>JAEEGL011921807.1_pt1 | contig 10310 bp, 5 predicted proteins | sample 9134231 | NCBI WGS metagenome assembly JAEEGL01 (sample SAMN16246548, study PRJNA631951) | gut metagenome | biome: gut microbiome; feature: rumen; material: fiber-attached | host: Bos | place: Iran: Karaj | collected 2018-10
CGGAACGTCCGTAGGTTCCGTAAAAAGCATTCTTAGCTTGAAAAAAATTGTGGAGACAGAGGCTCGGACGCAACCTGTCGTAGTAGTAGTAAGTGCACTTGACGGCATCACCGACAAACTGATCGCCACATCGAAGATGGCAAAGGCAGGCGATGACCACTATCGTGAGGAATTCGACGCGATGGTGACACGCCACCACCAGATGATTGAGGCCATTATCTCTGATGACAAAAAGCGCATTGACTTATTCAATAATGTAGATAGTCTCTTCGATCAGTTGAAGAGTATATTCTATGGTGTGTATCTTATTCACGACCTGTCGAAAAAGACTGAGGACACCATCGTTAGTTATGGTGAGCGTCTGAGTTCGCATATCGTGGCAGCGATGATTAAGAACGGTGTTCGTATGAATAGCCGTGACTTCATCCGTACAGAGAAGAAACAGGGCAAGCACGTTATTGATGCAGAGCTTACCACTCAGCTTGTAAAGGAATCATTCAAGGACATCAGCGACAAGAATGTGTATGTAGTACCGGGCTTTATCGCTCGTGATCGTGATAGCCACGAGACCACAAATCTGGGTCGTGGCGGTTCTGACTATACAGCCTCTATCATCGCTGCTGTACTCAATGCAGAAGTGCTGGAGATATGGACTGATGTAGATGGCTTCATGACTGCAGATCCTAAGGTCATCAAGAGTGCTTACACCATCAACGAACTATCTTACGTTGAGGCGATGGAGCTCTGTAACTTCGGAGCAAAGGTAATCTACCCACCTACCATCTATCCTGTATGCGTAAAGAATATACCTATTAAAGTTAAGAATACCTTTAACCCAGAACATCCTGGAACACTTATCAAGGCGAAGATTGAAGATGACAATAAACCCATTAAAGGTATTTCAAGTATCAAGGGTACTTCGCTGATTACAGTCACCGGTCTTTCGATGGTGGGTGTGATTGGTGTAAACCGTCGTATCTTCACAACTCTTGCCAATAAAGGTATCTCAGTGTTTATGGTATCTCAGGCTTCTTCTGAGAACTCTACATCTATTGGTGTTCGCGATGAGGATGCCGATGCAGCTGCAGAGGTACTGAACGCAGAGTTTGCTAAGGAGATAGAGACAGGCGCAATGTATCCCATGCAGGTAGAGAGTGGTCTTGCTACCATCGCTATCGTGGGTGAGAACATGAAACAGACACCAGGTATCGCAGGTAAGCTGTTTGGTACTCTGGGACGTTCTGGTATCAGTGTTATCGCTTGTGCTCAGGGTGCGTCAGAGACGAATATCTCATTCGTTGTTGATGGCAGATTCCTGCGTAAGTCATTGAACGTGCTCCACGACTCATTCTTCCTGTCAGAATATAAGGTGCTCAATATATTTATCTGTGGTATCGGTACTGTTGGAGGCATGCTCCTTGAACAGATCCGTACACAGCAGCAGTATCTGATGCAGGCAAGACGTCTGAAGCTGAATGTCGTTGGTATCTCCGATGTCGACAACTTCGTGTTAGATCGCGATGGTATCGACCTCGATAATTACGAGAAAATCCTTCGTGCAGGATTCCCTGCAAATACAGAACATATGCGTGATGAGATTGTTAAGATGAACATCTTCAATAGCGTGTTTGTTGACTGTACAGCAAGTCGTCAGATAGCAATGCTCTATCAGACATTCCTGGAACACAATATATCAGTAGTAGCTGCAAATAAGATTGCTGCTTCAAGTGACTATGACAGCTACGTAAAACTCCGTCAGACAGCCCGCGATCGCGGTGTATGGTTCCGCTATGAGACCAACGTAGGTGCAGGTCTGCCAATTATCGGCACTATCAACGACCTTTGTAACTCTGGTGATAAGATCTTGAAGATTGAGGCAATCCTGAGTGGTACCCTGAACTTCATCTTCAACGAGATAGCAGCAGATGTGCCATTCTCAGAGACTGTACGTCGTGCTAAGGAGCAGCGCTACTCTGAGCCAGATCCACGTATCGACCTCAGTGGTACTGATGTGATTCGTAAGCTCGTAATCCTCACCCGTGAGGCTGGATATAAGGTTGAGCAGGAGGATGTAGAGAAGCATCTGTTTGTACCAAACGATTACTTCGAGGGAAGCCTCGATGACTTCTGGAAGCGTCTCCCTGAGCTCGATGCCGACTTTGAGAAGCGTCGTAAGGTGCTCGAGGCAGAGAACAAGCGTTGGCGCTTTGTTGCCACAATGGAAGCAGACGAGAATAATCCATCATCGTTTAAGACGAGTGTTGCCCTGAAGGAGGTTCCTTACGGACATCCTTTCTACGGCCTCGAGGGTTCTAACAATATCGTGCTGCTCACTACTGAGCGTTATAAGGAGTATCCTATGCTCATTCAGGGCTACGGCGCTGGTGCTGCTGTAACGGCAGCTGGTGTCTTCGCCAACATCATGAGTATCGCAAATATTTAGTTTTATGAAGCATATCATCATATTAGGTGATGGCATGGCAGATCTTCCCGTCGAGCGTCTCGGTGGGAAGACCTTGCTTCAATATGCCCGTAAACCCATGATGGATAAGTTGGCAGCGGAAGGTCGCTGTGGAAGACTTATCACTGTACCAGAAGGATTCCCTCCAGGATCAGAGGTTGCCAATACCGCAATTCTTGGTTATGACCTGAATAAAGTATATGAAGGCAGAGGACCACTTGAGGCTGCATCGATAGGCTACGAGATGGCTGATGATGATTTCGCCATAAGATGTAATATCATAACTCTCGAAGACGGTAAGATCATCACTCATAACGGGGGAAACCTTGAAACGAAGGATGCCGACATCCTGATACAATATCTGAATGAGAATTTAGCAAAACCCATCAATGAACGTGAGGGGTGTGAGAGAGTGAAGTTTATCACTGGTATCCAGTATCGCCATCTTCTTGTAATCAAGGGTGGTAATAAGCACATCGTTTGTGCCCCACCCCATGATCATCCTAATGAAGAATGGAAACCTTTATTAGTAAAGGCTCAAGACCTAGGAGATCTCGATTCTCTTGGAGATCATAGGAGACTCTCTCCTCAGCAAACAGCAGATCTTCTCAATGAGCTTATTCTGAAATCTCAAGAGCTATTGGCAGAGCATCCTTATAACAAAGCGAAAGCTGTAAAGGGTGAACGTCAGGCAAATAGCATCTGGCCTTGGAGCGGAGGTTATCGTCCTTCAATGGAGACTCTTATGGAACAATATCCTCAGGTAAAGTCCGGAGCTGTAATCTCTGCAGTAGATCTTATCAGAGGTATAGGCCACTATGCAGGATTGAGAATCATCGAGGTAGAAGGTGCCACAGGTCTGGCAGATACAAATTACGAAGGTAAGGCTCAAGCTGCGATAGAGGCTCTGAAGAGAGATGACTTCGTGTTTGTGCATGTTGAGGCAAGTGATGAGGCAGGACATGATGGAGATCTCGAACTAAAACTTAATACCATCGAGTATCTTGACCAGCGACTGATAAAACCCATCTATAATGAGATCATAACATGGAATGAGCCTGTAGCGATAGCAGTACTGCCTGACCATCTCACACCTGTTGAGATGAGAATACACGTAGGACAGCCTGTACCTTTCCTTATATGGTATAATGGTATTCAGGCCGACGATATACAGCAATATGATGAGGTTTCATGTGTATCTGGTTCTTATGGTCTTCTCAAACTCGATGAGTTCATGCACACTTTCATGAACATATCATAAAGTTTAAAGCTCAAAGTATAAAGTTCAAAGTATATGAAATATTACAGTACTAATGGCAAAGCGCCTATAGCTGATCTGCATAAGGCAGTAGTAAAAGGACTGGCAGAAGACAGAGGACTCTATATGCCAGAAGAGATAAAGACACTTCCGAAGGTGTTCTTCGAGGATATTCAGAGCATGAATTTCCAACAGATTGCCTACAATGTGGCAAGTGCATTCTTTGGAGAGGATGTAGACCTCGATGCTCTTCAGGATATTGTTTACGACACACTATCGTTCGATTGTCCTGTAAAGAAAGTAAAGGACAACATCTATTCTCTTGAACTCTTTCATGGTCCTACCCTCGCCTTCAAGGATGTAGGTGCCCGTTTCATGGCAAGACTCCTGCAGTATTTTATCCGTATGGAGGGTAAAGAACAGGTAAATGTTCTTGTTGCCACCTCTGGTGATACGGGTTCTGCTGTTGCTAATGGTTTTCTGGGAGTAGAGGGAATCCATGTGTATGTGCTCTATCCTAAAGGAAAAGTGTCGCCAATACAGGAATGCCAGTTTACCACTCTCGGCAAAAACATTACAGCCATAGAGGTGGATGGTGTCTTCGACGATTGTCAGGCACTCGTAAAGAATGCCTTTATGGATGAGGAGTTGAATAAGCACATGAAACTCACTTCTGCCAACAGTATCAACGTAGCCCGTTTCCTTCCTCAGGCATTCTATTATTTTAATGCCTACGCCAGGATGAAGCAATTGTCAAATAGTGGAATTGTAGAATCGTCAAATTTGGTAATGTGCGTGCCTTCAGGTAACTTCGGAAATATCTGTGCAGCACTCTTTGGCCATCAGATGGGACTTCCTGTAAAGCGTTTCATCGCAGCTAATAATGCCAATGATATCTTCTATAAGTATCTGCAGACGGGCAAATATGATCCCAAGCCATCTATCCAGACACTTGCAAACGCAATGGATGTGGGCGATCCCTCTAACTTCGCTCGTATAATCAACCTCTATAGCAAGAATAACACTCTTACCAGTGAGGCAACACATCATCGTATTACCAACCTTATCAGTGGTGCCACATATAGTGACGAACAGATCAAGGAGACGATGCGTAAGTGTTATGAAGAGACAGGTTATATCCTCGATCCTCATGGAGCATGCGGATATCAGGCTCTTGTAGAAGGTCTGGGAGAGAATGAGGTAGGAGTATTCTGTGAGACAGCTCATCCTGCCAAATTCAAGGAGAAGGTAGATGAGATCCTTGGAATAGATGTAGCAATTCCTGAGCGACTTGCAGCCTTTATGAAGGGTGAGAAACAGAGTGTTGCAATGAGTAAGGACTTCTACGACTTTAAAAAGTATCTTCTGACGCGTTAAAAAGGTATTATAACCAAAGAAAAAAGGTTGAAAACAAGGATTTTTCGCTGATTTAACATTTTTTTACTAGTAAATGCTTGCAATTATCGAAATTAATCCATACCTTTGCAACGTGTGTTTTTCATAGTATTAGATTTAAGGTTAACATTAGGGGCTCGGCGGAGCCCCATTTTTTTAAATGCCTATGAGAAGACAAACAGCATGCTCCTTACGAACTGGATAATCAGGATATATAGCACGAAGACTGGTGCTCCCTTACTTATGCCAAATGATAGGGCATCAAGAATATCCTTTATATCCCTAAGGCGTCCTGACATTATACCATATATTATAGACACCAAAGCTATGCCGAAAGCTGTTAGTGGCACGATGCTTCTACTGAAAGGTGATGGGAAGAGTGCTCCCGTAGCTGAAAGAAGAATAGCATGAGGAATAACAGTCAGAAGAAGTATCACAACGATATATGCCAGAAGAAATACTATCGCAACTCTCAGAGCTGTCTTATCGCGATATGTCATCTGATAGCTGGCATCTGTAAATGATATTAGTCCTGATTTCTGGAATGCTCCAAAAGCCATAAGGAGTATTATAAGCCATACGAGAAGTGGAGAAGAAACCATAGTTGTAAAACCACCCACGAACCATCTTATTCCTTCACTCGACAGTAAAGAACGTACCTCTTCCTCTCCTATTGCAAAGAGGATCCATGACAAGAGTATCAGCACCAGTTCAGCCAGAAGCAGAACAAGTGCCGTAAACGCCATGAATCTCTTATTGAATATGGAAGAATCAATCTTCATCTGGCACCAGGTTATCTATATCTATGATATGAAGTTCGATGGCACGTACCACAAGTCGCGTGGCGTTGACACTACCTTCTGATTCAGAGAACAGCTTCTTGATGAGATCATTCTGTCTCTTCTCAAGACTCTTAACTCCAAAGGGCATTCCGCGTAGGCCTGTGATTTGTTCCTTGGTATATCCCAGAGCCAGATGACGGAGGAATCTCTCGTCATACTCATCTACCTCGTAGTTGACTACTGCCTCCTGCTTAGCTAATTGTCCGCTTACTGCCTGCTTGAACCGTTCTACGATCTTCTCGAGTATAGGTTCATTGAATACCAGAGTCTTACCTTCCATCACAGCATTCACATCACCACGTGTAAGCAGTTCACCTGTCTTTAGGATAATACCGTCAGCACCTGCATCAAGCACATCCACCCAGAGTTTCTCGTTTAGAATCTCACCAGTGAAAATAAGTACCCTTATATCCGGATGCATCTCCTTGGTAGAACGACATATCTCAACCCCGACAGTAGTAGATCCTCCAAGTCCGAGATCAAGCAGGAGAAGATCTGGCTTCTGTTGCTTGAGGAGCTTCCAGTATGACGCCTCATTGTCTGCAGTACCAATGACTTCTGCCTCAGGAATGTCATTACGTATGATACCCAGGGTGCCTTTCAGTTCGAGGGGCACATCCTCAACGATTATCACTTTAAAATTTTCCATATTCTTATTTTTTTCTATTTGTTACTACTGCAGGAAGGATTATGTGCACAATAGTCTCTCCATCAATATTCTCAGCACTTATTCCACACATCCTTCGATTTGTTGTCTCACCATGATCTCTTACTATCTGTCTGCACAGCAGATAAGGGATATTCTTCGACGACGCAGGTGTAAAGAGTTGCTGGGCCTCTTCGTCTGACAGATGCAGCTTGGGCATAGTCACATCCACCTCTGCATATTTGTCTTTAATAGATACTGTCTCTTTTCCGCCACCTTCTTTCCTTAGAATCTCAAAGAGATAACGTATCAGGTTCTCATCACCCAATATACCATTCTCCAAGGGACGAACATGCATATGAACACCCTCTATCTGATGCATCGCCTGTTGTGATAGTATTCCGTATAGTTCACGATAATATCCCACCACTTCTGAAAGTGAATCCACATCATTCTGCTCTATGAGCTGGGAAATACGTGATGGATAATACATCGTCTCGTGTTTCAATGTCGAGAGACAGTTGTCAAGCACAGCATTAGCTACGTGGAGATTATTATTCTCCAGTTCTGCACGTCTCAGCTCATCATCCGTAATTTCAAGGTTTGAACGTTTTTCTTTTTCCTGCAGGAAACGGTAATAGAGCCTGTGACGGTAATAGAGCAGATAATATGCAGGCACGATAGCCAACAACAATAGTACCAGCAGGATAACAGCTATTCTCTTGTTCGCCTGCGACTGCTGCATCTGCCTGCAATATGCAGGAAGGTTATTGTCGGCAGATAGTTCCTTATATAGTTGGGTATATATCTTATTGTTATATGAATACACCTGCCACTCATGAAGCGCAAGAGCAGCAACAGCGCTCTCATTACGCATGTCGAGGATCACCTGATAGTTGACTTTCAGCGAGTCATGCAGCCACGATATCTCCGGAGCCATAAGCGAAGGATTACCCAGCTGTTGGAGTAGTTGTTTCCCGTTGGGACATATCTCCTGGTAGTGTCTATTCAGATAATATCTGCAAGAGTCTGCAAAGAGAAGAGTCTTTTCGTAGTTACCATTGATATTTGAGAAATAGGCCGAGTCTGCATATACTGAGGCCTTACCCAGAGCGTCAGAGGCTGAAATAAATGATAACGGATAAAGGATAAATGATAATACAAGTAATGTACGGAGTACTCCTTTGGGGAGTCTGAAATACAGGCGTGAGCCCTTACCCAATGTACTCTCTGCTGAGATCTTACATACACTGAAGATGTTCGACAGCTTACGGTATTTCTCTATTATTCCCTTACAGTTAAGCAGTCCGAAACCATGCGACTCCTGCATCTGATTATGACGCTTTATCGAGTTACTGTCTTCATCTACGATTGGTTTTGCATCGAAGAGATGTGCCAGCTGCTCATCTGTCATTCCCTGTCCTGTATCACTAACGGATATCTCCACATAATCGGGAGTCTCTGTAGCGGATAGTTCCACCCTTCCCTCAGCAGCAGTAAACTTACGTGCATTGTCTGTGAGAGTGTTAAGCATAAATAGTGTGAGCACTCTGTCTGCCTTTACCTGAGCCGTTGTCTCCTTCACATCGAGGGTGATACCCTTCATCTCGAAGCTCTTTTTCCCTTTGGCTACAATATCGAAGAGCGACTGGAGGGCGAAACTCTCCACTTTCACATTCAGTTCTCCCTGACGAAGTTGTATCCATTGGGTGAGGATATCATTATAGTCGTTTATCTGATTGATGAGCTCACCCACATACTCCATATCTCCACCTTTATCCACCTCGTGGATGATGCGGTCTATGAATGGCGTGATACTATTCACGAGAGATATCCTCGCACGTTGCTCAAGATTGCGCCGCTCACTTGTCTCCACACGCAATCGTCCCATAGCAAGCTCGTCTTGTCGCTGTTCCAGTAGGTCATCCAGATGATTATGCAGGTGCTGTTTCTTATTCAGGTGATTAAACAGCCACAACGAGAACAGCAACAATACGATAGCTACACCTACGGCCAACAGCATCCAGTTTAGTTGTTTTGCAGAAGCCTCCAGTTGATTTGCTCGTGCCTCCAGTTGTCTGTCCTGACGTGTCTCTGTCATCAGGTCTATGTAGATGTTCCTGTTAATATCGCTCTGAGCCTTGTCATCCATAGCAGAAAAAGCCACACTCAGCTGTTCTCTGATACTTGCCACAAGGTCAGGAGCCTGATTTATGATACTGTCCGACAATGCCTGCTCGAGATTATAAAGCGTAGATTCATAGTCGCCTATCTGACGATAACATGAAGCGAGAGTACGATATGCTCCTGCTATCTGGTAAATATCACCATACTCTGTAAATATCCCGAGTGCACTCTCAGCAAGCCATCCTGGAATCATCTCTTCTTCTATACCTTCAGGATTGAGGAATTTCATCGCAGGCATATTGTCGTCTATCAGTTGTCTGCGATAGTCTTCATCCATAAGATGTTCCGAAAGTGCCTCTAAGGCGTTGGCTGCAAAATATGGATATCCTCCTTTACGCGCCAGCAGGAAACAACGCATTAGAAGATCAAACTCTCGTTGGTTGATATCTTGCTGTGTTCCTTCTGTGATGATTCCGCCTGCTCCTATATTGTACAGATAGTTCAGATATTGCGCGGTATCTCGCTGTATCTCATTCTCATCGATAGCATACAGAGCATCAATAGATTGTCGCTCCAGTCCTACATAATAATAATAGGTGGAGTTTACTATCGCATATTCTGTCTCCGCATAGAGCAGATTGCTTGCGTCGCGCTCTGTGAGTGTGCTCCTCTCTTCATTGATCCTACGCAATGCTCTGTCTGCAAGTTCACGATATTCATGAAACTCACGATTATTGGAACGACGCTGACAGAGTCGCATCTGTAATACATAAGATGTAAATAGTTGTATCTGATTATCAGTTATTTCTAAAATTTCATTCAAGCATTTCTCTGCATCGATGTATCTCATCCGTACGATATTCACAAAGGCGAGATTATTCAGAGCTTCTGCCCTGCCCTTGTCATATCCGTCTGAGAGATCATAAGCTTTCTTTGCATAGTATTCTGTTGAGTCAACATTCCGATAGTGACAGGCATAAGACTTGTGATTCAGCTTGTCCACAGTCTGTCTGTCGGGGCTAGAACATGCTGATATAAGAATGGTTGATATAATGAATAGCCAAAGTCGCATGTAAACAAAGTTCCCCTTCCAGCCATAGCCAGAAGGGGAAATGTTATAGTCAGTTATGCACGTGCCTTAGCGATATAGCCTAAGGCCTCTTTGCACTTGTCTGTGACATACTGCCAGTCGCCTGCCTTCACCTTGTCTGATGGGAAGAGCTTAGAACCCATACCTACGCAGAATACGCCAGCCTTGAACCACTTGGTGAGGTTATCCTCCTCAGGAGCAACACCACCTGTTACCATGATCTTTGACCAAGGCATAGGAGCCATAAGACCCTTGATGAGGTTTGGACCTACTACGTCGCCAGGGAATACCTTTGTGAAGTCGCAACCTACCTCCTGTGCCTTACCGATCTCAGAAGGTGTGAGACAACCTGGGCAATAGGTCACGCAACGACGGTTACATACGATTGCGATGTCGGGGTTGAACAGAGGACCAACAACGAAGTTGGCACCCAGCTGGATGTACAGCGATGCGGTAGGAGCATCAACAACGCTACCGATACCGAGAGCCAG
>JAEEGL012091113.1_pt1 | contig 10310 bp, 14 predicted proteins | sample 9134231 | NCBI WGS metagenome assembly JAEEGL01 (sample SAMN16246548, study PRJNA631951) | gut metagenome | biome: gut microbiome; feature: rumen; material: fiber-attached | host: Bos | place: Iran: Karaj | collected 2018-10
CGTCGCCGTCGTAGAAGACGGAAGACGCATCCTGAGCGATCTGATCTTTTCACAGGCCGATCTGCACGCCGTCTACGGTGGCGTCGTGCCGGAGATCGCGTCCCGCTGCCATGTCGAGTCGATCTCCCTTTTGACGGAGCGTGCGCTTCAAACGGCGGGGATCTCAAAAAAAGAGATCGACGCGGTCGCGGTCAGCTATGCGCCCGGCCTGATCGGCGCGGTGCTGGTGGGCGTGAATTTTGCCAAGGCGGCGGCGCTAGCTCTCAGCGTGCCGCTGATCCCCGTCCATCATATCCGCGGCCATATTGCAGCGAATTATCTGGCTTATCCGGAGCTCGAGCCGCCCTTTCTCTGCCTTGCGATCTCCGGCGGCAATACGCTGCTCGTGGATGTGAAGGGCTATACGGATATGGAGATCCTCGGCCAGACGCGCGATGACGCCGCCGGCGAATGTTTCGACAAGGCGGCCCGTGTTTTGGGCCTGCCCTATCCCGGAGGCCGTCCGATAGACGAACTTTCCCGCGGCGGGGACGATACGAAATACGTTTTTCCGATCGGACATGTGGCGGATCACCCCTATGATATGAGCTTTTCCGGCCTGAAGACGGCGGTCATCAACCTGGTTCACAACACCGAGCAGAAGGGGGAAGCGCTTGATCGGGCCTCGCTCGCGGCGTCCTTTACGAAGGCCGTCAGCGACAGTCTTGTTCCGCGCACGATCGCTGCGGCGAAGGAAAAGGGGCGCTCGAAGCTTGTTGTTGCCGGCGGCGTCGCAGCCAACTCCCGCATTCGCGCCGACTTTAAGTCTGCGGCAGAGAAGAATGCTCTTCAGCTCTTCATTCCGCCGCTGAAGCTGTGCGGCGACAACGGCGCCATGATCGGTGCACAGGGATATTATGAGTATCTGGCCGGCACACGCGCAGGGAGCGATCTGAACGCCTTCGCCACGATGGACCTCAGCAGTGCTTACCGCGGCTGAAAGCGATAGCGAAAACGGGATGAAAGGGTTGAGAAAATGAGCTCGGTACACGACGGACATCGCCGGAGGATGAGACGGCAATTTTCCGAGCATGGCGGCGAAGGGATGAACGACGTCCAGTTTCTTGAAATGCTGCTCTTTTACGTGATCCCGCGCAGCGACACGAACGAGCTCGCGCATGCGCTGCTCGAGCGCTACGGCACGATCCGCGGCGTTTTGGACGCCGAGCTTTCCGATATCCTGAAGATCGAAGGGATCGGAGAAAACGCGGCGCTGTTTTTGAAAACGCTCAAGGAAGCCCTGCGCCGTTATATGACCTCGCCGCTGCAGAAGACGGCGTATATCTGTTCTTCTGCGGACGCGGGCAGATATTTTCTGCCCATCCTGCAGTACGAGACGGAGGAAAAAGTGTATCTGATGTGCCTGAACGGACGCGGCGGCGTGATCAGCTGCAGCCAGGTCGCAACGGGAACGCTTTGCGTCGTCAATGTGAGCATCCGCAAGATCGTTGACGAAGCGGTGCGCCGCCGCTGTGTCAGCGTTGTGCTGGCGCATAATCATCCGTCGGGTTTTGCCATTCCCTCGGCCGAGGACCGCAGCTTTACGATGGAACTGAAGCGAGCGCTTCTGTTGATGGACGTACGTCTGATGGACCATATCATCGTGGCGGATGACGATTATGTATCTTTTGCCCAATCCGGATATCTTTGATCGTATAGAGCTGCAGATATTGTTATGTAAACCATAATGTGTTTCCTTTTTGTAACCATCAACGGTTTGCGGCTTCGACAAAAATTGACAGTCTTCGAGAAAAGCTCTTTGTTTTCAACGAGAATCGCATGTGGACAAACCTGTTGAAAATGTTGATAACTATTTGAAAAGTTATTACTGTTTTCGATTATGTAACTTGTTTTCCCGCTTGTGCCGACGCCGTCCCATCGTCAAAAAGTTCCTGTTCCGCTCCGCATGCCCGTAAAAAATGTACAATTTATTTCCGTATTCATCCCAGCGTATCGGATTTGTAACATGCTAATACAGCCCGTTATTTTTCCGGCCGCGCTCTTTGTTGCCCTTTCAAATTTGGAGAAGATATGGTTGACTTGCGTTTTCTTTTATGCTACAATACCGCTTGCGGTCGGGAAGCCCCGGTCCGATGCTGGCATAGCTCAGTCGGTAGAGCAGCTGATTCGTAATCAGCAGGTCGTGTGTTCGAGTCACATTGCCAGCTCCAATACAACAGCCCCGTGTCTGACACGGGGTTGTTTCTTTTTTCGGATCGTTGATATTTTCAGCTTTGCCCATGCATTCAGGCTGGAAACAAACGTGTTTGTCTGTTATAATGCAGCTATACGGAGGGGAGGGACAGAGGATCGATGAGTGAGCTGTTAACGCATTTGGGCAGCACGGAAGTGCTTCTGGCCATCTTCCTCGGCACGTTTTTCCTGTTTCTCCTTTGCGCTTTGGTTCGTCCCTATCGGGTCAGCAACAGCTTTCTATTGCTCATCTGTCTGCTGGCGCTTGTATTGACGCTTGCCTCGCTCGCCGTCGAGGGGACGAAAGAGATCGTCAGGATCGGCGCTCTGGCGATCGTCGTCGCGCTGCTTCTTGCCCCGCTCCTTCTTATTTGGAACGGCATCGTCATTCTGAAACGGGAATCGGGCAAGTTCGCCAATTATCTTCCGCTGCTTCTCGGCGTTGTGATTGCCGCCGGCGAGATCGCCTCCATGCTATTCCTCGTGCGCGATTCCTTTGACGTGCTTGCCGGCGTCCGCCGGCCGATCCTCTTTGCCGTCGGCGCGTCTGTCTTTTATGTCGCGGCGCTGCTGCTGGCCTTCGCCCTGTATATGCTTCTGCTCCCGCTCCTGTCGCGCAAGCGCTCCTTTGACGCAGTGATCATCCACGGCTGCGCGCTTATCCGCGGCGACCAAGTCTCCCGTATACTGGCCAGACGCCTCGATCTTGCGCTGAAGCTGTACCGCAGAAGCAAGGGAAAAGCATTGCTGATCGTCAGCGGCGGACAGGGGAGCGACGAGACGGTCTCCGAAGCGGCCGCGATGCGGGACTACCTGCTGGAAAAGGGAGTCTCCGCCGAACAGATCCTTCTGGAGGACCAAAGCCATTCCACCAAAGAAAACCTCAGCTTTTCGGCGCGGATCCTCGCCGAACGCGGCGCAGGGGGGCGGGTCGCCCTTGTGACGAGCGACTACCATGTGTTCCGCTGTCTCTGGATTGCAAAAGAACTCGCCTTTCGCTGCAAAGGTTTCGGCGCGCCCGTCGCCGCCTATTATTGGCCCAGCGCCGTCATACGGGAGTTCGTCGCGGTCTACAGCCGCAAGCGATTTTTTATTGCTGCGTTTCTCGGCTACCTGCTGCTCGTCGTGCTGCCGACGGCGTATATGCTCCTGCACGGCGCATAAGAACGGAGACGCAGCGGAGACGCATATCACAAAAAAACCTCACGGTATTCACCGTGAGGTTTTTTGTATACGGCTATCAGGCGGAGAAGCTCGGGATGATGGACGGATCAAAGCCCATATCGCGGAGACGTTGACGGATCTCCTTGGGCTTGCGCTCGTACATCGCGGTGCGAAGCTCATCGTCCGGAACGAAGCGGGAGTAGGCCGAGCAGAAAAGATCGAAGGTGCCGCGCTCGCTGATTTTGAGATGCGGCAGATACATGATCAGCGCCGAGATCACACCGACAAAGAAGCTGATGATCAGATAAAGCTTGCAGAAGCGGACGACGATAAAGCCGACGATCAGGATAGACACCACACAGACGATAACGGAGATGTTCGTATATTTGTCGGCTCCCGGTGCGATCAGATCCGGGTCCTGCGTACGCATCTTTTTGATCATGGGGTAAGCGGTAAGAAAATTAAAGACGAGCTGTCTGCCGAAAAGATAAGAGAAAAGCCAGCCGCCGAAAAAGATCGCGGCCGCCCATATGATTTTCATTGCCATTTTGGAAGCCTCCGTTTGTATTGTCTACTGCATCATAGCACAAGCCTCCGCAAGTTTCAAGAAGCAGAATAATTCCCGGAGGTGTTCATATATTGTCCACGGGAAGTGAAAGTGATGGATGCTTTCGAGGCGGCGCTGGAATTGATGCCGCTAAAATATTCGGCCGAGATCAGATCCAGGAAGGCTTTTTTGCCGGAGGAGCTGCGTCTGCGAGTCGGACAGGCTCCTTCTCTTCTTTATCACGGGGAGGAGCATCCGCTCGGCGGCGGAAAAGTTACGGAGGACGATCTCGTTCGCGTGCTCGAAAAAGCAACGGGCGCGTCGCTGTACAGTGCGGCGGAGGCAATGCGGCAGGGCTATTTCTGCGTGGGAACGCTGCGGATCGGTATCTGCGGCCGAGCCAACACGGGAGGCTCGGGGACAGGCTTTTCGTCCTATTCCTCCCTCTGTATCCGGCTTGCGCGTGAATACCGCGGGATATGCGCCGATATCGCGGAAAGGCTCTGCACACCGCGCTTTGAAAACACGCTTATCCTCGCGCCGCCCGGCGGCGGCAAAACAACGGCGCTGCGGGATCTGATATGTACGCTTTCGAACCGGGGGAAACGCGTCGGTGTGATCGACGAGAGGGGAGAGCTCTCCGGCGGCGTATTCGATCTCGGGCGCTGCAGCGATGTGATCAGCGGTCTTGACAAACTCTCCGGTGCGCTTCTTCTCCTTCGCTCCATGAATCCGCAGGTAATTGCCGCCGACGAGATCAGTTCGCCGAATGATCTTCAGGCGATGGGGGAGATCTTCGGCTGCGGCGTCGGGATCCTTGCAAGCGCACACGCCTGCGGCAGAGAAGATCTGATGAAGCGTCCGGCCTACCGCCGCTTGATCGAAAACGCTGTTTTCACCCGTCTGCTCGTGATCCGTCAGCAGAGAGGGAAGAGAAGCTTCACGCTTGAGGAGATCGCATGAACAAAGCTCTCGGTGCTGCGGCGATCCTCTTTTCCTGCTTTTTCTCGGCGCTGCGGTATCTTCATATGAGATCAGAGAAGATCCAGCAGATGCAGGCGCTGGGAAAAAGCCTACTGGAGTTGCGCAGCGAGCTGGCGGAGCGGCGGCGAAATCTCGGCGACATTTTCTACTCAGTTGCGGGAAAAAACGGGATCGACCGGATCAAATCCTTTTATGAGGGGCTTCACGGGAAACTTTGCGATCTGGGGGAACGCGGTTTTTCAGAGATCTGGCGTGAGGAGGCGGGTCGCTGCTTTGCCCCTCTCGGCCGGAACGTCGAGGACCTTTTGTTCCCCCTGGGCGAGTATCTTGGAGGAAGCGAACTGGAGCGACAATGCGCGGCGTTGGAAAAGGCGGCATTCAGACTGGAGGAAGAATGTCAAAGGGAGAAGGAAACACTCAAGCGCGAAAAGAAGCTGCGCCTCGGACTGTCGCTCTCCGGCGGTGCTTTTCTTGTGATCATGCTGTTGTAGAGGACAAGATGGACGTAGACCTGGTTTTCAAAGTTGCCGCGGTCGGACTGCTTGCGGCGGTGATCAATATCCTGCTCCAGCGCTCCGGCCGCGACGAGCAGGCGCTGATGACGACGATAGCCGCGCTCGTCGTGGTGCTGATGATGCTCGTTGAAAAAATCAATGAACTTTTCGGCCTGATCAAGACGCTGTTTCATTTATGAAAAATGGATGTTCTGATCAAGATCTGCGGCGTTCTGCTGCTTTCCTGCTGCACGGCGCTGATGATCCGGAAAAACAATCCGGAGATGTCCCTTTCCCTTTCGGTGGCATCGCTCGTCATGGTTTTCGGCGCGGCGCTGACGCTGCTGCGCCCCATGCGGGACGTCTGGGAAAAGGCGCAGGAACTGTACGGAGTAAGCGATGCCTACCTTCTGCCGATCATCAAATGCTGTGTCACGTCGATCACGGCAAAGCTTACGGCGGACCTCTGCCGGGAATCGTCCCAGAACGCGGCCGCGTCCGCGGTGGAATATCTCGGCGTTCTCTGCGCACTTGGAGCGGCTATGCCGCTGATCGGCAGCATGCTCACTTCGATCGGAGAAATGCTTTAAGGACGCTTTTCTGCATCATGCTGCTGGCTTTCTTCCTCTCAGCGCCCGTTTTTGCGGATGAGGGAACGCTTGACGTCTCGGCGGTCGAGCGCGAGCTGAGCGAAGACGCCAGAGAGCTGAGCGGCCAACTCGTCACAGACGGCAGCTACGATATGCGCGGCGCGATCGCAAGACTGATGGACCGAGCCAGGACCGAGCTTATCGAACGGACGAAAGAGGAACTGCGCGAAACGACGCAGATCATCGCGATCGCCGTCGTCTGCGCCGTCGCAGAGTCATGCTGCAGCGAAGCGAGAATCGCGGAGATCCTTTCGCTCACGGCCTGCGCCGCCGTGGTAATGCTGACAACAGGGTCGATGGATTCCCTGACCGGAGAACTGACGGAGACGATCCGCCTTCTATGTGACTATGCCCGTGCGGCGCTCCCGGCGGTGTTCACTGCCTCGGCGGTCAGCGGCGCGGTCGTCTCCGCGGGAGCGAAGTACGCGGCGGTGAACCTGTGTCTGAACGTCATGATGGAACTGCTTCAGAGGATAACGATTCCGCTCATCTATGCCTATCTGGCGTTGTGTATCAGCCGTTGTGCCTGCCCGAATCCGGTGCTGAGCGCCGCTGCGTCTGTGCTCAAGTGGATTTGCGTCACGGTCATGACGCTTTTGACAACGGGGATCGGAGCTTATATTTCCCTTACCGGCGCGCTGACGGGAGGTGCGGATGCGATCGCTGTCAAAGGAACGAAGACCGTGATCGCCAGCGCTCTGCCGGTCGTCGGCGGTATCCTCTCGGACGCGGCCTCGGTCGTGCTTGCCAGCGCGTCCGTCATAAAAAGTTCAGCGGGCTGCTTCGCGCTCGTGGGTATCTGCGCGATGTGTCTCGGCCCCTTTGTGCTTATCGGCGTGAGAATGCTGCTGCTGCGGCTTTGCGCCGCGATTGCTTCCGCCATCGAGGGGAAACGGATGGCTGTTCTGCTGGGAGACCTTTCCTCAGCGCTCGGGATGATGCTCGGCGTGCTCGGGGCCATGACGATCATGCTTTTTATCTCCTTCATGGCGGCGATCCGGACGGTGAGCGTATGAGCGCGCCCCCGCTTCGAACGCTCTGCGCGGCATCCGTCTTTTTCGGGATCGCGCTGACGCTGCTGCCGGAAGGAAGAGAACGCAGAGTGGCCTCTCTTTGTATCACCGCGGCACTTGTTTTGATGCTGTTGGGGATGTTCCGTTCCTTTCAATGGGAAAGCTACGCCGTCTCTTTGGCGGAGATGAGAGGCGCTGCGGACTCGATCTCCGCGGGGGCCGAGGAGGACCGCAGAGAGCTCAACAGACTTGTCATAGAGCATGAGTGCGGAGAATATATTATGGACAAAGCCGGGGAACTGGGGCTTCCCGTGCGCAGCGTAAGGATCCGGGCAAGATGGAGCCGCGAGGGCGTATGGGTACCGGAGCGCGTGTCGATCATACTCGAAAAGGACGGTCCGGCCCGGACGCGCCTTGCGTCGCTGATCGAAGCGCAGCTGGGGATTATGATGAGCGAGCAGGAGTGGATCATTGAAGGAACTGCTTAATAAACTCAAGACTTACCGTTTTCCGCTGCTTATCCTGCTTCTGGGCGTCGCACTGATGCTCCTGCCCTCGGCCTCCGCCCGCGCGCCGACGGAAAAGGAAAACCTCGGCGAGGCTCTCAGTTTGACCGAGGGCGTAGGGGAGGCCTATGTGCTGATCTCCGAAAACGGGGTCGTCGTGGTATGCGACGGCGCGGACGACGCGGCAACACGCCTGCGGATTATCACGGCGGTCAAAGTCCATACGGGCTTCGGCACGGATCATATTACCGTACTGAAAAGAAATCGTTAAGTAGGAGGAGAGGAATCATGAAAAACAGGAAACGGAACATCGCGCTTTTCTCTGTACTGATGTGTGTGGCTGCGGCCGTGCTGCTGAACTGGTCGTACAACAATCGCTGGGGCAAACCGGACAGGATCATGGTCGCGATGGAGGATGAACAGATCGCGGAAGCGAACGCGATCAAAGACGCTTCGGTCAATTCCGGCTATTTTGCCGAAGCGCGGCTGACACGGCAGATGTCACGTGACGAAGCGCTGCAGCTGCTCCAGTCCGCTGCTTCGGCCGACGCGGCCTCACAGGAGACGATCGACAGCGCCATGAACGCGATCGCTGCGATGGCAACCTGCTCGATGCAGGAGACACAGATCGAAAACCTGCTGCTGGCAAAAGAGTTTGCTGACTGTGTCGTTTACATCGGCAACGGCGCCGTAACGGTAGCCGTTCCAGCCCCGATCGAAGGCTTGAGCGAGGATGCCGTCGCCCGTATCACGGACATCATCTGCACCGAAACAGAGTATGACGCCACGCAGCTGAATATCATCGAGGTCAAGGCATGATATGCAAAAAAGTCCGGGGAGACCCGGGCTTTTTGCATATCATGAGTTTTTTCCGTTTTTCTATTCATTTCTTGCTCTTTGCTCTTTCTTTTTTCTCTCGCACGTGGTAAAATAAAAAGACAAACTTTCGGAGGTTTTTCCATGGCTGAAAATTATATCACCTGCCAGGAGGAAAAGGGCAGTATCCATATTTCCGAGGACGTGATCGTCAGTCTCGTCAAAAGCACGATCGCCGAGATCGAAGGCGTTTCCGGCCTTTCCAACGCCGCCGGCGCCGAACTGGCCGAGCTGATCGGGATCAAGACCGCCGCCAAGGGCGTGAAGGTCTCCTTCGAGAATGAGACGATCATCATTGACGTGATCATCAACGTCAGCTATGGAAGCAGCATCGTCGCCGTTGCCAGAGAGGTGCAGGAAAAGCTGCTTTCCACCGTCCAGTCCGTGACGGGCTTTGATAATGCGAGGGTCAATGTTCACGTCGCCGGGATCTCCTTTGAAAAATAAAACGGAGGATCTTCTGATATGACCAGAAAGACTGCGCGCGAGATCGCCGTCGAACTCTGTTTTGCGGCGGCGGCAAACGAAATTGCAGCGGACGAGCTGCTTGACACGTTTTTCTCCGAAGAACATTACGCGACGCTCGCCTCGGAGAACGAACTGTACGCCGAGCTGCCCGACGGCAGGCAGATGGACTACATCCGCTCGCTCACTGTGATGAGCCGTGAAAAAGCGGAGGAGCTTGATGATTTGATCGGCCGTTATGCAAAGGGCTGGAAGAGCGAGCGCATCTCCCGCACGGCGCGTGCGATCCTTCGCATCGCTCTCTGCGAGATCCTTTATATGGACGATATTCCCGCGGCCGTCGCCATCAACGAGGCGGTGGAGCTTGATAAGAACTATGACGAGCCCGAGACGGTCGCCTTTGTCAACGGCGTGCTCGGCGGCTTTATGCGCGGCGAGATGCCGTCAGCGGGAGAGCAGGAAACGGAATAATGGACGAGACAAAGGTCTTTTCCGTCAGCGAGCTGAACGGCCTTGTCAAAGAGCTGTTCGACCGCACCTCTCTTTTCCTGAACATCGCTGTCTGCGGCGAGTTGTCGAATTATAAGATATACCCCTCCGGACACCACTATTTTACGCTCAAGGACAGTGAAAGCAGCCTGCGCTGCGTGATGTTCAAAAGCAGCGCGGCCCGTCTCCGCTTCCGTCCCGAAAACGGCATGAGCGTCACGGCCTCCGGCCGTCTCTCCGTTTTTCCGCGCGACGGTGCTTACCAGCTATACTGCTCCGGCCTGATGCCGGAGGGAAGAGGGGACCTGCAGGTCGCTTTTGAACAGCTGAAGAAAAAGCTCTCCGAGGAGGGCCTTTTCGATGAGGCACACAAGAAAACGCTGCCGGCCTATCCCCAAAAGATCGCGATCATCACCTCCTCTGCCGGCGCGGCCGTGCACGATATGATCCGCATCTTGTCCCGGCGCTGGCCGATGAGCAAGGTGCTGCTCCTTCCTGTACGCGTGCAGGGAAGCGAGGCTCCCGCAGAGATCGCCGGAGCGCTCCGGTATGCCAACCGCTATGCCCTGGCTGATCTCATCATCACCGGCCGCGGAGGCGGCTCGATCGAAGATCTCTGGGCGTTTAACGACGAGCGCGTCGCCCGCGCGATCTATGACTCGGAGATCCCCGTGATCTCCGCCGTCGGGCATGAACCGGACGTCACGATCTCCGATTACGTCGCCGACAGGCGAGCATCCACACCGTCCAACGCTGCCGAGATCGCCGTGCCGGATGCCTCCGAGCAGAGGCAGCTCCTTGCCTCGGCTTCGATCCGCTCGGCGCAGGCGATGGACAAGCGTCTCAGGCAGATACGAAGCGAGATCGACAATCTGCGTTCCCGACGCGTC
>JAEEGL012133934.1_pt1 | contig 10310 bp, 8 predicted proteins | sample 9134231 | NCBI WGS metagenome assembly JAEEGL01 (sample SAMN16246548, study PRJNA631951) | gut metagenome | biome: gut microbiome; feature: rumen; material: fiber-attached | host: Bos | place: Iran: Karaj | collected 2018-10
CCGCAAGGCTGGCAAGGGGACAGTACAAGAACGCCGGAAGGTTGTTTCAGGTATCCCTGATCTTTGCCTGTATCACCGGCGGAGCCACAATGCTGATAGTCCTGTTCGGCGCGGACGTGATGGCCTGCAACATTATGAGCCTGCCCAGAAGCGCCATTGCGCTGAGAGTACTGGCGCCCACCCTTTTGGTGGTTGCTCTCATGGGCGTGATGCGGGGCTATTTCCAGGGAACGGGAACCATGCTGCCCACGGCCAATTCACAGCTCGTGGAGCAGATAGTCAACGCGATAGTATCGGTGGCAGCCGCCGTTTTTCTGTTTAACTACGGGACCAGGGTTTCTGCTCTTTTAAGGGAGGATACCTATGCTGCAGCCTACGGAGCAGCCGGCGGAACATTCGGAACCCTTGCGGGGGCGGTTGCGGGGCTTCTGCTGCTCATCATTATCTTTGTCGTACAGCGGAAAGACCTGAGAAGGCTGATAAAGGAAGACGATTCTCCCAGGGTCGACAACTTCGGAAAGGTCTTCAGGCTGCTTCTGATCACGGTCATGCCTGTCATCCTCGGTTCCACCATCTATAACATTTCAGATGTCCTTGACCAGAGTATCTTCGGAAACGTGATGGCCGGAAAGGGCATGAGTGAATCCATGATCGCTGCGAACTGGGGTATACTCAGCACAAAGTACAAGGTGATAATAAATGTTCCCGTAGCTCTGGCAAACGCGTTATGCTCCTCCATGATGCCTTCGCTTACCGCAAGCGTCGCCCAGGGAGATCTGAGGGTGGCAAGGAGAAAGATAAGGATGGGGATGCGGTTTGTCATGATCATTGCCATCCCCTGCGCGATGGGGCTTGCCGTCCTGGGAGAGCCCTTGCTTTCGATCATGTTCTCCGGAGAGATAAAGATGGCTGCCATGCTTCTTCGCATAGGATCGGTCTCGGTTGTGTTCTATTCCATGTCCACCCTGACAAACGGAGTGCTGCAGGGCGTAGACCGGATGAACGTGCCCGTAAGGAATTCCGCCATTGCTCTGGTGCTGCACCTCGGGGTGCTCTATCTTCTGATAGGTGTCCTGGATCTCAAGCTTTACGGGGTGGTCATCTCCATAATAGTATTCTCACTGTTAGTGAGCGTTCTTAACTGGATCGACATAAGAAGGAATACCGGTTACAGGCAGGAGATATTCAGAACCTTCATCGTGCCCTTGCTTGCTTCTATCATCATGGGCCTTGTGATCGGTATAGAGTATTTCATCCTTAAAAAATTCATAAGATATGAGATAGCGACCATAATCGCCGTTCTGACAGGTGTGGTGGTGTACTTTGTATCTCTGCTGCTGCTTAAGGGGGTAAGGGAGTCGGAGATAAGATCCTTCCCCGGAGGGAACATGATGGCCGGCATCGCCAGATTCTTCCATCTGATATAACGGTTATGCAGATGGGATCGCCTTCACTAAGGAAGAAAATGAAGATATGTGTGATCGGAGGCGGAGCCTCCGGACTTTGCGCTGCCATAGCCGCTGCCGAAGCGGGGGCAGAGGTCACCGTCATAGAGCACGGGCCGAGAGTCGGAAAGAAGCTTTTGTCCACCGGAAACGGGAAATGCAATCTTTCCAATGTTGATCAGGAGCTCTCCCATTATCACGGTGACAGACAATTCATCAAAGATATTTTTGAAGAAGTCTCCTATGGGGAGGTGATAACCTTCCTTACGAGGCTTGGGATCTTTACCAGAAATAAAAACGGATATCTGTATCCCTTCAGCGAGCAGGCTTCGGCGGTAGTGGATGTTTTCAGGTACGCGCTGAAGAGGCTTTCGGTGGAGATCCTCACAGATGAGGAGACAGTATCTGTTTCAGTATTTGAGAGTGAAAATGGAGAAAACGGCTTTTCGGTGCTCACTGCATCGGGTGAACGTCGTTTTGACAGATTGATCCTTGCCGCGGGCTCAAAGGCGGCCCCCGGAACTGGCTCTGACGGCAGCGGCTACAAGCTGGCCAGGGCGCTCGGACATACGGTTAGAAAACCACTTCCGGCGCTTGTGTCCCTTAAATCGGACGCATTATACTGTAAAGAGCTGAAGGGCCTCAGGTTTTCATCGGAGGCAGTTCTTTATATTGACGGTGAAGTAAAGGCGAGGGAGTCGGGTGAGCTTCAGTTTACCGATTACGGACTTTCCGGCATCCCCATATTTCAGTTAAGCTATATAGTCTCAGAAGCCCTTAATTCAAAGCATCCTCCGGATATCAGAATATCGGTGGATCTTATCCCGGAAATGAACGTACAGGAGCTTACCGGATATCTCCTGATAAGAAGGGAAGCGGACCCTCAAAAGGAGGCCTCCGGATTTCTTATCGGTCTGCTCCCGAAGAGCCTTGCGATCCTTTTAAACAGGCTCTGCGGGATAAGGAATGCTTCCCCGGTCTCTGAGCTCTCCGCCGAAAAGTTTAAGGAGCTTGCGGTACTGATAAAGAGCCTCGATTTTAACATTACGGGAACAGGCGGCTATGAAAAGGCTCAGACCTGCGCCGGAGGCATCAATACCTCCGAGCTTGACAGGAAGCTTTGCTCAAAGCTCGTAAAAGGGCTTTATTTTGCGGGAGAGATAATTGACGTAAACGGCGACTGCGGCGGCTATAACCTGACCTGGGCCTTTGCTACGGGAATACTTGCGGGCCGGGCCTCGGTGGATTCTTATGAGCGATAACGGGTTATTTGAATGATAAAAATCGAACAGATAAAGCTTCCCGTGGAGCACGACGGAAGAGACCTTTATGAGGCGATCTCAAAGCTTCTCGGGAAAAGTATTTCGACAGACAGCGAAAAAGAAAAGATAAAGATCCTTAAAAAGTCGCTTGACTGCAGGAAAAAGCCCGAGCTTTATTACAGCTATACCGTAGGGGTATGTCTCGATAAAAAGGCTGAAGATAAGCTTAAAAGGCACAACAGGAATAAAAAGCTCATATTTACCGAAGAAACTGTTTACTGTGCGCCCGTTCTAAAAAACAGTGCAAAGGAAAGAAAGAGGCCTCTGATCGCAGGAGACGGGCCGGCAGGGCTTTTCTGCGGCTACCTTCTTACCCTGGCAGGCTACTGTCCCATCATCCTTGAACGCGGAGACAGTATGGATGAAAGGACGGAGAAGGTGGATCGCTTCTGGAAGGACGGTAAGCTCGATCCGTGCTCCAACGTGCAGTTCGGAGAGGGAGGGGCCGGAACCTTTTCGGACGGCAAGCTTAACTCCACCATAAAGGACAGGGCCGGGAGGATAGGCTTTGTGCTTGAGACCTTTATAAAATACGGGGCGAAACCCTCCATAGCTTATGACGCGAAGCCCCATCTGGGCACCGATGAGCTTAAAAGGATCATCGTTTCCATGCGTAAGGCCATGGAAGAGGCGGGCTGTGAATTCAGGTTTAATACCCGGGTTTCAGATCTTATCATCGAAAACGGCAGGGTAAAAGGGGCAGTCACAGATAACAGCGGAGAGATCATCCCTGCGGATACGGTGGTGCTTGCGATCGGTCATTCGGCACGGGATACCGTAAGAATGCTGTATGACAGGAAGCTTAACATGGAACGTAAGGATTTCGCCATGGGCTTTCGGGTGATGCATTCCCAGTAGCTTATTAACCGGGCCCAGTACGGGGAGGACTATCCCGAAGAGCTTCCGGCTGCCGATTACAGGCTCACGCATACTGCTTCAAACGGCAAGAGGGTATATACCTTCTGTATGTGTCCGGGGGGCTATGTGGTAAACGCCTCCTCCGAAGAGGGAAGGCTTGCGGTAAACGGAATGAGTTATTCGTCAAGGGCCTCGGGCTTTGCCAACTCAGCTGTGGTGGCTGCTTTTGAGAGCAATGGCTTCGGAGACGGAGATGTGCTTTCGGGGATCGAGCTTCAGAGGCGCATAGAGGAAAGGGCATATAAGGCCGGGGGCGGGCGTATACCCGTACAGAGCTTTGGAGAATTTAAGAGCGAAGAGGGAAAAGAGCCCGGGGACAGTGGGAATGAGACGATACCCGAAGAGCTCTGTATTAAAGGAAGCGCTCAAAAAGCGGATCTGAGGAATATCTTTGACGAAGAGACAAATAAGGCCATCATAGAGGCTATGGAAAGCTTTGACAGTCTGATCCCGGGCTTCGGAGACGGAAACGTGCTGCTTGCGGCCGCGGAGTCGCGAACCTCCTCCCCGGTGAGGATAGTCAGAGACAGCGAAAGCCTTATGAGCAATATATTCGGTATATATCCCTGCGGCGAGGGCGCGGGCTATGCCGGCGGGATAATGAGCGCCGCGGTTGACGGGATAAAGGTTGCGGAAAGGATAATAGAGAAGGAGAACAATGGAGAAGTCGGAGAGTAAAAGGCCGGTGAAAGAGACGGCCGGTCAGGAAGCGGAAAAGCATGAGCTTTCACTGAGGTCGAGGCTTAAGAAAAAGAAAAGGATAGTGGTAAAGATAGGCTCCAGCTCGCTTCACCATATTGCCACCGGTGAGCTCAACCTTACCAGGATGGAAAGGCTTGTAAGGGAGCTGTGCGAGCTCAGGAATCAGGGGAAGGATGTGATCCTTGTTTCCTCGGGAGCGATAGCGGTAGGCAGAAAGACCATGAACATAGAACCGCAAAAGGATGCAACGCCGTTGAAGCAGGCTCTGGCGGCCATAGGGCAGGCCAGGCTGATGATGGTATATCAGAGGCTTTTTGCGGAATATAATCATGTGACTGCCCAGATCCTGATGACAAAGCACACCATTGTGGATGACGTGAACCGGAGAAATGCCCACAATACCTTCACGGAGCTTCTGAAGATGGGGGTCATTCCGGTTGTTAACGAAAACGACACCGTTGCTGTTCACGAGGTGGAGGATACCATAGGGGACAATGATTTCCTGTCGGCGGTGGTGGCTTATCTTGTTGGCGCGGATGCCCTTATCCTGCTTTCCGATATCGACGGTCTTTATACCGATGACCCCAGAAGCAATAAGGATGCCAGGTTCATAGGGGTGGTCGAGAAGCTTTCGGATGTGATGGATATGGGGAAGGAATCCACCGGGAGCAGCCTGGGGACCGGAGGCATGAGCGCGAAGCTCCACGCCGCAACGGTAGCCGTTAACTCCGGCTGTGATATGGTCATCGCAAACGGAAAGGACGTAAGCGTCATCCATAAGATAATGGAAGGAAGAAGGCACGGGACCCTGTTTATTTCAGAGGCGAATCCGGATTTCAACATTGCGGACTATATTATCGGGAATGATAAATAAATGAATATCCGGCGATGAAAACGCCATCGGGCAAAAGCTGATGCCGTTTACTGTAAGCCCGGAACAGGAATGAGATATGGGACTTGAAGAAAAGATAAAAAGAATAAATGAGCTGTATCACAAATCTCAGAGCGAAGGGCTGACCGAAGAGGAAAAAGAGGAACAGAAACGGCTGAGACAGGAGTATGCCGCAAATGTCAGAAACAATCTCAGAAATCAGCTTAATGAGATAGACATCCGGGAAAAGGACGGAAGCATAGTAAATCTGGGCGAAAAATATGGACATTAACAGACAGCCTCCGGAGAAAGAGCCGGAAAGACAGTTTTATTTTATGGAGCTTGCGGCAAAGCTCAGGGAAGAATTTGAATCGAAAAAAGGCGGCAGGGCCACCTATCATGTAACTACCTTCGGATGCCAGATGAACGCGAGGGATTCCGAGAAGCTTGCGGGCATCCTGGAAAGGATAGGCTTTACTGAGGATCAGAACGAGGAGACCGCGGATTTTGTGATCTTTAATACCTGCACCGTAAGGGATAACGCGGATCAGAGGCTCTACGGGCGCCTCGGGCATCTCAAGGGGGAAAAGTACAGAAACCCCAACAGGATAATTGCGCTCTGCGGCTGTATGATGCAGGAAAAGAGCGCAGTGGAGAAGATAAAGAAGAGCTATCCCTATGTGAACATTGTTTTCGGCACCCATAATATCTATAAGCTTGCCGAGCTCATCTGCATACAGGGACTTCGTACCGAAGGAAAGGGCGGGGAGGAAGCAGTCTTTCCGACCACGGCAGGGGTGTACGGTTCAGGTATGGTGATAGATATCCTTGAGGGGACTGATGAGGTTGTGGAGGATATCCCCAGTGTAAGGAAATATCCCTTCAAATCCGGTGTGAACATCATGTTCGGATGCAATAATTTCTGCTCCTATTGTATTGTGCCCTATGTAAGGGGCAGGGAAAGAAGCAGAAGACCCGTGGAGATAATACGTGAGATCGAGAGGCTGGCAGCTGATGGCGTGATTGAGATCATGCTGCTTGGACAGAACGTTAATTCCTACGGAAAAGGGCTTGAAGAGGAGGTGTCCTTCGCGGAGCTCCTTAAGGAAGCTCAAAAGGTAGAGGGGATCGAGAGGATAAGGTTTATGACCTCCCATCCGAAGGATCTTTCCGATGAGCTTATAGAGGTTATGAAGGATTCAAAAAAGATATGCCGGCATATCCATCTTCCCCTCCAGTCCGGGAGCAGCCGCATCCTTGAAAGGATGAACAGGCATTATACGAAGGAGGGCTTCATTGAGCTTGCGCTTAAGATAAGGGAGAAGATCCCGGACATAGCCATTACCACGGATATCATTGTCGGTTTTCCGACAGAGACGGAAAAGGATGTAAACGACACGCTTGAGGTTATTGACAGGGTCGGGTTTGACGGAGCCTTTACCTTTATCTATTCAAAGCGCGCCAATACTCCTGCCGCCGTTATGGAGGGGCAGGTCCCGCCTGAGGAGAGCAGACGGCAGTTTGACAGGGTGCTTTCGGCAGTCCGGGAAAGCTCCATGAAAAGAGCGGAGGAAAGGGCGGGAAGGACAGAGGAGGTACTGGTCGAGGAGATAAGCGATCATGACCCTGATTTTGTATCGGGCAGGCTTTCCTCCAACCTTGTGGTTCATTTTAAGGGAGATAAGAAGCTTATCGGAAGCATTGTCAGAGTAAGGCTTGATGAGTGCAGGGGATTTTATTATATCGGAGAGAGGGTTGTGTGATCCTTTATCCCGAAGATACGGGAGAGGTTGAAATATTAAACGCGTATGCTGAGATATTGTGCAAACTGTAAAAAAGAATTTGAGTTTTCACCTTTGGCTGTATCCGGAAAGGAAGCTCTCATATGTCCCGAATGCGGAAATATTATTGATAAAAACAGCAGGCACCCCGCTGATCAGGCGGCGGCAAGCACAGAAGAAGGTCTGGGAAGGGCTGTCGGCTGGTTTTTCCGGTTCTGCTATGTTTTTTATCTTGTCCTCGGGGTCCTGGGAGTTATAGGTTATGTGACCGGGATATACGGATTACTGTATGCTGCGACGATCATATCAATATCGGCCTATATCATACAGCTTTTCACAGGAACCCTTGCCTTTACCTCCGGAGTGATCCTTATTCCGATAGGGGCTGCATTAGGATATTTTTTCTTCGGGGGAATAGCGGGAGCATGTCTCGGAGTTCATATCGTCTTTCTGGCAAGGCACGTGTTGAGGGACATTGTATATTCGATCATTATCAGGCTTGTGAGGGCAGGTTCCGGCCCGGGATAATTAATTGCTGACCGGCTTTTCCCTTATAAAGGAACAGGATGACAGCCGTTTAAGGTTATATTGTGAGGAAGTTTTGTTACCATTCACGGGTCACCCCACCCGCATTCGCAAAACCCGTGCTTACGCACTCTACCGTCTGCTTCCGCAGACTCGTTTTGCTCATGTGGGTGGGGTGACCGCTTCCCGGCTTCATGATGGAAATGACGGTCACTGCCTGTGAGCAAGCTCCCGTCAGTGACCGTCATTTCCATCATGACCCGTGAATGGTAACGAATTTTTGACACATAAAGATGCGCGTAAATAACAACAGGCAACAGATTAAAAAGGAGGGTTTTATGATCTATTATGTTGATATCAAAGCCCAAGAAGGCGGAAACGGAAGCAAAGACAGGCCTTTCAGAACGATCAACGAGGCCGCACGCCTTGCGGGCCCCGGAGATGAGGTTCTGGTTTATCCGGGAATATACCGTGAAAATGTGAACCCGGTAAGGGGAGGGAGCGAGTACGAGCAGATAGTATATCGTTCGGTCGAAAAGCACGGAGCCGTTATAAGCGGAGCCGAACCGTTTAAGAACTGGGTGAATACTGAAGGGAAGGTATGGAAGGCGGAGATCGGAAATGATTTCTTTACCGAGAGAAATCCCTTTACGACTGCCGTAAGCGGCGATTGGTTCATAGCGACTATCACGGCCCATACAGGGGATGTTTTCCTTAATGAAAAATCAATGTATGAGGTGCTGTCCCTTGATGAGGTAAGAGAGCCGAAGCCGTCCTTAAAATCCTGGGATCCGGATTTTTCCGTGTATACATGGTATACAGAGCAGGATGAACAAAGGGATATGACTCTGATCTATGCCAATTTCGGCGATTACGATCCCAATAAGGAAAACGTTGAGATAAGCGTCAGAAAGAGCTGCTTCTATCCCGAGGAGGAGGGAGTCGGCCATATTACGCTGTCCGGCTTTAAGGTATGCAAGGCAGCGACACAGTGGGCGCCTCCGACGGCGTATCAGGAGGGCATGATAGGCCCGCACTGGTCGAAGGGCTGGATAATCGAGGACTGTGAGATCTATGAATCCAAGTGCAGCGGCATATCTCTTGGGAAATATCTTCAGCCGGAAAACGACAATAAGTGGCTTAACAACAAGTTCAAGGACGGTACTCAGACCGAGAGGGAATGCATTCTTCTTGCCTGCAGACAGGGCTTTACGAAGGAAAAGGTCGGGAGCCACATCGTAAGGCGGTGTGATATCCACAACTGCGGGCAGACCGGTATCGTCGGGCATCTGGGCGGAGTGTTCTCCCTTATCGAGGATAATCATATCCACCATATCAATAACAAGCAGAATCTGGAGGGAGCAGAGATAGGCGGCATTAAAATGCACGCGGCTATCGACGTTGTCTACCGCCGCAACCACATCCACCACTGTACGAGGGGGCTGTGGCTCGACTGGCAGGCACAGGGAACCAGGGTCACAGGCAATCTTTTCCACGACAATGCGCTTCCCTTCCCGTTTTTGATGAGAAATGAAGCGTTGGGAGGGATCGGAGAGGATATTTTCGTGGAGGTTTCCCACGGTCCCACGCTTATAGACAATAATATCCTTCTTTCCACAAGGGCTTTAAAGCTTGCCACCCAGGGAGTCGCTTTGGTACACAATCTGATAGCCGGAGCGATCTGCGCGGTGGGTAAGGGAACCGATAACGGGGCAAAGAGTCTTATCTCCCCCAGATATACACCATATCATGTTCCTCACGGCACCCAGGTCGTGGGCTTTATGACCTTCCTGCACGGGGATGACCGCTTCTATAATAATATCTTCATCCAGCAGGAGGTGGATCCCTTCATGGAAGAGCTGTCCAGGCATTCGGATGACAACTGCTGGGATGACAACAATGTTACGGCGGGAACCCATGTCTTTAACGGCTATCCCATTTATGAAGAATGGGCCGGGGAATTTGAGGGCTACTGCGGAATGGGCTCTCCCGCAAGCGACCGTTATTATATGCATCTGCCTGTCTGGTCGGAGGGGAATCTCTATCTGAACGGAGCAAAGCCCTTTGATAAGGAGAAAAACGGCAGAGAGGATACAGGCAGGAAATACAGTCTTTCCCTTGTTTCCGGGCCTGACGGGGTAAGCCTGAGTACGGATATCGACCTTACTGCAGAGCAGTTTTCATGCCGGATAGTGGACACAGAGCTTCTCGGCATGGCCTTTGAGCCCGAGCAGTATTATGAGAACCCGGACGGCACGCCCATTACCTTTGACAGGGATTATTTCGACCTGAAGAGAGAAGAAGGGATCCTTCCCGGTCCGTTTACATCCGGAAAGCCCGACGGCCTTCTCCTTTCAAAATGACCCCTAGGGACGGAGTCACAGGTCCATTTCATACACACTGTCTATAATGAACCCCGGGGACGGAGTCAGTGGTCCATAACAGACATATTGTCTAAAATGGACCTTTGACTCCGTCCCCATAGTTCATTTCAGACATAGTGTATAAAATGGACCGCTGACTCCGTCCCCGGGGTTCATTCCTTAATTTGGCTTGTGAAATTGACTGTTTAATGATACATTATTCATCAGGGGAGCTTTATGGCATATAAAATATGATGCCGGGTTATTGGCCCGGACATTGGCAATATACCATTCGGCTCTCTTTTTTTTTTATAGTGAAGCACGGATCGAGATAAAGGAGAGCAGCCATGAAAATAACACCTGTCACAAAGGATAATATTGAA
>JAEEGL013000414.1_pt1 | contig 10310 bp, 9 predicted proteins | sample 9134231 | NCBI WGS metagenome assembly JAEEGL01 (sample SAMN16246548, study PRJNA631951) | gut metagenome | biome: gut microbiome; feature: rumen; material: fiber-attached | host: Bos | place: Iran: Karaj | collected 2018-10
GAATACCTTGAACTTGCAGGTGTACATGAACTTATTGAATCCGTCGTACCTGCTCATCTGATCGTGGTAGAACCTGGTACGGCGCATAGTACTGATATAGAGGAATTCGGGACTGCTCATCAGTTCCTGAAGATACGTTGTATATATCTTCTCGGTACGACGTGCATTACCCGTGTACCTGAACAGGTCGGCATAGACGATGTCCTTGAGCTGATCGTTCATTATTCCCTCCAGATCATACTATTACATAAAAAATTGTACTTCTTTTAAGCTCATATCTCAATAAGAGAACTTGTTAATTTTCTTTAACGGAAACGCGGTCCTTTTCAGGCTGTCTGCCCTCGTCACCTGTTTATCTTATAGCGCTCTTCCAGCTGATCTATCACCGCACACAGCTTCTCTTTGGCGGGGAACGCGTTCCTGTCGCTGTCAAGTCCCAGCCAGTATTTGCGCGTTACATCGTTCGTACTGACTACCAGATAGATGCTGTTGAACCTGTTGACGTTCCCGAGGAACCTTCCCCAGTCAAAGGCCACCTCGATAAGGTCGCCATAAGAGAATACATCATCATTTATCTTCAGGACATCTTCTTCCATCAGGATCGTATTCACAACGCGTGAAGAGTTATAGATCGAGTACATCAGGCAGAATACCCCTCCGAGGGATATGAGAAGACAGATATAAGCACCCATTGCCAGCTTGGTAGAGACCGTATGGTAGACTTCCACATATCTGCGGGTCATCAGGCATACCACTATACCCGACAGGATCATCATCACGGATACCAGGAGCGAATACTTCTTCATCTCCTTAACGGGAAAGACTATCTCACTCATTTTCTCTTCAGCCACTGCGCCTGACCTTACTTTCCCTGATTTATGACCTGCTCGTCGAACTCAAGGTGATCTATGACCTTCGAGATCTCGTCTCTTGCTGCGAAGGCATTCTTGTCGTAGAAGTGACCGAGCCAGTACTTGCGGCGCGCACCCGATGCCCTCATATCAAGATAGATGCTGTTGAACTTACGTGTCCTGCCGAAGAACTTACCCGTGACGAACTTAAGGTTCGGAGAGGAAGAGAAAGCGAAGAAGTCATCGTTTATCTGTATCCCGTCGTCCTTCACTTCGATCTTCTTAGCAGCTATATTACCGTTATAGAGATTTATGAAGGCACATACGATACCGCATAAGATCACGAAGGGACTTATATATTCGAGCGCTATGAGATACATGGGAACGAGATGTATGGTCCTGGCAAGTATCTCCACGACGCCGTAGACCGCGATGGCTCCCATTATCATCTTAGAGACCTTCTTGCCTGCAGCCTTCTTCATGGCAGCGACCGGCAGTTCGATCACGCCCGGGTATTCTGTGATGTTATCTTCTTCCATTTGTCCTTCGTTCCCTCTCGTATGGATCAAGCCTTATCACGGCCTTCCTTATTTCTTCCGATGCTGATGCGGCTCCGTCCATAAAGGAATTACCGGTCCAGTATCTTCTTCCCGCGATACTCAGGTAAAAGTCAAACATCGGGATCTCACTGCCATAGCTTTTCCTGTCCCACCTGATATCGGGATAGCTCTCATAATCGAAAAAAGCACCGTCAATGTCAATACCTTTATCACTTACAGTGACGGTTTGCGGCATGGATGTCAGATTAGCTATATTCCTGAGCAGCCAGATAACTCCTGCCGCGATCAGCCCGATACCTAACAAGATCGAGATGATCGGAGAATAGGTTCTTGTATAGATCACACACCCGATACCGAGCATTATCCCGGAATGAAGATCGTACATCAAATCGATCATGAGACCGTATCTTTCGAGCATCAGAAAACCGGTTACCGTGAAAAATACACCGACGATGATCATCATTATCGGGAGACCTAATCCGATCACGGTCATCGACAGATTCGGGAAGCGGACTGTAGTCGGCACCTTATCCTCAATGTTATCAGACTGCCGAAGCAGGATCTCGTCCATAAGAAGATCTCTCTTATACATCGTATCGAAGTGCCGCTTGGGACCTATCCAGTAGCGTTTCTTCGTCTGATCCTTCATATCCTTCACGACAAGATAGCATCCGGCAAGATTTCCGGGATCAAACTTAAGTCCGTTCTCTATCTTTATGTTGATATCCGGATCGGCTAGGCTGTAGTGATCTTCGTCTATATCGATACTGTCATCGGTTATGGTAACATCGTCTACTGCGCACTTCTTCGATGAACTGCAGTAGATAATAAGTCCGGCAATGAACATGACGGCGCTAAGACAGCCTAGCGCAAAGGAAATGATCCCTGTCCTTTCAAATAAGCGGAGTATTACGAATACCGCCCAGGATATGCAGGATATCACGAGATGGATACGGATATGCCTGAGCTGTGCCTTCTTCATTGCAGGAAGATCGAAGTCTATATAAAAACCGGAAGAGTCCTTATCTGTCATCCGTCAAACCTTATTCTCTTATTTGTTCGGGGCGAACTTATCTATAGCCACCATGAGCCTGCGCCTTGCTTCCGCGGAACGCTTCTCGTTCTTGGGGCCTGCCCAGTACTTGCGCTTTATCTGACCGGATACGATGGTAAGGTAGACGCTCAGGTCTACGCCCTGATCGTTGTCGTCCTTATTAAGAGTAATGTTGAAGCTTATCTCGGGAGCGGTATCGAAGTCGTAGAAATCGTTATTGATAGCGATGCCCTTGGATGATACCTCTGCGACCTTCACTGCCCTGGACATGTTATACATGGAGAACAGGCCGTAGACCATGCCGTAGATGACGGTAAGGATACCGAATGTCGTCCCTACATGGTATATAAAGGTATCGTTGCCCAGCGTGAACTTGCCTACTCCCCAGAGGAGCACTCCCATGACCATAAGAAGGATCGAGCTGATCATGAGCTGATTCCTCATGGCATCTATGGGGAATTCTATCCTGACCTTATCGTCGCCGTTGCCTTCGAGCTCACGGATGAGGTCTTCGTTCTCCATATTCTCTCTTGCTTCCTTTACCGCCTCGATGAGCTCTGTTCGCCTCTGCTCCGAATGGAAGTGACGGCTGGGACCGATCCAGTATCTCTTGATGGTGGCATCGGCAGCATCCCTTACGCTGACGCTCCTGCCTATAAGGTTCAGAAGGTCCCTGGCAAGAGGCCGGTCTATAACTACCTTGCGGTCTCCTTCTTCCCCTATCGGATACTTATCGCCGTTGATGGTTATGTGCTCGCTCGTGACCGTCACTTCTTCTACGTGAGTATGGTTCAGATAGCGAACGGCTCCTATTATGAGAAAGAGCATTTCGTAAGAAGTAAGAGCGAGTAGTGTAAGACGCATCGTCCCGGAGACGACGTCAATGTGCATATATGAGTAGATGAGAAGTATCAGACAGAGCAGGAATACCGCTATGTTCATGGCGAAGGACAGCTGCTGTCTGCGCTTCATCGAAGCTGTATCAAAAGTAATATTTCTTGCAAACATACAAATAATATTAGGAAGAGGCCATATCCCTGTCAATCGGGACAAACGACGAATTCTCCCTGTATCTTTTGGGAGTCATGCCACATTCGGCCGTGAAGACCCTGGTAAAGTAGCTCTGGCTCGGGAACGCCAGGGCGTTGGATATCCACATTATGGGGTAATCCGAGAAGGAGAGCATATTGCAGGCAGTCTCTATCTTCTTGACGAGGATATACCTGGAGACCGCCATTCCCGTCTCCTTCTTGAAGAGCCTGGAGAGGTAGGATGTACTGAGGTTCGCGACTTCGCTTAAGTCCTCTATCCTTATCCTTGTATCCAGATGCTCCAGGATATAGTCGATACATGCGGCTACCTGCTTGGTATATATATTGTCGTGATCCTTATCCTTCATGGCAACGGCGTAGGCGATGCACATCTCGTCGTGGATGGCGGATATCTTCTCCACACTGTCCGCCCTGTCGGCGAGCTCAATATAGTAGTCGCTCATGCCGTAGGATTCGGACATGGGCATGCCGCCGGTTATGCAGGACCTTGCTACCATTGCCGTCGTTATGACGAAGTGATACTTCATATTACGAAGCTTATCGCGGGAGAGCCTGCCGAAGCCGGGTTTCTTGTGGAATTCCTCCGAACAGAGCTTTCTTACGCGCCTGACATCACCTGATCTTATGGCGGCATAGAAGTCCATCTCGGGAAGAAACGGTGCATGTACCGTCGCAGTTTCCCTCTGCAGGAATTTACGATACTGAATGTGCTCGGGACCTTGCTGCATAAGGCTTTCACCTCCCTTCATGATTATATCACCAAAAGGACAATATTGACATCTAAAGGACATTTTGCGGGATATCGTTATGCTATTTTGAAACCAGCACACCAGGCCTTATGGCGAAAGGAGCACACTATGGTTACGAAGAGAACGATAAGGACAGCCGTGAGCGGCATATTGTGCCTCTCGCTTCTTGTATCCTGCAGCAGGCCGGCGCCCGAGACAAGCGTATCGGATACACCCGCGGCAGAAGTCACGAAGACAGAGACACCTTCCATCGACGGTTACAACCTTCTCTGGAGCGACGAGTTCGACGGAGATACCCTGGACGAGACGATCTGGACAAGAGAAGAGAGAGCACCCGGATGGACCAACGGCGAGCTTCAGGCATATACGGATTCCGACGAGAACATCTATGTAGAGGACGGACATCTCGTATTAAGAGCTATACAGACTGACGTCAATGGCAATCCCTACTACACATCGGGCAAGGTCAACTCCCAGAACAAAGCTGACTTCCAATACGGTAAGGTGGTAGTAAGCGCCAGGGTACCCGAAGGCCAGGGCTTATGGCCCGCCATCTGGATGATGCCCCAGGACGAGAGCTACTACGGCCAGTGGCCCAAGTGCGGTGAGATCGACATAATGGAAGTACTCGGCAACGATACCACTACTTCCTATTCCACAATCCACTACGGCGAGCCCCATGCAGAACAGCAGGGCACCATCACGCTGGATGAGGGAAGCTTCTCCTCCGAGTTTCATGAGTTTTCCGTGGAGTGGGAGCCCGGCGAGATGAGGTTCTATACAGACGGCATCCTCGTACTTACGGTAAACGACTGGTTCACGGCAGAGGAAGGCGAGGACGACAAGCCCTACCCCGCTCCTTTCGATCAGCCTTTCTTCGTACAGATGAACCTGGCTGTAGGCGGTACCTGGCCCGGCTATCCCGACGAGACGACAGACTTCGAGAACGCCAAGTTCGAGATCGACTATGTCCGCGTATATCAGAAGGATGAATACGACACCAACGTATCTAAGCCCGAGGTGGAATACAGAGAAGCACTCGAAGACGGCAATTTCATCTATAACGGAGACTTCTCCGTGGCAGAAGACCTTGACGACGAAGAGGACTGGTTCTTCCTTCTCTTCAACGAAGGAGAGGGCGAGGCAACGATCGAGGATAACATGATCATCATAAGCTCGACCAACGACGGTACGGTGGAGTATTCGGTACAGCTCGTGCAGCCCGGCCTTCCGGTCATAAGGGATCACACATACAGGGTGACCTTCGACATAAGATCGGATGAGGCAAGAGACTGCGTAGTATGCGTATCCGCTCCCCACGCGGGATGGATAAGGTATCTTCAGGATACGACCATAGACGTAAGCGAAGAGTGGACCACCTATACCTTCGAGTTCACGTCGGACCAGAAGGACGACAACTACGGAAGACTCGAGTTCAACATGGGCAACCACGGATATACATCCACTATCTACATTACGAATGTAAGATACGAGGATATTACCTGAGCTATTCTACTTATCAACCCATAATAATACCCGGAAGAGTTTTATTGATTGCACTTTCTCTTCCGGGTATTCCTTTGCCGTTTTTATCTTCTTATCAGAAGCCGATCTGTCTTATCTTCTCTACGAGGTTCCTTCCGTAGATCTCCGCGCCCAGGCAGTTGGGATGAAGACCGTCGATGTAGTATTCAGGAAGATGAGGTACAAGCGTCGCGCCGTCGACTACCGTCACGTTCTTATATGAACCTGCGATACGCTTGACGTCTTCGCAGAATCCAAGGAAGATATCCATCTCCTCGGGATGGTCACCTCTCCAGATGGGAGAGATGCAGAGGATCGGGATCTCATTTCCATAGATGCCCGTCAATGTCTCGTAGTACTCCTCCACTGCGGAAGGTCCGTCCTTATACTGGTTGGTACCGAGGGATACTATGATCTTCTTGGGATCGTATCCTTCCATCTTCATGAGAGACTTCTTATCGTATACATATCCTCCGATGCCCTGGTTCAGGATATCGTAGTTAAGGAGCCTGTTGGCTGCGCTCACGTATGTATGGGAGGATCTTAAGGGACCGTACCCTTGGGTGATGGAATCGCCGAGCCACAATACCTTATCTCCCTTGGTAAGAGGAGCATATGCTCCGTCTATATCGAAGTTCCTGATAAGTACCGTAGCATCTACGGGAAGGTAGATGACTACATCCTTGGATCCTTCCTTAAGGTCGAAGGATACCGTTCCTTCATCTTCCATATCCTTGACGTATCTTATGCCGGATATAAGTCCGTCCTCCATGATCTCGAAGGAATCATCGGAACCTTTCCATATGATCTTGTAGTCGAATAAGATCTTCTTGGTATCTGTCCTGATCTCGATGGTCTTGGCGGTAGTAGCCATGCATCTGTCGTACCAGAAATCGAACGCTCCCTCGAAGTATTCCATCTGAGCCTTCGAATACTGATATGCCCTGAGGTAACCTTCCTCAGTCTCTTCGAAGAAATAAGCTCCGAAGTAGATCTTCTGAAGCTCATCGTTAGTCAAAATCATTAGTTTCACCTCTAATCTCTCTCATTTTATCCTGTTACACATGATAACAGATATTGTATACTCATAGTGGAATTTTAACGAGCGGTAACGGGGAACTTTTTATGAGTACAACTGAAAACATCATCTCTGAAGTCAAGAAGGTGATCTGCGGCAAGGACTACGTCATTGCCCAGGCATTAACAGGCATCCTCGCAGGCGGCCATGTCCTTATGGAGGACGTCCCGGGCGTAGGCAAGACCACGATGGCACTGGCATTCTCCAGGACCATGGGACTGGACTACGGAAGAGTACAGTTCACACCTGATGTACTCCCTTCAGACATCACCGGATTCTCACTCTTCGACAAGGAAACCGGCGCCATGAAGTATCAGGCGGGCGCCATCTTCCATAATCTGTTCCTGGCAGACGAGCTGAACCGTGCTTCATCACGTACGCAGTCGGCACTTCTCGAGGCAATGGAGGAGGGCAACGTCACCGTAGACGGCAAGACGTATCTGCTGCCCAAGCCTTTCACCGTATTCGCTACGCAGAATCCCGCGGGCGCTTCGGGTACTTCCCTGCTCCCCGATTCACAGATAGACAGGTTCATGGTAAGGGTATCCATGGGTTACCCGGCGGCAAGCGACGAGAAGGCCATGATCGCAGCACGTAAGAACGGCACCAACCCCATGGACAGCGTCAGGCAGGTATGCGATGTCAAGACACTCATCCGCATGCAGGAAGAGGTCAACGGCGTATTCATGCACGACAAGATAGTCGACTATATAGTCCTCCTCATCAATAAGACAAGAGGAAGCGAGTTCCTGGAAAGAGGCGCGAGCCCCCGTGCCACTCTGGCACTGACCGCCATGAGCAGAGCTTATGCATACCTCATGGGAAGGAACTACGTTACGCCTCAGGATGTGCAGAAGGTATTTATTCCCGTTATCGCACACAGGCTCTTATTGACGCCCGAAGCCGAGGTGGACGGCAGAAGATCCGTCGATATCTGCAAGGACATCCTCAAGGCAGTCTTAGCACCCAAGATCTGATAACGTTATGGTCAGGACCTGGTGCATCTACATCGCAGCTCTGATAGGGACCTTCATCTTCTTTCTTGTCTATAAGATGTGGGTCTCATGGTACTGCCTTATGCTGCTCCTGCTCCTTCCCGTAGTATCCTTCATAATGCTGAAGATCGCAGCAGATAACATCGTCTTCGACATCAAGATCCCGCAGCTCCTTACCATAGGCGATAAGGCAGGCATAAGGATCGGCATAAAGGGCAAGGCGGCAGGGCTCTCACACATCAAGTTCACCGCTTCCATAACGGATGCCATGACCGACAGCAAGACATCAACGCTCTACTCGGTCTTCGACCGCGGCACTACCAAGATCCCGATAGATACGTCCCACTGCGGGGCATTCACATACAAGATAACCGACCTTCGAGTATACGACCTGTTCGGTTTCTTCTTTACGAAGCGCAAGTCAGACCGGACATGCGAAGTCCTTGTCAGGCCCGTTCCCTGCATGCCCGCCTTTATGCCCAATTCCATGGGCGTCAAGGCAAGACTCCTTCGCAAGGCCAAGGCACCTACATCCGAGATCTACGACATAAGGGACTACACCCAGGGCGACCCGGTCAAGTCCATCCACTGGAAGATGTCCGCCAAGAAGGACAAGCTCATAGTAAGAGAACCCCTCGAGGAATACGCGGGACACTCCAGGGTGCTCCTGAAGCTCACGCCCGACAGAGGCGAGATGGACAGGCACCTGGGCGAGATGCTGTTCACATCCACATACTTCCTTAACCACGATACGACACATAAGATAAGGATCATCCCGCCGAGCAAGTGCGAGGTAGCTTACGATATAGAATCAGAGGCAGATCTTCAGAGAGCGATAGTCTCCATCCTCCACATGAAGCTTCCCAAGGAGGATGCATATGCGCTCTGATAAGAATAAGCATAAGAAAGCAATACGTAACGACTCTACCCCGCCTCAGGGAATATCCATCATCGCGATAGTCATCATCTCGACCTTTCTCGGAATGGGATTTCCCTGGATGGCAGGTTCCGCTCTCGCATTCGATGTAGAGGTAGTGTCGCTCTGTATATCATCCGCATTTGCCGCTGCCGTATTCGCATTCCTTCACTCGGCAGGCAAGAAGTGGCTCTCCGTATCGCTCCTTGTCGCTATCCCTCTGTTTATCATCATTGCGGTACTGGAAGATTCGTTCCTGCTTCTGAGCGGATTTCGCGCGTTGCTCTATAACATAAAGGAATACTGCTTTGCCTTTATCCCCGGAACGTACTACAGGTCATCCTTCGGTCTTCAGGCAATAACCACCTGCCTTGAGACGATCAACCTCATCAACCTGAACATCACGGCCTATCTCCTTATAAAGCGCAGGAAAGTATGGATCCCACTTCTTCTCTATGCGCCTCACTTTGTCATAGCAGTCGCCAATATAAATCTCCTTCCGTCAGAGCCTTCGGTCATAACCGCCATCACGGGCGTATTCCTTCTTCTGCTCGCCAACGTCATGCGTAATAAGGAGCGCATTACGGCAGAGCAAAGCATCGTCCGCATGACCGTTCCGGTGCTGATCCTTACCATGGCAGTAGGCATCATCTTCCCCAAGGAAGGATACAACAAGGATAAGCTGGCGGCGAATACCCTTATCAAGATAAACCAGTTTGCAAAGACGATCGACGAAGCTTCCGACGGTCATATATCCACATTCATCAACAGAGCCATTCACGGAGGCTCGGGCAATATCCCCGGAGAGTCCCCCGCAGCACTTTTTGCATCCTATACGGACCTTGCGCATACGGGGCCTTTCAATCCGCCTTCATACAGGCTCTTCACTTCGTTTAAGTCTACCAATACATACTATACGGGTGACGCTGAATTCTACGGCGGCAACTATATGTACTTCAGGTTCAATTCCATGGATACATACAGCAATAATCTCTGGAGCGCCATAGAGACGGATATCGAAGCATACGATGAGGATCTCATCCCCGATCCCGCCGTCGCTCAGTACACGGTCACTCTCAGGATCAGCGTTCCTTCAGAACTCGATATATTACCTCTCTATACGGATCACTTTATCGTGCGCGGCATAGGAGCAAGGTCCACTTACGTCAATCCCTATACGTTCTCCGACGAAGGAATGACGGAATTCTACTGCTCGCCCGTACCTTTAAGGACAGGCAATATCTACACGGAAGAATACCTGAACGACTATGTATACGGTACCAATCTCCGGGTCCCCGACAGCACCAGGGAAGCTATCCTTAACAGCGGTGTCCTTCCCGACTGGTATATCGAAGCATATAACGGCAATTCCACCATGTCGGATGCCGATAAGGTAAGAGCAGTCACTGACTTCGTAAGGGATCTTCATCCCTACGATAAGTTCACGGACTATCCCCCTGAAGGCGCAGACTTCGTAGTCTATTTCTTAACGAATGCCGAGAGCGGGATATGCGTACATTACGCATCTACC
>JAEEGL013106619.1_pt1 | contig 10310 bp, 9 predicted proteins | sample 9134231 | NCBI WGS metagenome assembly JAEEGL01 (sample SAMN16246548, study PRJNA631951) | gut metagenome | biome: gut microbiome; feature: rumen; material: fiber-attached | host: Bos | place: Iran: Karaj | collected 2018-10
AAAGAATATAAAACACCTGCTCTGCAAGTTGCAGGGTAAACATCGCATAAAAATACCCCTCGCGGACTTACGCACAAACGAAGTGCGGAGTACGTAGCGAGGGTGTTTTTATGCGATGCGCATCGAGCACATAATATCCTACTTTTTTGCGTCCGTCGTGTCTCGAACGTATCTATAGAATTATGTATAAATAATCCCTCTTTTAACTGTTCCCTAAATACAATTTCCTCACCTTACATAAGGAGAATTCTCCGCATTTAGAGGGATATCCCGACGACAGCCGTTTATTTCTCTGTAATATAAAATTGCGATCTTATCATCTATGCTTTTCGAGCCTGATAATATGCTCTGCATCCGGTTCTTTGATTCCATCCTTGTAGTCATAGCCAAACTTTCGATAGAAAGGCACACCTGTAATAGAAGCAGGTATCTCTATCCTCTCGGCACGAAGGAAGAATTCGTCTTTTTCAAGAGTCTCGATTATTGATCTTCCAATGCCTTTTCCCTGATGATCAGGAGCAACAAAAATCGTGAATAGAGAGCTCTCATCTTCTTTTCCCCAGAATGGTCCGATCGCCCCGCAGCCAATTATCTGATCACATTCCTCTACTACATAGAAATGTGTCCAACCTGCCCTTTCTGATACATGTTCAGGTGTCTCTGTCTTGTCAAGAAGAGCAATGATATCAGAAGGATAATCCTTTGCATTGGATATCTTTATCGTCTTTCTTATTAGATCAGAAACGTTTTTAGCATCGTCTTCTCTATATCTTCGTATATTCATTCTCAGTCTCCAATACTATAGATCCACATCATTTATCATTATATCCACAATATTAAGATGCTTTATCCCACTTCTTCTCTGAAGAAGCTTATCCATTGTGAGCAGATATTGGGGATATCCGTCAGCAATGCCCTCAAGAGAACGGTATTATCTTTCTTCCGTTATGTTCTTGCCGTTCTCATCGTAGTTATCATTATCGATAGTTCTGGCAACCTGAACGTAAGAGTATTCATCAAATCTTTTTCTCAATATAAAATCCACTTCCAGCTTATCTTTGTTGATAAGAACTGTGATAACAGCCACCAAAGCATAACATATGGTGCTGATAACCATGAATACCACCATCGCTTTATCCCCCGGAAGCGCATCTGTTCCAAAATTGAACAAACTGGTAAGAAAGTTAAACATCTGATGCATTAATATGCAGTAAAGAAGATTTCTGTACTTAAGATAAATGAAGCTCAAGGTAACATTGAAGCTGATTATGGCAGTCAGGAATGATGCGGCATACGCGATAAGCATAGCCGGAGAGTACCCATCCATAAGCCATAAAGGAAAATGCCAGAGCCCCCAGAACAGACCCGTCATCATGGTGCCTCTGAGAACACCTCTAACCTTAGTGGAACCGATAAGATAATACCCTCTCCAGCCGGGCTCCTCGCCCATCGGACCCGCTAGAAGATTCAACAGAAACATCGCAGGATATGCGGTAAAGTCTGTGTTGATAAGCTCGCCAAAAGGCACCTTGAATACCACACTCATGACGACTGCACTAACAGTGAAAACGGCAACGGGAATTCCTAGCGCAAGTAAAACTGTCTGCCACCTCACCCTGTCTCGAAAAAGACCTTTGATAAAAGCTTTTCGAGATGTGCCGGGAAGAATCTTTTTTGCCCATAGCATCAGTACAAGAAACGAAGCCCACGAACAGACTACGGGCGCATACTTTGAGATTGTCTCCATCGGCAGTCCAAGCGCCATGAGAAGGCCGCAGAAGCCCAGCATGAGCCAGAACGCGACATTTGTAATGATGACAAAGAAGCGTAGATTCTTTTTGTTTTCCATGTAAAACAACTCCTGTTCTGTGTTTAATAATTTATCATTCATGATGAGACTTTAATTACACCTTTAATGTGTTTCAAGGCTTTACTCGGTAAGATGCATTATACGGAGGTAAGTTACATAAACAGATTGCATTGGGGTTCTAACCTCTGGTATAAGTTCGAGACCCGAAAACCCCAAAATCGCCCAAAAACTAGCTCCGTTCAGGTAAACTTTTCCCCGGATTTTTCGGCAAAAATAAATCCGCAAACGCCCGTCGTTAGGGCATCTGCGGAAAAACTAGCTATTTCGTAGCGCTAGCATGTGCTACAAGTACAGAATAGTCCGATTTTTGCGACCTTCGGGGTTCGAACTCAGACCTATATATACATATTATAATATCATAATATCGAGTTCCCTGTTATCAAGAACCTTGACCTCCTAAAACAACCTAATTAAAGCACCTCACCTACGACAGAAGAGCTAACAAATCTTATACAAACACAAAGGGCAAGTTATTCTCCGTCATATAAGAGTTTAATGAGTCTACAAACGAATCTAATTGCTGCATAATTGTTGTATATGAAATTCTTTGCGTTACCCGATTTACCACTGTTGAATATTATTCTTCTATCAACATCTTCATACTTCAGGATGTCTGTAATATAACAACCTTGATAAGAACTGCCTTTAAATGCTTCTTCAAGCTTCTTATCTCCCGATGATCCACTATGAAAACTACCCCTATGCGGTCTTCTATATGTTGTGTTTATCTCGTGGCGAAAACCCATCTATTCTTGTATTCCGTTTCGTTTCCGGATCTTTTGGGAACATTCTTGTTCCTAATATAATCATCCGCCGATACCATAGATAGATCGATTGAATAGCATAAACCTTGTGCACCAATCATGTGTGTAACAAGGTTTCTATTCAATTATCAAGGTTCTATGTATATATTGTACACCGATCTATCATCACTCATTCAAAATCTTTTGCATTACATAAATACTTCTTATAAGTCTGTCCCTCAGCATCCTTCACAAAAGCATATACTCTTCCTTTTTTTGCTTTAAACGTCTCTTTTAATGCAACACTTGAAAAAAATGTTCAACAGATTCCATTTGCTTAAGAACGCCTCGTGCTTCAGCAATTGTATTTGTATTTATACAGTGCTTTTTTCCATGTAACAATCCGACTTCAACAATATTTATTGGAACGTTTCCCACATTTAAAACATTTACATATACACCCTGCTGATTTTTAATTCCTTCACCAACTCCGAAATATGAACCGCTAGAAACTTTTACAGCTTTCTTGTACGGAAGTTTTGAAGTCAAGATAGATATTACAATAGCTGTTGTACTAATCAACAAACTCAGCAACGAAAAAATAGCTGTAATAAAACCTTGATTATTATTACACCACTCTATGAATGCCATAAACTAATCCCCCCTTTCATAAACTTTCTTCTCTAGCAGTAATCAAATTAGCCATCCCGGGTTTCTTTAAGAGATCATAAAACTCATTTATTGTAGACCTGTTCTGCTTCGAATACTTAAAGTTATAACGATATTCACAATAAGTAAATGTTATCTTTCGTTTGGCACGTGATAAGGCTACAAAAAAAGCACATCGATCTTCTTCCGGCTGGTTTTTAAAATTCCAAAACGCTGAATCTTCTAATCCCATAAAATATACCGAATCATACTCCAACCCTTTGCTTTTATGAATTGTCATAATCGGGATACTTTCCTCACCTCGAAACCCCTTAACCGCTCTAAGCCAATCCTTATTTGTTATTTCCACTTCTTTCCAAAAAAGTTCTGTAAACTTTTGCAGTTTATCCTCTAGATAGCTGCCTTGCTTATTTTCTGGAAACAATGCTTTTAGTTTATCTTCTCCATAGAAGTTGATAATCATATTCTTAACTGCAAAAAAATCACTTTCAGAATCAACTTCCATCAAACAGTTATACACATCCGAAAACAAGTTTTCTAAATCCTCTAGCATTTCCAAATATGCCGCAGTTGAAGTGTTGACATTATTAAAAATCTGTTCACTAATTGCTTGAATATATTCCCACTCGTTTGGGCTTTTTCTGTTGTTGGCTAGGACAACTATCGCTAATAATACTCTGATTATGTCATCTTTAAGTAGATCCTGATAATCAGTTTCAATTCTTGCCCTTATCCCTTTTTTATCTAAAGAATCAATAACAGAACCCGCGTAATCATCTACTTTTTGCTTACACAATATAGCAATATCATTTTGCTTTACTCCACCTGATATATCACTGTGAATCATCTTTGCTAATACATCAGCTTCAATATTATTATTATCCGCAACAACAAGATTAATTATTCCGTCATCTTTGTCCCATTTAGTTGAAGCAGCAATATTTTCAGGATTATCATGCAGTGACGCATACATATTTTTTTGTAATTCAACCAATCTTGGCGCTGATCTATGGTTCATTAAAAGCTTATAGTTTTTAGTATTGAACTCTTTATAATAATCATGAAAAACAGTTTTCCTCGCACCTGCCCATAACATAATTCTTTGCTTGTTATCTCCAACTGCCGTTAGCTTAACATCTGTGTCCTTAAACAGTGCTTTCACTATCTCATATTGAATATCTGTCGTATCCTGAAATTCATCTAAGAATACATGTGAAAAGGTTGCGCGCATAACAGTTCTTATTGATGGATTTGTGTTCACGATTAGCAATGCTAATTTAGCAATCATTTGAAATGAAATAGCTGGTGAATAGGAATCTTCACCTTTTAACATAACATCCCAAACATGCTTTAATTTATTGTCCGTTATAGGCAAAACACTATTATTTATAAGACCTGATGCAATCTGCTTAGCTTCATAAGCTTTCATATATCTTAATTCTGAATAACCGCCTAAAAGAAAAGCCTGTAAAAGTGCATCTGAATCAGCAATTCCATAATTAATATCAATAGAATAGTCTTCCGGTAATGCCCGATAAAACCTATCTAGGATGCTCTTAAAGAACGCATCATATGTCATAGATACAAAGCGATCTTTATATCGTTCTCCGTATCTAGCAACAATGCGCTCCTTAAGATTTTCTGCTGCGTCTTTTTTTAAACTTATTGCCAATATACGTCTTGGCATTCTACAATAATTCGTCTCAAATAAATAACCGGCCTTTTGTGTAAGCAATTCAGTTTTTCCAGCTCCAGGTCCAGCCACAACTAGAGTATTCTCTTCACAAGTCACAGCTCCTTTAGCAGCACTTTCTAAGGTAATGCCACCCGATTCTTTCCAATCATCCTTTTTCATTATGCACTACCTTTGCCTTTTAATATCATTTTAGTTTTTTCGATAATTTTTGATATCACCTCAGGAGTATTTTTCTTTAACTCCTCATCTGACATGCTTGAAAGGACTGATATATGTGTTGTTGGCTTTCCTCTATTTAAGAAGAAATAGTTATACCACAACATCAATTCCTTCTGTTCTTGTGTATATGTTTTTCCTGTACCACCTTCTTCTTTCAATGTCTGTTTAACATCATTAATAACATGATCCAAATATTCCTTCTTATACCGGTTTAAATCAAATTTTTGAATATTGTACCTATGTTTTTCTCCACCAACATTTACTTCTATTCTTGGCCCTTCGTTGCTTTCCAAAGAAGCTTTGTATTTATCACCTATACTCTCAAGCATTATAAAATCAATATCCAGCGGACTAGAGTAATACACATTATATTTTTCCAATGCTAAAATCCAGCCATCCATATCATCTACGTCATTAACGTCCCATGTATGCATTTTTTCAAATTCTGCATCAGAAAGAACTCTTCCATCTTCCAGTTCAAAGAGTTCCTGTTTATTTATTCCATTTTTTATCAACTGTTCGATGGCATATTTTATTCTTCCCCATCCTCCACCTTCACGCTCTCTATCCAAATCAAGCAACGTAATATATGGAATATCCAAATCGGAAAGAAGCCTCCAAAAATGATTAACATATCTTCCGCCAAGCGGAACTACAGATATACCTGAAGTATCTAATTCTTCTCCATAAGCCTCAAGGTATCTAGGAAGTATTATTTCTTCACTATCCCCTTCTCCTAAGATTACCATCTTTGCAAAGTATACTTCTGGATAAGCTCTCACTGCTTCCTTTATATATTTATATTGCTCTTCAAATTTTTCCTTATTTGGCAATGTAATTGATTTAACCAACGTACACATTTCAGACTTATTCATTCTGAAATATCTGAGATTTTCCGTATCAATTCTTTTTACAATAGCTGGAGAATGCGAAGTAATTATTACTTGAGCGTTATTCTTTTTTGCTATGCTTTTCAGATTTAGTATTAATTTCCCCAATAATTGAGGTGCTATATGATTTTCAGGCTCTTCAATAGCTACAATCGTTAGAACAGGCGGTATATGAACAAAGGATCTTTCATCATCTTCTGTATCAGCATCTTCAGCTTCTTCTACAATCTTTGTTTCAACATCCAAGATACTATTTACCATTGATATATAAAACAAAGAACGCAAGCCATCTCCCATTTCATCAACTGTATATTCCTTTTCAGTGACTGTTGGTGAAAAAAACACTTCGGAGTTTTTCATTGAAGACTCGATATCTGTACTGTTGAATCTCAAAACAGCATTAGAGTACCTTTCATCAGAATCGTAGTTCATCCACTGATTATGAATAGATTCATTTAATAAAGAAACTCCATTTTCTGAAACAAAATGTGTATTTAACTGCTCAATCGTAGTTTTTATATTTTCTTTCGTCTTGTCACTCCATCTTACGGTGCTTAAAATAGAATGAATCATTGTTCCTGATACATTTTTCAATTGTTTTGATGGATCTCGTACGGCTGGAACATATAGCACCCTGATATAATCTAAATCTCGCCTTTTGGCAATAACTCGATTATGATCTGTTATTTCCTCATCTTCCGGACAAACAATATATTCAATTTTACTTTCAATAGAGCCATCTATATTACTGCTCTTCTCCCATAATCCAGTCAATCTAACTCTAAGAAGTGGCTTTCCTTTTGGAGAATCTATTACTATATTGTTATAGTATAGTGGGATTGTTGTCGATTTTTCACCGTCTTCAGATTCAACTTCATCAAAAGAAAAAACTGCTTCTATATAAAGTTCCTGTTTCTCCATGTTTTCTGGCTTTATATCTTTAGGAACATGAAAATCGCTTCTTTTTAATATACGGTCATTACTTAGTTGAGAAAACATAATGTTTAAAGCCGCAAGAGCAGCCGTTTTCCCTGAACTATTATTCCCAATTATTGTTGTTATATCATCAAAATCAATTATCTGTTCCTTCGAAAAAGACCTAAAATTATAAAGTTTTACTTTATCTAACCTCAAAACAAATACCTTCTTTCGACAGTCAATAATTACTCAATGCACTTACAATTATCAATATATCATCAGTATTATAGCTTGTTGTTTATTTTTTCTTCAATTTCGATATGACACTCCTTATTACAGAAGAGTTTTTCGTTATCTTCATTATCTCACTATCCACGTTCCAATCCTCTTAGAACCTACCCTTTCAATAACACCTTCATCAATCAGTTGTTTCATCATAGTTTGAACATATCTGCGTGATTTATTCATCATTGTTGCCAATTCTGTTTGTGTCATAGAGGGATTCTCTCGCAAAAGCAGCAATAAATGGTCACGTTCTGTTAAAGCACCAATTTGCGCTTTAATTTGCGCTTTGGATTGCGCTTTATCATAAGCGTAATTCAGATTCCATAATGTTAAGAAAAAATTGTATCCGTCAGTATAAAATTCCGGCTTTAACGCCTCTGTATATCTTTCTTCTGATTCATAGGCATCCAATATCTTCTTAAAACCGCTGCCTCGTCTCTCCATTAAACGAAGTCGTCCGAACACATCAGCCAAAATTGGATTTCTCAGTTTTGACGGAACATGCCTAAGATCAAGATTTTGGACTTCAGATCCATCATACATACCTCCGGGATTAGTTATAACCAGGCGATCATCATAAATATCTATTTGGCTATGAGCACCCGTCTGCAGGTAACTTCTATGTATTAGTGCATTAACAAGACCTTCTTCAAGAGCACGCTCAGGATAATCCGGCAATTCTATCCTCTTATTCTTATCCTTTCTCCAGCCATAATGAGAATTCTTCTTGATAAAGGCCATTGAATTATCAAACAGATCTATTAGGCTTCCTGTATACTCAGCATCATCCAGAGCATCTTGTGCAGAATTCGCTTTCTCCAGACCATTCCACCTTGTACAAAACACTCTAGAATGATGGACATTCCATTGGTCAGCAAATAGAATACCGGCATTTGTCATTTGTCCGTCTTCTTGCATCAGCTTAAAACTCACAAGATCATTATCGAGATCAAGATCATTATTGGTCGCTACTCTATACTTCCTACTTAAAGAACCAAATGTCAGTTTTTCGCGTTCAATATCAGAGATCATAGCGTCAAAGGACGTTCCTGTACTCTTTATAATGAACTCGGTCAATTCAAAACCCGTTATCTCCTTCTTCACACTACCTGTACGATAGTAATACCGACCATGAAGATTCATGGGAAGTTTCGATTTCTTCACTACGATCTGAATATACTTCTTCTTATTCTTGGTTTTTTGATTGACATCGCAAGTGATGCCAAACGCAGCTGTAATCTTGTTAGGTATATCTTCCAACAACTTCTTTATTGTCTTAGGATCTAATCCCAACACATCGCCATCATCATTAATCCCAATATACAGCGTACCACCCTGCGCATTGGCATATCCACAAATCCACTCCAGATACTTATCCTGCCAAGATTCCTTCCACTCAACAACCTGATTCTCATTATCTTTGGAAATGGTATCGATATCTCTCATAACCGAACCCCTTTGCTTTTTCATTAACTTAACACAATTGCGCTTTTGAATCAATTTCAAAGCGCAACTCTCTGCGCTTTAATGCGCATTAACGATATATGAACATTGGAGTCGGAACATAAACATCAATATGATCTCATCGCAATAAAGGCCCATATAATCATCGTTTTTTGCGTACCGCAACTGTTATGTATTACGATACATCCGTCAACGAAAATCCATCCCTCTGAACCTTCTTCACCATTGACACCAAGGCCTTGATTATCATTTCTTTCTGATAGTCAGTCATTTGACTGCTTAATATCAGTCTCTTTCGAAGATATAATATTACCTCCATTACCTACAGATGTACTTATTAAGCGCGCCTGGACAACCATATTTGTAACGTAAAATTTTGATTTATTAATTAACTTGATTCTATACTCTCCCACATCGTTTCTAGCTATTCTATCTGAGATAAGGATCTTTGGTTTTTTGCTTCTAAGATAAGCATTCATTATAATCGAGGCAACTATACCCGAAATAATTCCTGATGTAACACTTGATATGAACCCCATCATGCCTCCTATCAACGATTTGCTGATTATCTAATGATAATGTCACGCCGTTCAATTACTTCGATTTATTATTTCCAAAATAGAAGAAACAAATTCCTTTATCAGCTCATTCTGTGATGTCAATACAGTCAAGTAAACCATCAACCAAATCGATATAATTACTGTTGATATGATATTAACAAATGGCGGGAATAGGCCTTGCCCATAGAATGACGCTATCACAGCCAATTCAACAGGTATTACTATAGAAATTAGAATGCCATTCTCAAATTCAGTTTCACGACATATCTTTGCTAAACATTGATGAAAGTACTCTACATTCTTTAATTTACTGTATTCTTTAGCAATATTTGTTTTCCACTCAAGAAATCTCTTTCCCTGATCATTCTCATCGTTCTTTTTATGTACATTCCAAATACCTTTATATTCAAAGTAATATCTCATAAAATCAAAGCCGCACGGGTCGCACCAGATACTGTATCTTATCAAACATGCTCGTGCATCATTTCTATTAGTGAATATAATACTCGCAAACAAGCACACTATTCCTATCACAAGATTAATGTAAGCAAAGATCAGTGGAATTACCTGATTTACTGTACTTAATACCAGCGCTGTTGTTATAGTTATGATTCCAACTATCTGTAGAAATATAATTAATCGTCTGCTATAGACCCTTTTTTCGTGATTCATACTATTTCTCCTACACTCTTCAGATGATATAAAAATCTTCAACTCACTACATGAGGCTTGCAAGCTAACACTCTTCTAACCATTTAATACTATTTTCATCATCACCGGTATTCAATAGTGCGAAATCAACACTTGTGCGATTGTTCAATCTCCGATGATGTCACATTAGATGTTGTTCTGTTATTACTCCTGTTTATTGCAGTCCGCAGATATATTTATCTACGGACTGTAAGTAAATGATTAATTCTTAGGTCTCTTGGGCATATGATAGTATCCCGGAGATCTGACAAAACCCTTATTGCTAGTTACTTTTGCCTTTACTGC
>JAEEGL014211829.1_pt1 | contig 10310 bp, 9 predicted proteins | sample 9134231 | NCBI WGS metagenome assembly JAEEGL01 (sample SAMN16246548, study PRJNA631951) | gut metagenome | biome: gut microbiome; feature: rumen; material: fiber-attached | host: Bos | place: Iran: Karaj | collected 2018-10
AAAAAGGCGATATGGACCCGTTCGGAAGACGGTGTGTCATTCATGCCCAAATCATCACACCCTTTCAAATGAATCAGAACCGGAAGTCCCGGCGGTCCGAGTTCCGGATCGCATCAATGTTCTCCTCTGCGATCGAACGGACTTTTTCCTTCGGGATCCGCTGCAGTTCCCTCGCCACCATGGCATAACCCGTTTCCTTTGTTTCGGGAGAAGCATAATCCTCCAGGAATTCGCTCAGGGTCATCAGGGCGTTCGGATGGCAGCAGTTCAGGATCTGGCCATTTTTGCACAGGCTCATGAACCGGTCCCCGGTGCGCCCTTCCCGGTAACATGCCGTGCAGAAGGACGGGATATGGTCGTTTTCCATCAGCCAGCGGACCACTTCGTCCAGCGTCCGCTGGTCGCTGACGTCGAATTGTTCGGTGTCCGTCGGTCGTACTGCTTCGGTATAACCGCCCACCGAGGTGCGGGAGCCCCCGCTGATCTGGGAAATCCCCAGCCGAAGCAGACGTTCCCGAACGGCCTGATTTTCCCGTGTGGAAATAATCATTCCGGTATAGGGCACCGCCAGCCGGATGCAGGCAGTGATCTTCGCAAAGGTATCATCATCGATTCCGCCGTCGAATTCATCCGGATCGATGTCATCCGCTTTCTTGACACGGGGAACGCTGATGGTATGGGGGCCCACACCGTGGACCGCTTCCAGGTGTTCGGCATGCATGATCAGGCCGGCGAATTCGTATTTATACAGTTCCAGTCCGAACAGCACTCCGAGCCCCACGTCGTCGATGCCGCCTTCCATTGCCCGGTCCATGGCTTCGGTATGGTAATCGTAATCATGCTTGGGTCCGGTGGGATGCAGCTTTTCGTAACTCTTTTTATGATAGGTCTCCTGAAACAGGATATAGGTTCCGATGCCCGCATCCTTCAGCTTCCGGTAATTCTCCACCGTGGTGGCCGCAATGTTCACGTTGACCCGGCGGATATCCCCGTTCTTGTGGTGAACGCTGTAGATGGTCCGGATGCTCTCCAGAATGTATTCGATGGGGTTGTTGACCGAATCCTCGCCGGCTTCGATGGCCAAACGCTTGTGGCCCATGTCCTGCAGTGCGATGACTTCCTGCCGGATCTCCTCCTGATTCAGTTTTTTCCGTGGAATGTTTTTATTCTTTAAATGATACGGACAGTACAGGCAGCCGTTGACGCAGTAATTGGACAGGTACAGAGGCGCAAAAATCACGATTCTGTTGCCGTAAAACGCCTGCTTGATCTCTTCCGCGATCCGGTACATTTCATCGATCTTTTCCGGGATCTCACAGGCCAGCAGCACCGACGCCTCCCGGTGGGAAAGCCCGGTACAGCGGTACCCGTTCCCGGTCTTCAGGGGCCGGGCTTTTTCCAGGATCTGATCGATCAGTTCAATATTGTTTTTATTCTCTTCCGCATACGCCAGCGTCGCCCGGATCTCTTCATCGTTGATGAATTCCTCTGCATGCAGGGAGGACGGGTCATATACAGCCATTGTCATTCTTCCTTTCTGATATCTCCGCGGTCTACCGCCGGTTCCAGTCCAAGGGACCGTATCTTTTCGGAGAGAGCCCTGAAACCCTGTGCGGACTCCTCCCCTTCATGGAGTTTGTGATCGTATAATTCATATTTTCCCCGTATCTCTTTTGGGGAAAGATTGGGCATCACTACGTTTGCCCCGGAAAGCAGACCCTTCTCTCTTCCGCCCGGGTCTATGGTGGCCAGGGCCGTTGTGGACGGAAGCAGGACCGCCGGATGGATCAGGCGGATCATGGAAAGCAGGAAACAGGTCAGTTCGGCCGTCCCAGGAGTTTCATTCCCGAAGGGCGTGTCCCTGTGAGGAATGAAGGGCCCGATCCCGCACATGTCGGGACGAAACGACCGGATAAACGCCAGGTCCTCCGCCAGTTCCGAACTTGTCTGGTACGGGGAACCCACCATGATCCCGCAGCCGGTCTGGAAGCCGATCTCTTTCAGATCCCTTAAACATCTCATCCGGTTTTCCGGCGACATGGTTTCGGGATGCAGCTTCCGGTAATGAGCCGGATCCGCCGTTTCGTGGCGAAGCAGATACCGGTCCGCTCCGGCGTCAAACAGTCTTTGATAACTCTCCCGGCTCCGCTCACCCAGGGAAAGGGTGACGGCGCAGTCGCCAAACTGTTTTTTCAGGTCCCGGATCAGAGCACAGAGTTTATCATCCGTAAGGAAGGGGTCTTCTCCTCCCTGCAGCACAAAGGTCCGGAATCCCAGTTCATACCCTTCCTTTGCGCAGCGGAGAACCTCCTCCGGTGTCAGCCGGTACCGGTCACAGCGGTCATTGCTGCAGCGGATGCCGCAGTAAAAACAGTCGTTTTTGCAGTAATTGCTGATTTCGATGAGACCCCGGATAAAGACACTGCGTCCGTAGATCCGTTCCCGGACGGCGACGGCCGCCTTTGCCAGCTGATGCGTCAGCTCCGGTGTCCGGTGATCGATCAGATATGCGTATTCTTCCCGTGTAAGGGCCTTCCCTGCTGTCAGCCGGTCTGCCAGCTCTTCCACTCTGCTTCTGTTTTTCATCCGGGCTCCTGTAATCAAGGGAGGCCTTTATGACCTCCCTGCGCTTTTTTATTCGCTCTCCTGGAGATCTTCCAGGAATTCCTCCACGTCTTCAATGACTTCGTCTTCGATGACTCTCATCATGGATTCCGCATAGTCAAAGGCTTCCTCTTCCGCTTCTTCTTCCGCTTTGTCGCTGTCCCCGCCGTTGATCTGGTAGGTGATCCAGTAGACATAGTCGAACCGTTCCTTGTACAGCCTTTTATATTCTTCTTCTTTTTTTTCTTCAACCAGTTTCCAGAAGTACTCGTCTCTTACTACTGCCATGGCTTGCTCCTTCTATTTTGTTTTATTGAATACCGTCAGCCCGATCACAACGATCACCAGTCCCAGGTACATATCCATGGTGGGTACTTCCGCTACCAGCAGGAATCCCCAGAACATGGCCAGGATGGGCTGAATGAACTGCAGGTTGCTCACTTTGGCGGTCTGATCCGTCAGCGCCAGGGCCTTGGACCAGCACAGGTAGGATACGGAGCTGCCGATGAAGCCCAGGTAGGCGGTGCACAGCCAAACCTTCAGGGAAGCATGGGCTGCCTGCTCGATTCCGCCGAAAGGCATGACAAACAGCAGCATGACCGCGCCGATGATGATGCTGTAGGCGGTCGCCTGCAGCGCGGTATAGCGTTTGGTCAGTTTCCGCTGCAGTAAAGTATAGCCTGCCAGCATTCCCGCTGCTCCCAGCATCCAGAAAATGCCGCCGTTGATGGAGAAAACGCCGTTCCACAGCATCAGGACTAAAATCCCGGCGAAACAGATCATCATGCCGATCCAGCCTCCGACCCGGATCTTTTCCTTGAACAGGATGCGGGCAAAGACCGCAGTAATCACCGGCGTTGTGGCGATGATGATGCATGCGGTGGCGGAGGTCAGCATGTCGATCCCCTTGTTGAATACCAGCTGGTACAGGCTGAAGCCGATGACCGCTGACAGGATAAAAACAGGGATATCCTCTTTTGCCGGCATGCCGATCTTTTTCACAATGGCGAACACCAGCATGAACAGCCCGGCAAAGATGAACCGGTACATGCTCAAAACCGGCGCCGAGAAGGCTTCCAGGCAAACCTTCGAAAAGGCAAAGGTGGAAGACCAGATCACGATGGTGATCATGCCGTAAACGTAATACATCGGTAACCGGCTCTTGTTTTCAATATTGTTCATTCTACACTCTCTTCAATCCCTTTAAAAGGGCTTTGTCTTCGTCGCTGATCCGGTAGGATTCCCGGCATTTCCGGATCGTCCGGTTATGGGTTTCCTTATCCAGCTGCTCTTCTTCCAGGATCCGAAGGACGCCTTCCCGGTCTTTCAGGAAAGCCGTGGCCAGCGCCCATGCTGCCGCCATGGACACGTAATACTCTTCCTTTCGGATATTGACGATCACGTCCAGCGCCTGGTCCAGGTATTTGCCTTCCAGGAAATAGTCCATCAGCATCACCACCACGAACCGCCGTTCGAATTCACGGGGGGAATTCTCGTAGCGCATCAGGAAGGCCCAGGTTTCGTACAGGTCCTGCCGTACCCGTTTGAGCCCCGAGCAGAAGGTGTCGCAGATGGCCCAGTTGTCGACCTTGGGCAGGAATGCCGCTGTCCGTTCAAAGGTATCCTCCAGACTCATTTTCGCATATCCCAGCACCATTCCCTGCAGAAGGATCTCCTCGTAGGAATCGTCTTTTGCAAGGGCCAGAAAACCCTGCCAGTCGGCGATGGCGATCCGTTTGGCCATCCGCCTCAGGATCGGTATCCGTACGCCGTAGATGTAATTGCTGCCGACCTTCAGCCCGCTGTGAAACTCCTTGTACTTTTCATCGGAGTACTGGCGAAGCTGGGTCGTCAGGATCTTGTAATCAAATTCCGTATAGTTCATGATTCACTCCTGCCCGGAATTCACTGTGAAACGCTCTTATTTCATTATAGTTTTTCCGGGCTGATAAATCAATCATTTCATTTTATAAAAAGAAGCCGTCAGCTGGACGGCTTCGCTTCTGCATGTGATTTGCTTCGGTAGACAACTTTCAAAAGGATTGGCGTGACAATGGTGGTGATGACCACTGTCAGGACGATCGGGGCGATGAAAGCCGTTCCCAGAAGTCCCAGTGCAACGCCTTTGCTCATGACGATCAGGGCAACCTCGCCCCGGGAAATCATTCCGGTGCCGATCTGCAGGGATTCCTCCCCGCTGTATCCGCAGCATTTTGCACCCAGGCCGCAGCCCACGATCTTTGAAACAACTGCCACAACGGTCAGCACAAGCATGAACAGTATTACCATCGGCTGGAGCACCAACTGGGTGACCTTCAGGCCGATGCTGGCGAAGAAGATCGGCGAGAAATACAGGTAGGAGGCGATGTCGAACTTCTTGTGCAGGACTTCGCCCCTTCCCGTCGCTGCAATGGCCACACCGGCGATATAGGCTCCGGTAATGTCCGCCACTCCGAAGAAGTGTTCCGCGCAGAAAGACATCACCAGACAGAATACAAAAGCTGTGACGGTATGGCGGCGGAGGCGTCTTTTGTACTTATCAAACCACTTCACGTACACTTTGTACATGATGAAGCAGACTATAATGGCAAATACAAAGAACCCGATGATCTTCAATATGACGGTGACCAGGTTGACGCTTTCACCGGCAAAGCTGCAGATGACGGTCAGGCAGATGATCCCCAGTATATCGTCGATGACTGCTGCTGCCAAGATCGCGCTGCCGGAGCGGGAGTTGAGTTTCCCCAGTTCCCGAAGGGTCTCCACGGTGATGCTGACGGAGGTCGCCGTCAGGATCACGCCCACGAAAATGTTCTCCAGAAAAACGGTCGATGTTGCGTCTGTCGGAATCATCGTACTGCGGTTAAAGATATACATGACGCCAAGTCCGCCCAGCAGCGGTACCAATACGCCGATCAGGGCGATGATTGTCGCCGCCTTGCCGCATTTTTTGATTTCCTGGATGTCCGTTTCCAGTCCGGCCCCGAACATCAGAAGACAAACGCCGACTTCTGCGGTCGCTTTAATGAAATCCGTTTCCTGTATGAAATTGAGCATGGACGGTCCCAGAATCAGGCCGGCCAGCAATGCGCCCACCACCTGAGGCATGTAAAAACGCTCTGTCAGGAGCCCCAGGAATTTGGTGGAAATAAGAATCAGAGCGATATCCAGCAGAAATTTATAATCCAATACTCTCACTTCCAGTCTAAGAACCGCATTTACAGAATCAATGCGGTTCTTTATGCCATTTTTATTCTTTGACTATATTATAGAATAACATATTGATAATTACAATCAGTTTTTAATGATACTTTTTATGAATACCATCAAATCATCCTATATCCGAGCCTTGATCGGGTCGGCAAAATGAGCACCCGAAATTCTGTGAAACCTCTGAAAGAATCCTTACAGAAAACTTACATTTCGCGGTTTTCCCTTGTTTTTCGGAGGAAAAAGAATATACTTATAATGAATCGGAAAGGAAGGATTTATGGATAAATTATTCGACTTTTTCAACTGGATACTGCCCAGACTCAGCTGGGCGGCGGAAGGTCTGGGGCAGTTCTTCGGCAACCTGCTCCGGTCGATTCCCTATGCCCTGAGCTGGCTCTTTGCCAATCACGTGACCATTGCGGAGCTGTACTGCCTGCTGGTCCGGTGGATCATGCCGGTTCTGGCGCTGATGATCCTGACCTCCATTCTCCGAAGCATGATACGGGTGAAAAACCCGAAGGAACGCTGGGGTTATCTCTACTCCCCGGACCTGGGGCGTTTTCCCGTCACCCACTGGGAGACCCTCATCGGCAAGGGCCGGAACTGCGATATCGTCGTGCCCTTCATGACGATTTCCAAAGTGCACTGCGCCCTGATTTTTGATGGAACGAAAAAATGGCGGATCCACAACCTGACGGAGCGTGCGGATGTCAGTGTCAACGGGGTGACGATCGACGGATCCGCACCGATCGAATCCGGTGACAACCTTACCATCGGCGGCGTCGATATGGAATTCGACACCATTTCCCCGAAGGAAGCCTCGATCCAGGCGCAGCGCCGGCTGTTCCTGTCCCAGTCCACCATTACTCCCCTCGTAACCACCTGTCTGCTGACGGTATTCCAGATGCTGACGGTTTCCTCCCTCATCATCAACCGGCCGGAACACAGCGGCGCCATTGCCACCAGCTTCCTGATTTTCTCCGGTGTGATGTGGGGTTATATCCTGTTCAATTTCTTTTGGTCCAAAACGGGCCTGGAGCCGGAGATCCTGGCGTTCTTCCTGTGCTCCCTGTGCCTGGCGGTCACCGCCAGCAGCCGGCCCGAATCCATACACAAACAACTGGTGGCGATCCTCATCGGGATGGCATTCTTCCTGGCGCTTTCCTGGTATCTCAGGAGTCTGAAGCGCGTGGTGAAGCTACGGCACGCGGTGGCCGTCCTGACCTGCGTTCTCCTCTGCGCCAGTCTGATTTTCGGCACCCTAACCAACGGCGCCCATAACTGGATCTATGTCATGGGGATATCCATTCAGCCTTCGGAACTGGCCAAGGTTTGCTTCATCTTTGCCGGTGCCGCTTCCCTGGAAAGGCTGTTCAAGAAACGGAATCTGTGGGGTTTTATCGGCCTGTCCTTCTTCTGCTTTGGTGCACTGGCGCTGATGAGCGATTTCGGAACCGCCGCGATTTTCTTCGTGACCTTCCTGGTGATCGCCTACCTGCGTTCCGGTGATTTTGCCACCCTGTCCCTGATCTGCTGTTCCGCCATCGCGGCACTGGTCCTGGTACTGAAGTTCAAACCGTACATCGCTGCGCGGTTCTCCATCTGGGGACATGCCTGGGATGATGTTTCCGGCGCCGGTTACCAGCAGGTGCGGACCATGTCGGCAGCCGCCAGCGGCGGGATGATCGGCGTTGGTTCTGGGGAAGGCTGGCTGCACAAGATCGCTGCCGCCAATACCGACCTGGTATTCGGCATGATCTGTGAGGAATGGGGCCTGATCATCGGCCTGCTGGCCATTCTCGGCATCGCATCCCTGTCGATCTTCACCTTCCGGGTGGTGCGTTCCAGCCGTTCCTCTTACTATGTCATCGCTTCCTGCGCGGCTGTTTCCATGCTGGTCTTCCAGACGATGCTGAACGTCTTCGGTTCACTGGATATGTTCCCCCTCACCGGGGTCACCTTCCCCTTCGTTTCCTGCGGCGGGTCCAGCATGCTGGCTTCCTGGGGGCTTCTGGCCTTTGTGAAGGCGGCGGATACCCGCCAGGGCGCAAGCTTCGCGGTGAAGAAAGTTCGGTTCAAGAATAAGAAAAGAAAGCCCTACCGGGCAGACCGGGAGCCTCAGCCCGTGGACGATTTCTTTGAAGAAGTCCTGGAAGGCAGCGATGCGGATTATCCGCCCCTCGGAAAGGATGCGGCGGAACCCGAACCGGGCACCGGCTTTAATGATATGGATGATTTCCTGAGAGATCTCGACTTCCTCTTTGACGACAAAGGAGGGAAACGATGAAGAATATAACGAGAAGAACGATCATTACCTTTTTCCTGGCGGCGATCCTGCTGGCCGGAACCGGTTTCTTTGTGGGGAAGCTGTTCCTGGACGGCAGCAGCTGGGTCAGCCTTTCCGCCAATACCCATATCTACTCCAACGGGGTCCTGAAGTCCGGTACCCTGCTGGACCGGGACGGAAAAGTTCTGGCCGCCTCCAACGGAGGAAACTGGACCTTTGCCGAGGATTCCACTACCCGGAAGGCCCTGCTCCATACGGTGGGGGTTCCCCAGGGGACGATATCCACCGGAGCCATCACGAAATTCGCCGGGAAGCTGGCGGGATACAATTTCATCATGGGCGCCAAACACCTGGGTTCATCCGGCAACGACCTGTACCTGACGGTGGATGCGGATGTCTGCGACACGGCTTATAAAGCACTGGGCAGCCACAAAGGCGCCGTCGGTGTCTATAATTACGAAACAGGTGAAATCATCTGCATGGTCAGCACGCCGACCTACGACCCGGCCAATCCCCCTTCCATCAGCGAGGGCGACCCGAATTATGAAGGGGTTTACGTCAACCGCTTCCTGTCGTCGAAATTCATACCGGGCTCCACTTTCAAGCTGGTGACCCTCTATGCGGCCCTGGAGGAGATCCCGGATATCCAAAGCCGCACCTTCCACTGCGACGGCAGCGTGCAGATCGGTGACCAGGTCATCACCTGCACCGGCACCCATGGGGATCTGACGCTGGAACAGGCGCTGAACGTGTCCTGCAACTGCGCATTCGGACAGATCGCGGAAATGGTTGGCGGAAAAAAACTGTTGAAGTATGCGGAAGCTGCCGGACTGACCGGCTCCTACTCCGTCAACGGCATCGAAACACGGCCCTCCTCCTTCAACTTTGATTCCAAGGATCAGGGAGACATCGCCTGGGCGGGTGTGGGCCAGGGCAAGGACCTGGTGAATCCCTGCGCCATGATGGTGTACATGGGGGCAATCGCCAACGGCGGCAAGACTGCGGTACCCCAGATCATTTCGAAGGTCACCCTTCCGGGAGGCCTGAAAACCAGTATTTACCTGCACAAAAAAACAGAACCGCTGATTACGGAAGAATCCGCTGCCATCATCGCCCAGTACATGAAATCCAATGTTGTGAATAATTACGGCGAGAGCCGCTTCCCGGGGCTGGATATCTACGGCAAGACCGGTACCGCCCAGGTGGACTCGGCGGAAGCCTCCAACTCCTGGTTTGCCGGATTCATCCGCAATGAAAACGCGCCCTACGCCTTCGTGGTCTATGCGGAAGGCGGCGGCAGCGGCGTCAGCACCGCGGCGAAAATCGCCAATACGGTGCTGCAGGCGGCAGTCAAAAATGCACCGGAGGAATAATGGACAGAAAAAAAGGACGGTTTAAAACCGTCCTTTTTGTTTGTTTATTTGATTTTTCAGCCACCTCAGCGTTCCGGAGATCCGGATGATGATCGTCAGGAAAAACATTCCCGCAAGAATGAGCGCCAGGCCCAGGTACTGGCCTGCCGGGTGTTCTCCCACCATACCGGTAAAGAGTTCGTAGAAAGCGATGCAGAAAAGCACGGCCGTGACCAGGATCAGCCCGGACCGCATCCGTTTCAGCAGCCGCCTCTTATTTCCCGCATCGGAATACATATCCACATAACCGATGCCTTCGGGCCGTTTCATCCAGGCTCTCCGCCCGTTTGCGGCCACCAGGGTCCAGCCGTTCTCCTCCTCCAGGGCGATTTCATACAGCCCGCGGTCGGAGGAAGCATTTTTCTTCAGGAAAAAGAGCTTATACCGATACGCGCCCGGTTCCTCCTCTTCAAACACATATTGTCCGGAACCGGCATCCGTCAGTCCTCTCCCCTCTTTGGCCATTGAATTGACCCACTTCTCTTCTTCGTCGAAATCCCATATCCTGTATTTCTTACGAACCACTTCGCTCATGCTTTTCCTCCCCGGTTCAGCCCGCATACATCATCCCGTCAAAGATTTCTTCCGCATCCGTGCCTTCCACGGTCACCGGCCATTCGGAATCGTCGTAATACACGCGGACCGGATACTCCGCAGTGTCGTTCTTAACCTGAAAATCCACCCAGGACTTCCCGTCTGTCCGAAGGAAAGTCAGCTTGGACCCCTTCGGAACCACCGTCCGTCCGGTCTCCTTCAGTTTATCATCCAGCGTAATGAATTCCATATCCGTTTTC
>JAEEGL014753889.1_pt1 | contig 10310 bp, 7 predicted proteins | sample 9134231 | NCBI WGS metagenome assembly JAEEGL01 (sample SAMN16246548, study PRJNA631951) | gut metagenome | biome: gut microbiome; feature: rumen; material: fiber-attached | host: Bos | place: Iran: Karaj | collected 2018-10
GCCGGGGTGTCCATGGGCGCCGGCGTGGTCATCTCCCGCTATTTCGGCGCAAGGGATGAAGAAAAAATGCGTCTTGCCATCCACACCTCGGTGGCCTTCAATCTGGTCACCGGCCTGGGGCTGACGCTGGCGGGCACCACGCTGACGCCCTGGCTGCTGCGGCTGATGGGCACGCCGGAGGACGTGATGGCCCTGTCGGTCACCTATATCCGCATTTTCTTTGCCGGGTCGCTGGGGCTTGTGATGTACAACTCCTTCTGCGGGATCATGCGGGCCGTGGGCGACAGCCGGAATCCGCTGATCTATCTGGTGATCTCCTCGCTGTTGAACGTCACGATGGATCTGATCTTCGTGGCCGGGCTGCACATGGGCGTCACCGGTGCGGCGCTGGCCACGATCCTGGCCCAGTTTCTCAGCGCCATCCTCTGTGCGCTGAAGCTGATGCGCACCGCCGACAGCCATCGGCTGGTGCTGCGCCAGGTCCGCTTTGACCGGGACATGACCGGCCTGATCGTCCGCTACGGTCTGCCCACGGGCATGCAGAACTCGGTCATCGCCATCGCCAACGTGGTGGTCCAGTCCAATATCAACGCCTTCGGCACGATGGCCGTGTCCGGCTGCGGCGCCTACGCCAAGATCGAGGGCTTCGCCTTTCTGCCCATCACCAGCTTCCAGATGGCGCTGACCACCTTCGTGGGCCAGAATCTGGGCGCCGGCGAGTATGAGCGCGCCAAAAAGGGCGCCCGCTTTGGCATCTGGTGCTCCATCGCGGCGGCAGAGCTGATCGGCCTTGCGATCTACGTCTCCGCGCCGCATTTGATCGGTGCCTTCACTTCTGAGCCCGAGGCCATCGCCTTCGGCGTGCGCAAGGCGCAGATCTGCTCCATGTTCTTCTTCCTGCTCTCGGCGTCCCACTGTCTTTCGGCGGTGCTGCGCGGCGCGGGCAAGGCCAGCATCCCCATGCTGGCGATGCTGATTTTCTGGTGTGTCATCCGCGTGAGCTTCATCGCGGTAGCCATGCCCTATTATCGCTCCATCGACGTGGTCAACTGGGTTTATCCGCTGACCTGGCTTCTGAGCACGATCTTCCTGGTGATCTATTATGTGCGGGCCGACTGGCTGCACAGCTTTGTAAAAGCATAAATCCGTGCAGAAAGAGAGAGAAAGACTATGGCGATTGTTGTTGTGGGAACCGTTTTTGTGGACATCAAGGGCTTTCCCGAGGAGCTGTATATCCCCGGCGGGCGCAACTCCGGCTGCGTGCAGATCGTGCACGGCGGCGTGGGGCGCAACGTGGCGGAGGATATCGGCAACGTGGAGCTGCGCCCGGTTTTCGTCAGCATGGTGGACGACTCGGCCGAGGGGGCCGAGGTGGTGCGCAAGCTGCGCAATCACCGGGTAAACACGGATTACATCGTCACGGTGCCCGACGGCATGGGCATGTGGCTGGCGGTCTTTGACGAGACCGGCGACGTGGTCGGCTCCATCTCCAAGCGGCCCAAGATGGACGCGCTTGCCGCTCTGATCGACGAGAAGGGCGACGAGATCTTTCGTGACGCCGACAGCATCATCATTGAGATCGACCTGGACAAGTCGGTGGTCAAGCGGGTGCTGAGCTACGCGCGCAAGTATCACAAGAAGGTCTACGCGGTGGTGGCCAACATGTCCATTGCCACCCAGCGGCGGGACTTTTTGCAGGATATCGACTGCTTCATCTGCAACGTGCAGGAGGCCGGCATCCTCTTTGTCAGCGATTTTTCCGACTACACGCCCGAGCAGCTGTGCGACACGCTCTCGCAGAATCTGGCCAACGCGGACTTTCGCTCGATGATCGTCACCATGGGCAGTCGCGGCGCGGTCTACGCCGACAAGAACGGTGAGCGCGGCGTGTGTCCGGCCAGCAGCGTGACTGTGCGCGACACCACCGGTGCCGGCGACGCCTTCTGCGCCGGGGCCTCCATCGCGCTTACCTACGGCAAGCACATGCGCGAGGCCGTGGAGATCGGCACCCGCCTGGCCGCCTCGGTCATCAAGGTATCGGAGAACGTCTGTCCGCGCTTCCGTCCCCAGGAGCTGGGGCTGGATATCGAGGTCACGGATTAGTTTTAGATTTTAGTTTTTAGACATATACCAATGACAACGCCGGGGCAGGTTTGCCCCGGCGTTTCTAAAACTATTCTCTAAAAGCTGAGAATTATCCCCAGAGAGCCGTGAGCATGGGGATGATCTGCTTTTTGCGGCTCATGACGCCGGGCAGGAACATGGCCTTGTCCCGCGGCTTCACGCCGAAGGCCTGCTGCATGTCGTCGTCGCTGCCCACATACAGTAGATGCGAGCCCTCCTGCAGCACGTCCGTGATCATCAGGATCACGAAGTTGAACTCCTTTTCGCGCTGCAGCTTCTGCATATAGGCCATAAACTCGTCCCGCCGGTTCAGCAGCGGGGAGGCGTCGGCGCAGGTGATCTGGCTGACGCCGATATTATGCTCGGCGATATGGAATACCTTGTAGTCCGTCCGGAACAGCTCCTCGATGGGCTTTTCCTCGGCGCCCTCCACGGCGAAGAGCTCCCGCCCGATCTCCTGGAGTGAGATATGGGCGATCCGCGCCAGGCGCTCGGCCATGGCGATGTCCTTCTTGGTGCAGGTGGGCGACTTGAACATGACGGTGTCGGACAGAATGGCCGCCGCCATCAGTCCCGCCATCTTGGGTGAGGGCATGACGCCGTATTCCTGGTACATGGACGTGATGATCGTCACGGTGCTGCCCACCGGCTCATTGCGGACGCTGATGGGCTGGCCGGTCTGGATATCGGCCAGACGGTGGTGATCGATGATCTCCATGATCTCCACCTGGTCCAGCCCCGGGACGGACTGAGCCGACTCGTTATGGTCCACCAGCACCACGCGCTTGCGCCGCGGACGCAGCAGGTGGAAGCGCGAGAGCGTGCCCACCACCCGCTCGTTTTCATCCAGCACGGGATAGCATCGATAGCGGCTCTTGAGCAGGACCTCGCGCACGTCGTCCAGATAGTCGCCCAGATGGAACATCACGATGTTTTCGGTATGGCAGGCCCGCTCCACCGGAACGGCCTGGTAGATCAGTCTGGCGGCCGTGCGCGCGTCCAACGGCGTGGAGACGATGCAGGTGTTGGCCGTGCTGTGGACCCACTCGCTTCTGATCTCGCTCTGGCAGATGACCAGGCAGTTGACCTCCCGCTCCAGCGCCTGCTCGATGATCTCCGGCTGCTCGCCGCAGATGAGGATCGTGTCCTTTCCCTCCGCAAGCGGATCGTCGATGGCCTGGGGCACGGCGATGCGCACCTCGCCGGAGACGGTTTCGATCACGAAGCTGCTCTCGTTGACCAGCTGAGCCTGCAGAACGCTCAGCAGGTTGAACACCGGCAGCTCGTCGATCCGGCTGTCGGCAATGGTCTGCATGTCGTGGGTGGCGATGTCGCCGGCACTCAGAAGGCCGAACAGGCGGCCCTCCTCGTCCACGATCGGCAGCGTGGAGGCCTCCACGTCCCGCATCGTGCGCCAGGCCAGGTCCATCGTCACATTCGACGTCAGAGCCGGAGGCCGGTCATAGTCGAGATCGCTGACCTGGGTGCGCATGTTTTTGATCAGCTGCGGCGGCTCAAAGCCGAACTTTTCCAGCATCCGGGCCGACTCATCATTGATCGATCCGATGCGCGCGGCCCGGTATTCCCTGTCGCCCAGCGCGTTGCGCAGCGCGGCGTAGGAGATGGCCGCCACGATGGAATCGGTGTCCGGGTTGCGGTGACCGGTGACAAAAATCTCGCTCATGACTTCTGCTCCTCTCTGTCCGGGCCCTGGACGGGTGCCCGGCTTTTCTTTTAATTATAGGGGATGGGGCCCTGGAATGCAAGCTGATTTCCTCTTTCTTTTCTCGCCGCGGTATGGTAAGATAGTCGAAAAAAGGCAAAAGGAGTATCCCATGAAGAAGAAACTGACCGCGCTTCTCTCTCTGCTGCTTGCGCTGCTGATGCTCGCCGGCTGTTCGCTGCAGCCCACCGATCTGGGTGAGGCGGTACGCGATAAGCTCGGCGCCCTGTCGGGCGGCGACAGCGAGCACAACCCTGACGGCGTGATGTTCAGCGACATGCGCTATACCCGTCCGGACACCGAAGCGCTCTACACCGACATCGACGCCGTGCAGCAGGCTCTCGACGGCGGCTCGCGTCTGAAGAAGGTGGAGGAGCTGCTGGACGTGTGCATGGATGATTATTATACCTTTTCCACCATGTACGCCCTGTGCAACATCTTCAACTGCCGGGATCTGCGGGACGAGTACTACGCCGACGAGTACGAGTGGATAAGCGCCGAGAGCGCCGAGGTCTCCCGCCGCTTCGACGAGCTGTATTACGCCTGCGCCGGCTCCTCGCTGGGCCGCGAGCTGGAGGAGGACTATTTCTGGGAGGGCTTCTGCGAGGATTACGCCGACCCCAACGACTCCTACTACAACGACGTGACCGTGGCTCTCATGCAGCAGGAAAGCGACCTGATCAGCCGCTACCGCAGCATCGTGGCCGACCCGGTGATCCTCTTTGAGGGCGAGGAGCAGAGCTTTCTTGAGCTCAGCGAGGAGCTGCTCTCCGACGACGGCTACGGCAGCTACACGCGCTATCTCTCGGCGCTGATGACCTACTACGAGACCTACAGCGTGCCGCTTGCCGACGTGTATATCGAGCTCATGCGCGTGCGCGGTGAGATGGCCGAGGCCATGGGCTTTGACGGGGTGGAGGCCATGGAGTTTGACTTCGGCTTTGACCGGGATTACAGTCCCGCCGACGCCGCCGTGTTTGTCAGCGACGTCAAGACCCACCTGGTGCCGATCTACCGCTGGGCCGAGGACGAGGGCGTGTCTTATTCCGTCAACTATTCCTCCCTGAACTCCGACGAGCTTTTTGACGACATGCGGAGCGTGGCCGGCCAGATCGGCGGCAGCTGTACCGAGGCCTTTGCCTTTATGAGCCGCTACGGGCTGTACGACATTGCCCCCAGCCCCTATAAGGCCGACACCTCCTTCCAGACCTATCTGGACGACTATGAATCCCCCTTCATTTTTCTCAACCCCAACGGCACCACCAGCGATCTGCTGACCTTTGTGCACGAGTTTGGCCACTTCACCGACGCCTACGTCAACTTTAACGCCGCCGAGTCCATCGACCTGGCGGAGACCTTCTCCCAGAGTCTGGAATTCCTGTCCCTGTCCCACATGGACCAGGTGCTCAGCGACCGCGAGATCCAGCAGCTGCGCCATGCCAAGATGTACGACGCGCTGGACACCTTTATCCAGCAGTGCGCCTTCGCGGACTTTGAGAGCAAGGCCCACGCCATCGGCCCCGACGCGCTGGACGCCGACAAGCTCTGTGAGCTGGCGCTGCAGAGCGCCAGGGACTTCGGCTTCTGCTCGGAGGGCTTTGAGAGCTATATCCAGTACTACTGGATGGACATCACCCACCTGTACGAGTATCCCTTCTACGTGATCTCCTACCCGGTTTCCCTGGCCGTCTCAATGGAAATCTACGGTCTGGAGCTGGAGGAGAGCGGCAAGGGTCTGGAAAAGTATTTCGAGATCATGCCCCGCGACTATGATACCTTTATGGAGACCGTGCGCGCCGGTGGACTGGACAGTCCCTTTGCCAAGGGCTCCATGGCCGCCATCGCCGACATGATCGGCGACACGCTGGGCTACGACGGCTCCAACGCCTCCGGGCGCGGCCGCAGCGGTCTGCACCAGCCCTGAAGCGATCCTGTCCGTCAAAAAACCGGCTGTGACCAGTGGTCACAGCCGGTTTTTGCCGCTGGCATCATTTTTCCTCGATCAGTTCCCTGAAGATCGGCAGCGCGCGCTTTACCGTGTCGGTGCTCACGCAGGTGCCCAGCCGCAGATAGCCCGGGCAGCCGAAGTCGTCACAGGGCACGATCAGCACGTCCCGCGCCTTGGCCCGGTCGGAGAACTCCCTTGCGCTGCCCCGGGGCGAGCGGATCAGCAGATAAAAGGCTCCCTGCGGCGGCACGCACTCATAGCCGTAAGAGCAGAGCGCCTCGTACAGCAGACGGCGGTTGCGGTCATAAACCTCCAGATCGGGGCGCACCGAGGCGCAGCGGGCGATCATATGCTGCATCAGCGACGGGGCGCACACATGCCCCGCGGCGCGGGCGGCCCCGGCCACGGCCGCGTAGACGGCCTCGCTGTCCTCCATCGCGTCGGGAATGTAGAGATAGCCCAGTCTCTCGCCGGGCAGGGAGAGAGACTTGGAGTAGGAATAGCACACGATGCTGTTGCGCACCAGCAGCGGCACAAAGGGCACGCTCAGTCCGTCGTAGACCAGCTCGCGATAGGGCTCGTCCGCCACCAGATAGATCGGGTGGCCGTATTCCTTCCCCTTGCGCTCCAGAAGCTCGCCCAGCGCGCGGATGCGCTCGGCGCTGTACACCACGCCCGAGGGGTTGTTGGGTGAGTTGATCAGCACCGCCTGGGTGCGGGGTGTGAGCCAGGCCTCCACCGCCGAAGCGTGCAGCTGGAAATCCGAGGTCACGGGCGGCACGATCACGCTCTTCATCCCGGCGGCCTCGGCGTATACCGTGTACTCCGGGAAAAACGGCGCGACGATCACGCACTCTCCCTCCGCCACGCCCAGCGCGGCGAGCGCGGTGGCCACGGCCGGGGCGGCGCCGCAGGTGAAGAACAGGTTTTCCGGCCTTGCGCCGCAGTCAAAACGCTCGTTGAGATCCGCCGCCACGGCGCGGCGCGCGTCGGCCCCGCCGCCTGCCGGCGTATAGCTGTGTACGGCCGCGGCGGGCAGCATGCTGACGATGTCCACGATCGCCTCGTTCACCGCCGCCGGCGCGGGCACAGACGGATTGCCGATGGAAAAATCAAACACATTCTCCCGCCCGATCTGAGCGGCGCGGGCCATGCCGTATTCGGCCAGCTCGCGGATATACAGCCGGTTCGTCCCCAGCGCGTAAAACTTTTCATTGACCATTTCAAATCCCTCCCAGCTTTTCAAGTATACTTCCCCTGGCTGCAAATGGCAAGAAAAAAGGCTTGTAAGCACGCGCGGGTTGAGGTATACTGTCTTTGTAACAATTTGTAACCACGGAGAGTTTTTTCCATGAAACGCTTATTTGCCTTTCTGCTGATCCTGGTGCTGGCCTTCGCCATGTACGCGGGCGCCGCCGCAGCCAGCTTCACGCTCAGCGCGCCTCAGACCCCGCCCCTGGTGGTGGAGACCGCCCCGGATCCCAGCCCGGAGCCCACGCCCGAACCCACGCCGGAGTCAACGCCCGCGCCCACCCCGGAACCGACCCCGGAGCCCACGCCCGCGCCAACGCCCGAACCCACCCCCGAACCGACACCGGAGCCTACTCCGGAACCCACGCCCGTCCCCGGCGAGGAGGCTGCGCGCCGCTTCCCCTATCTGCGGCGGGACAATTTCCTGTACTACATCAAGGTCAACGTCACCACCAACACTGTCACGGTCTACACCAAAAGCGATTCCGGCGAGTTCGACCTGCCCTTTATGGCCATGGTCTGCTCCACCGGCGCCGACACGCCGCGCAGCGGCATCTACCGTCTGGGCTGGCGGCTGGAATGGCAGGATCTGTTCTATGACGTGTACGGTCACTATGTGACCCAGATCACCGGCAACATTCTCTTTCACTCCGTCCCCTATCAGGTGAAGTACGACAACGGCTCGCTGGAGTATTGGGAGTTTGACAAGCTGGGCACCAGCGCCTCCGCCGGCTGCGTTCGCCTGCAGATCAAGGACGCCAAGTGGATCTACGAGAACGCATACAGCGTCTACGCGGTGGAGTTTTACCAGGATGAGGATCCCGGTCCTCTGGGCAAGCCCAGCGCTCCTCTGATTTCCGACAACGAGCTGCGCTGCGGCTGGGACCCCACCGATCCCGACCGGGACAATCCCTGGTACATGACCGACGAACAGATCTACAACGCCTACCCCTGGCTGCGCCCGGTCCCCACGCCGGAGCCCACCCCCGAACCGACACCGGAGCCTACTCCGGAGCCCACGCCGGAGCCTACTCCGGAACCGACCCCCGAGCCCACGCCGGAGGTCTCGCCCGAGCCCGGTGACGGGGAAACCGGGGACGACGTCATCGTCATCGGATAATCGCATAACAAAAAGGATGTGAGCTGCGGCTCACATCCTTTTTGTTTCGGTTCCCTTATTCTTCTTTTTCAGCCGCAGATCCTGGCCGAAGAAGCGCAAAAGCTCATAGCTGCCGCGCAGACGCGAATAGATCTGGGCGGTATAGCGTTTTTCCAGCTCCTCATAGCTGAGATTGGTGCTGATGATGGTCTTTTTCTTCTCGTTGAGCCGGGTGTTGATCAGGGTGTACAGGGCGCTGTCGGAAAAGGGCGTGCTCATCTCCGTACCCAGGTCGTCCAGGATCATCAGATCGCAGGCCAGCATGCGCCGCACCCGCGCGTCCGCGGCCTCGCTGCGGTTGAACTTCTGCTCCTCGAAGCTGGCGATCACCGCCGAGGTGCTGTCGTAGCAGACCGAATAGCCTCTTGCGGCGACCACGCGGGCCACGCAGGCGGACAAAAAGGTCTTGCCCAGGCCCGTGCCGCCTTGGAAAAGCAGGTTGTCCGGACCGTCGGGAAAGTGCTCGGCGTAGTTCCGGGCGAAGGCCAGCACATCCTTCATTCTCTCGCGGGCCGTGCCCTCGTACAGGGACAGGTCGAATTTCTCGAAGCTCTCGTCGCCGTTTTTCAGCAGCACGCCCACGTCGCGGGTGAGCTCGGCATTGTACAGTTTTTTCAGACAATCACACACGCCGCCGCCATATACGCCGCTGTCGCCGCACTTGCCGCAGCTGACGATGGGGTCCAGCCAGTCCGCGCCGCGGCCCAGCGATCTGAGCAGTTCCCGACGCCGGGCCTGTACGGCCAGGTTGTCCTCCCGCAGCCGCTGGATCTGCTCGGCGCTGTCGCTCGCCCCCGACAGGGTGATGCGGACAAGCTCTGTCATCTGCGCGCGCATCTTTTCGTCGCAGTCCTGAATAGCCGGGCAGGCGGCATAGGCCTCGCTGAGGCGAAGCTGATGCTCGTTTTCGTTGCTCTCCCGGACCCGGTCCAGCGCCGCGCGCGCCCGGGCCAGGATCTTTCCGTCGTAGGTCATGCTTTCTCTCCCCAGTACTGTTTCATTCTGCCGGCCAGATCCTCGTCGTCCTCATCCTGCTGGGCGCTGCGCCCGCCGGAGCCGGGGCGGTGCTTTCCCTCAGCCTCTTCGATGGCCTCCACGCTGTGCAGCCCCTTGGCGTGCCATTTTTCCAGGATGCCGTTCATATACCGCCATTTCAGCGCGCCGGTATTGGTCAGCGTCTTGTCCAGAGCCATGAGAATGGCCTCGTCGTCAAAGCCCATCTCCGCCCATGTCTCCACATATTTGCTCTCGGTCTGGCTCAGCTCCCGGCCGCGGATGCCCAGCAGCTCCGCCAGACGCACCTTGTCCTCCCGCCGCCGCGCCATCTCACGGATATAGTCCTCGGCCAGCTCCAGCGTCAGGATTTCCCGGTTGGCCCAGCGGTAGGCCTCCTCCGTCAGGTACCGCGGCGTGGGACGCCGGGACGAGCCCCAGCGCCGCCTCGATTCGCCGTCGCAGTAATGCAGCAGCAGCATGATGACCTCCGGCGGCATGCCCAGGTGGTCGTACATATCCACCAGCGCGTTGAGATAGGCGCGCGAGGGCACGGTGCCGATGATGCGCCCCAGCTCGTCCACCAGCGGGGAGAAGCCGCTGTCGTTCCGAAAGCTGTCCACGATGTCGCGCACCGGATACTGCACGCTCTCCTCCGCCGGGACGAGCTGTTCGGGCTCGGCGCGCCGACCAGGCGCGCTCTTGAGCAGCCGCTGCAGCTTTTCCCGGGCGGCGTCGATCTCGGCGCGGGTACGGCACAGCACGGCCGCCGCCGTCTCGGCGTCGGCCTCCGGGTGACGGGCCGCGTACAGGCAGTAGAGCGCCACGTCGCCGTCATGGGCTGCGATCAGCGCGTCCGCCGCTGCGGGGCTTATGAGCTTGTCTGTTTCTCTGTCCGGCATAATCGTCTCTCCGCTGTGCATTCGGGATTGTTTTCATTGATTTCATATTATAGCATCAATTGCATCTTGTCGCAAGAGGGGGACTTGTGGTATACTTTAGGTTGAATTACTATGGAGCATCGCAACAACAGCTTACAGTGACTAATACTTTCATTACCGCAAGGAGATCTGTTCATGACCGAGCTTCTCTCCCCCGCCGGCTCGCCCGAA
>JAEEGL015241282.1_pt1 | contig 10310 bp, 10 predicted proteins | sample 9134231 | NCBI WGS metagenome assembly JAEEGL01 (sample SAMN16246548, study PRJNA631951) | gut metagenome | biome: gut microbiome; feature: rumen; material: fiber-attached | host: Bos | place: Iran: Karaj | collected 2018-10
ATTTCTGGCAGCAATGTCATATCTCATTGTCAGGCATTATTTCAGATATCATTATCGGGTTCATTTCAAAATTCATTGAGAGCCTCTTTTTTCTATAATTAAATATTTATCCTAATCAATTGTGAAGCAAATAATAATATCGCAGCTACCGCAGAAGAGACAAATGATGACTAAGATATCCGGTAGTTTTTTTCTTAGTCATTGGAGCAGATTCAAATGTTGACTAAGAAACTATGGACACTGTCTCTTAGTCACCGAAAGATTAGTAATTAGGGACTAAGAAAATGATCCAGCCAAATCTTAGTCATTCAAATGGTGTCAATCAGTGACTAAGAAGCATGGAACTCAGGATATTAGTCATTCAGAACAGGGTAAATCATGACTAAGAAAGAATAATCATCTGACCTTAGTCATTGATAATGCGATAAACAGTGACTAAGAAAAAATCACGGCGAGGTCTTAGTCACTCAGATAGCGACAAATGATGACTAAGAAAGGACAACCGTCTGATCTTAGTCATTGGCAGTGTGATAAACAGTGACTAAGAAAAATGTGAGGATTGTTCTTAGTCATTAAGATGGCGTAAATGAATGACTAAGAAACAGCAAACAAAAATATTTAGACATTACAACATGGGAAGAAGGTGACTAAGAAACAGCTGATCATATAGTTTAGTCACAGCAGCACTACAGTAAAAATATAGTAAAAGAGAAAGGAGAAATAAGAATGAGCGCCACTTCAGATGAGATTAAAAGAAGAATTAAACAGATAGAGCAGGAAACGGAGGCTCTGCAGAAACGATCAGGAAATCCCCCGGAAGGAAGGCTGAGAGTAAGCACGAATAATGAAAAGGTAAGGTTATATCATCTGACAGAAAAAGGTGATGTGACAGGAAAATACTTGAAGCATTCGGAAATTGACTTGGCGCAAAGCCTGGCACAAAAAGACTATAACAATAGAACCATGCAGATGTTAGAGAAAGAGCGGGATTTGCTGGATAATGCCATGAGGTTCTATAATGGTGAGAAAAGTACTGTACCTAAATTTGACAATGCCGATCATTTCTTCTACGGCCCGGAGGAACTGTTGTGGCGGCAGCTCAGCGAAGAAAGGCAGAAGCTGGTGCAGCCGCTGATGGAGGATGATGCGGCGTTTGTGGAGCGGTGGCTTTCCGAGACATATGAAAGGCCGGGTTTCGGGATGAAGGATCCTGATTTTTATACGGAAGCCGGGATCCGAGTACGTTCCAAATCGGAGATACAGATCGGCAACAAGCTGGACTGGAGGCATCTCCCGCATTATATTGAGAAGCCGGTGGATCTGAAAGGATTTCATGTCGTATATCCCGATTTCACGATACTCAATGTGCGGACCCGGAAAACATATATCTGGGAACATTTCGGGAAAATGAGCGACCCGGAGTATGTGGCGGACAATATGGAAAAGCTGTACTGGTACGGCAGGAACGGATACATCCCCGGAAAGAATATGATCCTGACATTTGAGACATCGGAGCATTCGCTGGATTCAACCATGATTGACAATATGATTAAGACCTTTTTGATTTGAGGTTGTGTTACAGATAATGCGGGAAAATGCTATTGCCGGAGACCCGTACACAGGAAAAGGCTTTTGCATCAGACCTGCGCTCAAGGAAAATGCAATACGTTGAAGATAACAGTACGGATGTGATACAATGCAGACGAAGCAGTAAAAAACAGGAAGTAATAAGACGTAATAAGTAGTAATAAAAGGCAGTAAAAAACAATAGGACATACGCATAAAGAGAGGAGCCTATGATGTTCAGGGAAATGCGAAGGAATAAACAGTATCTTAGCGAAGAAGAATGCATTGCCATCCTGCAGAGAGGGAGCCATTGTGTACTGGCACTTTCCGGGGATGACGGCTATCCGTATTCCGTTCCGGTCAGCTATGCGTACGAGGATGGGAAGCTCTATATGCACGGTGCCAGGGAGGGCCACAAAATTGATTCCATCCGGCGTTCTGACAAGGTATCCTTCAGTGTCGTGGACCAGGACCTGAATGTGCCGCCGGAGCTGACAATTTATTTCCGCAGTGTGATCGGGTTCGGACGCGCCAGGATTCTGGAAAATGAAGACGAAATCCGGCATTGCGCAAGACTTGTGGGAGCAAAGTATTCCCCGGGATACGAGAGTAAGGCGGAAGCATCGATTGCCAGGCAGCTGCATCATATGGGATGCATTGAGATTACGATCGAGCACCTGACCGGAAAGCAGGCAATTGAAATGGTGAAGGAAAGCGGTCCGGAGGATATGCATTGAACCGTGCTTTGCGGAAAGAATGATACAGGAAACCTGGATGCAGGCACAGAGAGAATGAGAAGCCCGGGCAAAGAATAAATACAGAAGAAAGAATAAATGCGGATAGCAGGATCCGGGAAAATGTGAAATGAGGAATCCGGAAATAACGCCCGGAAGAGTGCGAAAGGAGAGGAAAAAGATCAATGAGCAGCATAAATAAAAAGCCGGTGATCGGAATCGTGCCGCTGGTGGATTATCCAAGGGAAAGCTACTGGATGCTGCCGGGCTATATGAATGGTTTGATTGAGGCGGGAGCGGCGCCACTGATGCTGCCGCTGACCGAGGATCCGGAGATGCTGGAACAGCTACTTTCGCTTTGTGACGGATTGCTGCTGACCGGCGGACAGGATGTATGCCCTGTACTTTATGGTGAAAAAGAGAAACCCTGGTGCGGAGAATGCGCGCCGGAGAGGGACCGCATGGAGCTGGTCCTGCTGGATCTCGCCCTGGCGCGGGATATGGCAGTGCTGGGCATTTGCCGGGGACTGCAGTTCCTGAATGCGGCGCTGGGCGGCACCCTGTACCAGGATCTCATGACGGAGCGCGTTCCTGCAGGTCAAAACCATCAATACCTTGTGCCCCCTTACAACACGGAAGCGCATAAGGCTTTTGTGATGAAAAATACGCCCCTGTGGGAACTGCTGTCGGATAAGGCGGACGAGAACGGCCTGATCATCGGAGTGAACAGCCTGCACCATCAGGCAATTAAAGATCTTTCCCCCAAGCTGCAGATTATGGCATATTCGGATGACTCCCTGGTTGAGGCTGTGTGGCATCCTGAAAAGCATTTTGTCTGGGGCGTGCAGTGGCATCCGGAATACCTGTATAAGGTGGATGAGAACAGCCGCAGGATTTTCAAAGCCTTTACAGAGGCGGCAGGAGCGGCAGGCTGACATATACAGCGGCACTTCGGGCAGACAGAACAGGGAAGAATAAAGAAGAAAACCAAAAAAGGGAAGAAACCAAAAGAAGAGAAGAAAACCCCAAGACAGGGAAGAAACCAAAAGAAGGGAAGAAATCCCAAAAACAGGGAACGAAACCCTAAAAAGGGAGGGGACGGGAAATGAACACAGCAAATAAAACATATCAGAAAATAGAAAATCTGTTCAGCAAATATCCTTTTCTCATCAGCGACGGCGCGTTTGCCACGGAACTGGAGGCCAGGGGCTGCGATATCAATGACGAGCTCTGGAGCGCCAAAGTCCTGTATGAAGACCCGGACAAGGTGGTGGATGTACACCGTTCCTATTACGAGGCAGGGGCGGATATCTCTACCTCCGGCACCTATCAGGCCAGCGTAGAAGGCTTTATGAAAAAAGGGTTCACCGAAGAAGAAGGACGCCGTCTGATTGTAGATGCCATGAAGCTTTTGAAGTCTGCCGGGGAAGCGTATACGTCGGCCCATCCTGAAAGAAAGGAAGAACTGCTTACCGGCGGCTCCTGCGGCCCTTACGGCGCATTTCTTGCCAACGGCGCCGAGTATACAGGGGATTACGGGCATACGGCAGAGGAACGCCAAAGGATCCGTCATTTCCATAAAGAAAGAATGGAACTGCTGAAAGAGGGCGGCGCGGAGTTCTATGCCTGCGAAACCATTCCCTGCCTGTGGGAGGCGGAAATGGTTACAGAAATTGCGTCAGAGCTGGAAATGCCGCTGTGGGTTTCCTTCAGCTGCAGGGACGGACAGCACATCAGTGACGGGACACCCATTGCAGAATGTGCCCAAGCCCTTGCGGATGCGGAAAATGTTATAGCCGTCGGGATTAACTGCACGCATCCGAAATATATAACTTCCCTGGTAAAGGAAATCCGGGGAATGATCGGAGAGAAAAAGCCGGTCGTTATCTATCCCAACGGGGGAGAAGAATATGATCCCGTAACGAAAATGTGGAGCGGCAAATATGCGGCGGGCAATTTTAAAGGCCTTGCCGGGGAATGGATCAAAGCCGGAGCCAACATCCTGGGCGGATGCTGCAGGACAACACCAGCCGATATTAAAATCCTTTCTGAGCTTCGTAAAGAATATCTCCGTCAGGGCTGAAGGCAGACATGCACAGGCAGCAGCGGAGCGTATGGGAAACCGATGCCATACAATTGATATAATGAACATTTAATAAATGTTTATTATTAATGTCATGTGGATGTAGTATAATTGAAAACATAAATGCATGTCCCTTGAGTACTGTATTGAACAAAGTCACCAATGAGTTCCCCCAATATTTGTACATCTTATCCATTGGCTGTATTGTTGCGGGAAAGCGGAGTCTTTGATATAAAAATATAGTCGGTCATTATTTCGGAACATGTATTTATTATATCCGTTTATTCTGCAAAGGATGGTTTTCCGGTATGAAGCGCACGAGGGAGAGTTTTACCGCTACAGACGGGACAGAATTTTACCTGCAGTGTTACAGACCTTTTCATGTGCGGGAACGCGGTACGGTGACGGCGGTAATTGTACCGGCCGGTCAGTGTGCCCCGGAGGATTATAACTGGATTACAACGGTCCTCTGCCGCAAGGGTTACCTGGTATACGCTATGTACCAGCGAGGTTACGGTTCCGGCATTCCGGAGATCAATGACAACGGAGGCCCGCAGCAGCAGCAGGATCTCCGGGAGGTGTACGCTTTTGTAAAGGAGCAGCCCCTGGTGGATCCCGAGCGCATTGTAATGATCGGACACAGTACGGGGGCCAGCCTGATCCAGAGACTGGGAGCGGAAGAGAATTTTGCATGCGGCATTGCCCTGGCGCAGTTATCCGACTGGTTGAGCTATGCCAGGGCCAGCAAGGATTTTGTGCCCGATTATTACCGCAGGGCAGGCATCAAATACGGAGATCCGGAGGAGATGCCGCACGTCTATATGGACCGGTCCACGATCCATCTAGCGGACAAAATCAAAATGCCGATCCTTGCTATCAGCGGGGACAGGGATTTTATCACTCCATTCACTTATGCGGAGCAGATGACCAAAGCGCTGCAGGATGCCGGCAATACCCGGTCGGAATTTGTGGTGATTGAAAATGCGGGACATTTCTTTGAGCATTTCGGTTTTTTCGGCGACCAGCGTACAGAGGTGGCGCAGATCATCGTGGAATGGCTGATGAAAGTCCTTCCTGCAGAAGAATAGGAGCACAAACTGAAATGCGAGCCGGATAACAGACAGGAATGAAGACTGGAAAACAGTATGTCCGGCATAATGAGAAATTACAGATCGTTCAGGACGGCATGAGCGTTGATTGCAGTAAGGCGCAAAAGGCCGGACTTTATGATAAGGAGGCAGTGCGGGGATTAATCCGCACACAGTTAAAAAGGAGGTAATATATGAAGAAGTTAGTAGCAGTAGTTCTTGCTTCGGCTATGGTTCTGAGCATGGCAGCCTGCGGCAACTCCGGCAGCGGAAGCGGTTCCACACAGGCAGCGGCTCCGGCCCAGACCCAGGCAGCGGCTCCGGCCCAGACCCAGGCAGCGGCTCCGGCCCAGACCCAGGCAGCAGCCCCGGCAGAAACTAAGGCAGCAGCAGAGGCTCCGGCAGCAGAGGCCAGCGATACCCTGAAGGTTATCCAGAACTTCGACCCGCAGACCTTTGAACCCGGCAACAACGATGAACAGGGCTACAACAGAATGATGGTTCAGATCTATGACACCCTGTTCCGTTTCGATGAGAACGGTGAGCTCCAGCCCTGGCTGGCAGAGAGCTATGAGTGGGATGATGATACTCATCTGAGACTGCATCTTCGTGAAGGCGTTAAGTTCTCCGACGGTTCCGATTTCACCGCTGAGGACGTCGTATGGACCATTACCAGAGCTATTGATGAGGCTCTTCCGAATGCAAAGTACAACATCATCGAGCGCGATGAGTGCAAGGTGATTGATGATCACACCTGCGTACTCGGCCTGAAGTACCCCTGCGGCACCATGCCCAACCATCTGGCAAATGACCAGTGCGCGATCGGCTGCAAGGCTGCTTTCGAGAGAAGCGGCGACTGGCTGGATCCCAACGGTGCTGTTGTCGGTACCGGCCCGTACAAGCTGGTTGAGTATGTGCCTGGCGATATTGTCCGCCTGACTGCCAACGAGTACTGCTGGATTCCGGATCAGCCGAAGATGAAGAACGTCGATGTACGTATCGTCACTTCCATGGAATCCGCAGCAACCGAAGCAAAGACCCTTCAGTATGACCTGGTTTACGGCGCAAATACCCGTGAGTTCGAGCAGATCGATGCGATCGACGGCGTTCACATGGTATATGGCCAGACTGCAAAGACCATCTACCTGCTGATCAACATGAAGAAGGCTCCTATGGACAATGTTAAGGTCCGTGAAGCATTCGCACGTGCAATTGATGTTCCCATGACCGTTAAGCTGGCTTACGGTGTTGTTGCTGCTCCTGCAGAGGCATTCATCGTTCCGACCATCGGCGGCGCAAACAAGGAAACCTACCGCAAGTATTTCGGCGCAGGCCATGATGTGGAAGCAGCCAAGGCTCTTCTGGCAGAGGCAGGCTATCCGAACGGCGTAGACCTTGAGATCACTGTTGAGTCCCAGGATACCCAGCGCTGCGACATGGCAGAAGCTATGCAGGCACAGGTTCTGGAAGCAGGCATCAATCTGGCAGTTAATAAGATGGAATCTGCTCCGATGCGTGAGTACATCGGTGCCGGCAACCATATGATGTGTCTCTACGGCTTCACCGCCAACACCATGGAGGCTGATGGTTTCCTGAACCAGCTGCAGCCGGGTTCCGGCGCGCTGGCCCGTATCGGTTATGAGCGTCAGGAGTTCTTCGACAAATATCAGGAAGGCTGCGCTATCTCCGATGTCAACGAGCGTATCGCTGTCTGGGAAGAGTGCCTTGAGATGCTGATGGAAGACTATGCGGCTATCCCGCTGAACCACGTAATGCTTGGTGCAGCTGTCAAGGATGACCTCCAGGGCTTCTGGTGGGCAAAGGACTACGAGGAATTCTACTACGGCTATATGTACAAATAATGTAACTGTACGGTATTCCCGGAAATTGAATCACTATTATTACTGCTAAGAAGGCGGGCTGCCGCCCTGCGGAGTGTATCTGCGGGGCGCAGCCCTTTTTCTGTGCCGGAGTTTCGCGGAGTCAAAATTGTCTGCTGCGGCAGACAGATTTCAAATAAAGATACCATATAAAGATGGAAAAACCTTGCACCCTTTGGTACAATAATAAAATATGCCGGCAGTTCTGTTATGTTACGGTGCCGGCGGGGCTGCCCGTCAGCGGCAGCATTTATGAAAAGAAAAACAGCCTGCGGGCTGATTCAGATGGAGGGCCATGGAAATGACTGAGGCGGATAAGAAATATTTTGAAGAGATGGAAGCGAAAATCCCGAAGGGCAGAGTTCGTACGAGATTTGCGCCTTAACCGACCGGATATATGCATGTGGGCAACCTGCGCACCGCGCTTTATACATACCTGATTGCCAAAAAGGCAGGCGGCGATTTCATTTTCCGTCTGGAAGATACCGACCAGAGCCGTCAGGTAGAGGGAGCAACGGAAGTGATTTTCCGCACGCTGGCGGAATGCGGACTGCAGCATGACGAAGGACCGGATATCGGCGGCCCGGTGGCGCCCTATGTGCAGACCCAGCGCCGGGATACCTATAAGAAATATGCGAAGATGCTGGTGGAGCGGGGACATGCGTACTACTGTTTCTGCGATAAGGCGGCAGAAGCGGAAAATGCGGGAGCGGCCGATGCGGAGGACAGCTCTGAAGCAGGCGCAGCGGAAGCATTCAAAAAGGTGGAGGACCCCTGCCGCAGCCTGGATCCGGCAGAAGCCCTCAGACGCGCGGAAGCCGGGGAGCCTTATGTAATCCGCCAGAAGATCCCGTATGAGGGAACGACGACCTTTCACGATGCTTCCTTCGGTGACATTACTGTTCCCAATGATTCCCTGGATGACCAGGTGCTTCTGAAGCGGGACGGGCTGCCGACCTATAACTTTGCCAATGTTGTGGACGACCATCTGATGGGAATTACCCACGTCGTGCGGGGCAGCGAGTATCTGGCTTCCGCGCCTAAGTACAATCTGCTCTACGAGGGGTTTGGCTGGGAGATTCCCGAATACGTCCATTGTTCTCCCGTTATGCGGGACCAGCAGCACAAAATGTCCAAACGGCACGGGGATCCTTCTTATGAGGACCTGAAGGACCAGGGCTTCCTGACGGAGGCGATTCTCAACTATGTGGCGCTGCTGGGCTGGTCTCCGAAGGGGGAGCTTTCCGAGCGGGAATTCTATACACTTCCCGAACTGGTGGAGGCCTTTGATATCAGCGGCATTTCCAAGTCGCCGGCCATCTTTGATATTGAAAAGCTGAAATACTTTAATGCCCAGTATATCCGTGAAATGACGCCGGAGCGCTTTGCCGGAGTGGCGGAGCCCTTTATCCGCAGGGCGGTGCGCAACGAGGCATATTCCGCCTCCAAGATCGCGGCGCTGCTGCAGCAGAGGACAGAGGTCCTGACAGATATTCCGGACAAGCTGGATTTCTTTGATGAGCTTCCGGAATACTCCGTCGACTTCTACACCAATAAAAAATCCAAAACCAACCCGGAGATTTCCCTGAAGGTCCTGCAGGAGGCTTTGCCGAAGCTGGAAGCGCTGGAGACGTGGGATGACGAAAGCCTGCGCTCGCTGATGACGGGCATGGCGGAAGAGATGGAAGTCAAGAATGCTACCGTCATGTGGCCCATCCGCATTGCTGTTTCCGGCAAGCTGGTCACGCCCGGCGGCGTTGTGGAAATCTGCGATATTCTCGGAAAGGAAGAGTCTCTTTGCCGTATCCGCAAAGGCCTGGAAATGCTGGCTGCGGCAGTATAAGCTGAAGGAAAATGCTGACTGCGGCAGAAAGGATGAAATCTATGAATATTGTAGTGATTGACGCCCAGGGAGGCGGCATAGGCAAACAGCTGGTGACAAGTATCAAACAGAGCATTCCCGATGCATATGTGATGGCAGTGGGAACCAATCCGGCCGCTACCCAGGCTATGATGAAGGCCGGGGCGGATATTGCGGCCACCGGCGAGAATTCCGTCCGGGTCGCCTGCCGCAAGGCGGATGTGATTGTCGGACCGATCGGCATTGTCATAGCGGATTCCATGCTGGGAGAAATCACACCGGAGATGGCAACAGCAGTGGCACAGAGCGAAGCCAGGCTGATCCTGATTCCCTTCAGCCATCAGAACAGAATGATTGTGGGGATGCCGGAGCTGCCGCTGGGACGCCTCATACAGGAGGCGGTCCGGGAACTGGTCCGGGTCAGAGATGAGATGGCAGAAGAGTGACGGAGGTTCCGTATATGGAAATGATGCGGTATGAATGTGCCGCCACGGCTATGATCACGGAGGAAGGCCGGCCGCTGGCGGCAGGATGTATCTGCCGGAAAACCGTGGCGGAAGAGGTTCGGAAGGAACTGGAGAAGCTGAAGGAATATAAAGTAAGGAGTAAGGATCCATACGGACTGGACATGGAGCTGGCGGAACGCATGGGCGGGCTTGCCCATGACACGGTTATATGCTGCGGCTGCTCGCTCCATGTGTCTGAAGCGGGCTATCCGGAAGGAGTTACCAGCGGCGGTGTGATCGGCGACCCGGCGGAAAAACCGGAATCCTCGGATGAAGATATCATAGATCTGAGTGAAAATTTCTATATGTATACGGAACCCGGAGGTCCGGGACTTGCAGCCAACGCTTTCGGTGATACGGTACGGCAGGCGCTGCTGGAAATGAAGGCGGTGCCCATGCAGCAGATGGATGGGGATACCTTTCAAAAAATCTGCCGCAAATACGGAATCAGTGTGGCCTTGCTGGTATATGACGGGACCGGCAAGGACAGGCAGGCAAAGCTGCTGAAGCTGGACCTGAACGGGGCAGCAGAATATACATGTCAGGATAACAGTACAACATAACATTCAGGGACTGTCATATCAGCAAATCA
>JAEEGL015311472.1_pt1 | contig 10310 bp, 8 predicted proteins | sample 9134231 | NCBI WGS metagenome assembly JAEEGL01 (sample SAMN16246548, study PRJNA631951) | gut metagenome | biome: gut microbiome; feature: rumen; material: fiber-attached | host: Bos | place: Iran: Karaj | collected 2018-10
CAGCATTAAAGAGCTGTTTTCCAGCACGCTGAATCCGCTTCAGGTTATTTTGACCCTGGTCATTGCGTTGATCATCGGATGCTTTGAATACTTTATCTACAAGAAAACTTTTTCCGGTGTTGTTTATTCCCGGAGTTTCAATCTGAGTCTTATCATGCTGACCATGGTTTCCAGCCTTGTTATCATGCTGATCTCTTCCAACCTGACACTGTCCCTCGGCATGGTCGGTGCACTGTCAATTGTCCGTTTCCGGACTGCAATCAAAAGCCCGATTGATACGGTCTTCCTTTTCTGGGCTGTCGGAGAGGGGCTGGCGCTTGGTGCCGGATTCATGGATGTCGGTCTGATCGGCGCTCTTGTCATCGGCGTGATTATGGTTATTCTTACCAGTGTCAAAGCGGCTGGAGCAATGCCGTATCTGCTGATCCTGCACTTTGATGAACGGGCTTCCCAGCAGATCAAGGGTCTGATCCGTCAGCTGCCTAAGGCACATATCAAAAGCAAGACCGTTCAGCGGGATGGAATTGAACTTACCATTGAACTGCAGGTTAAGGAATCAGAAGTGGATTTTGTCGATAAGTTTCTCCGTGTGCAGGGGGTATATGATGCAACGCTTGTAGCGCATCAGGGGGATCTGCTTTCCTAAACAATTAAAACCTTTCAGACCGCCTTAAAACAGCGGTCTTTTTTTCTAAATGTGCTTTGTTCCGAATTGACAGGAAAATGATCCGATTCTTACAATAAAGGCGGAGGTGATCAAGATGAAACAGAAAATCAGGATTCTTTCCCTTCTGATGATGCTTGTTTTTCTGCTTTCTGCAGGAAGCCCGGTATATGCTGAAAAAATAGTAATCGATACCGAAACCGCTACAGCAGAAGAAATTCTCGCAGCAATTTCCAAACTTGAAGACGCTCTTCCGGACCGCAATTTTATGTCCTCTTCCTCAGCTCCGGCGGATTCAGGGAAAAGAGGGCTTCCCATGGACGGCGATGATCCCTTGACATCCATTAAAGTCTCGGGAATTAACATCAAATGCTATTATGCGGATCTGACTCAGTTTGATCCGGAAGAAGTTGCAGATATTCCGGATGCTCTCATGTCCATGACAGAAAGCTCTTCTCCGATCATCCATCTGAAGGGCGATATTGAGGACTGCTATGGCATCGGCTTTTATTTTGAAGGTCAGGCAGGACGGGGAGAGCCTTTTTCCAGTCCATGGTGCGGCGTTCTGCATTTAAGCAATAATTCCTGGTCCCGCGGACAGGGAGACCGGAATTTCCCGTATAACAGCGGAAAAAAATATGCTGAAGTCCTTCTTTCTACTCCAAGCGGATTCAATGAGATCCAGTTTTTCCCGATCCATAAAATCAAAAACTGGATGGCTGCAGTTTCCTTTACGCCTGCCCGGCTGTTCTTCAAGTCAGAGGCTGCCCGGGACCGGTATCTGGATTCTCTTCAGTAACCGGAACAGTACCAGAACCCCAAAAAAGGAACCGCTGTTTTTTGCGGTTCCTTTTTAAATTGAATTATTCAAAAAACAGAATCTGGTCAAGAGGATATAACCTGATCTCAACAATCCCGATAATCTGATCCGCCGGAATACATCCGACTTCTTCCATCCGGCTGTCATACATCTCCTCCCGATTGTCTCCCAGAACATAAAAGGACTGTTCCGGAACCAGCAGGGGAGAAGCATCTCCAAGAAGTGCGCTTACATAAGATTCCTCTACCGGACAGCTGTCAATAAAAACCTCACCGCCAATTACTTCTACCGTTTCGCCGGGAAGACCAATGATCCTTTTGACAAAAGTCCCATTTTGATCCTGAAAAACAATCAGATCTCCCCGTTTGGGCGTCTTCCAGTAGCGATAAAGCCGATTTACCAGTACAATATCGCCTTGCTTGAGGAGAGGCTGCATGGATTGTCCGGATATTTTCAGCGGCCGGAGCCAAACGACAAAAAGAAGGCCGATCACGCAGGCTTCAAAAAGAAGCACAGCAAAGATCTGCAGGCATTTGTGAAACGGATATATCCAGCGATTTTTCTGGATTCTTGTCTGAACTGCTGTTTCCATCAGGAGTACTGAATCGGCATGATTCCCCTGATATTTCGAAAAGGCCAGATCACCGCATGTACCCTTCCGACAATTTTATATCCGGGAATCGGTCCAACGCTTATATTTCTGCTGTCTTTGCTCTCGTTACGGTTATCTCCCATGACAAAATACTGGTCTTTTCCTATCTGGACCGGCGAAAGGTCCTGATAAATCTGATCCTGCCAGTATGCATCTTCATTCAGAACTTCTCCGTTAATATTTACCTTTCCGCCTTCAATGGATACCGTTTCTCCAGGAAGCCCTATCACGCGTTTAACACAACTGATTTTATATCCCGGATAAAAACAGATTACGATATCCCCTCTCTTCGGGGGAGTGAACCAGAGGCTGACCTTTTCCATTGCCATGTGCTCATTATTGATAAGATTCGGGTACATGGAGCTGCCGTCCACCCGTACAGGTTCTGCCAGAAATGTACGGATTGCCAGCGCTGTCATCACAATCAGCAAAAGATACAGCAAGAAATCGAGGCTGCGATAAAAACGCCCGCCCCGCATCTTTTCATACTGCTCCGATGCATATTCTGATAATAACTGGATTGTTTTTCTCTCTTCTCTGTTCTGATTCACTGCTGTTTCTCTGAAGCCGGGATTATTTTCTTTGCCCTTCGCATAAAATCCAGGCGATCCATCATCACGATTCTTCCGCAGCCGCTGCAGCAAATCTTAATATCTGCTCCAGTGCGCACAATTGTCCATTCGTTTTTACCACAGGCATGCGGTTTTTTCATGATAACCCGATCCTGAAGCTGAAAGCCATCAATCAACGGGTTCCTCCAATGGATCCTCTTCCATCTGATAAAAGCCGGAAACCGTTTCACTGGAAGTAGAAACTTTCTCTCCCGCAACAGGAATGTAGGACTGGATGATTTCAAGCAGCTTGGAATATGCCTCTTCCTGAAGAAGATGACCGGCATTCCGAATCAGATAATACCGTCCCGACTGCAGAATACCCTGAAAATAAATGCTGTCAGAAGGAAGATGCCAGCGGTCTTCCTTTCCCCAGAGAACCAGAATCTCATGATCCACCGGAATCAGGCCTTCCGCGATCTGATCCATATTCAGATTGCGGAGCGCGTACATCAGTGCTTCTCTGCTGAGCCCATCGGAAATCGGTTCATAATACTGGGAAACCACGTTCGATGTAATCAAGGAAGAATCCGCGACGCATTCCTGCAGAAGATTCCGAACATCTCCGGAAGAATACAGGTTCCTGGCAAACACGGAAACCACAGGAGAGGCAATCTTATGGATCAGCTTCGGCATCTGTTCCGTTATACCGCCAGGAGAAATAACAATACAGTTTGCAACCTTCTCAGGATAAATGGATAAAAACCGAAGAAGATACATGGCCCCAATGGAAAAGCCAATCATGTGGGCGGACTGGATTCCCTTTATTTCCATGAACTGATTCAGGATATCTGCCATATCATCCGCAGTGTAATTCAGCGTATCCGGTCTAGAGGAATAGCCATGCCCGGGAAGATCGATTGCAATTACCCGGTAGTTTTCCGATAATTCGCCGAAAACATTCCGCCAGGTGTAGAGACTTTGCCCGAGAGAATGAATCAAAATCAAAGGCTCTCCAATTCCGGCTTCCAGATAATGGATCTGGAACTCCTCCGGAGAAACAGCCTTTTTTTTGTCATCCTGCGGTACGGAAACGGTCAGATAATCCCCTACTGTTTCCGAATTGACAAACATCGCATTTCCCAAGGATTCAGACAAGCTATAATCCCCCTAGTATTAATTTCCATTTATTTTAGATTTTTCCCTGATGGATTTCAATCTTCCGCTCTCTTTGGTAACAGATTGTTCATCCAATGTTTACCGAATTTCTCTTTTTTGATAGCATAAACCTATTGAAATGGAAGATAGAGTATTCCTGTCCTTCGGCATTATACAGGATCTAGTTGTTGCGATTTTTTCCGCAAATTTGATATCATATTTTTGTATCGCATCTGATGATTCAGGAAAAAACGATCCTATTTTTAATGAAAAGGCTGAGATAGAAATATGTCCCCGCTTGAAAAAATATGGTCAGATATACAGAATCTGATCAAACCAAACATGACTTCTCTTTCCTACCATGCGTGGGTTGAAGGGATTACTCCACTGACCATCCAGGATAATATTCTGATACTGGAAGTACCTTCTCCGGAAATCAAGAAGACGCTGGAAGACTTTTATTTTGACCTGATCTACAAAGCATCCAAGGATTCCGGACATGCAATTTCCGATATCCGTCTCATTCTTCCGGAAGATCGCAAGCAATATGTATCTTCTGATTCCAGCGAGCCGGTTAATGTGTATGCCCTTAACCCAAAGTATACATTTGAAACCTTTGTTGTCGGAAACAGCAATCATTTTGCTCATGCAGCTGCCATGGCCGTCTCCAAGAACCCCGGGACTGCCTATAATCCTCTTTTTATATATGGAGGCGTCGGTCTTGGAAAAACCCATCTGATGCATGCAATCGGACAGTCTGTGCGGGAAACAAACCCCTCTTCCCGTGTCATGTATGTAACCAGTGAAACCTTTACAAATGAACTGATTACCGCTATTCAGATGGACCAGCGTCTGGAATTCCGCAAGAAGTATCGGAACGTCGATGTTCTGCTCATTGATGACGTACAGTTCATCGCAAAAAAACAATCGGTGCAGGAAGAGTTTTTCAATACGTTTAATACCCTTCACAATGCCGGAAAACAGATTATTATCAGTTCGGACCGTCCTCCGAAAGAGATTGACAATCTCGAGGAACGGCTTTGCTCCCGTTTTGAATGGGGGCTGATTGCGGATATCCAGCCGCCGGATATTGAAACCAGAATTGCGATTTTAAGAAACAAGGCAATTTTGGATCATCTGGATGTTTCAGATGATATCCTAACATTCATCGCGGAACATGTTGTCAGCAATATCCGGGAACTGGAAGGTTCTCTCACCCGGGTTGTTGCATATTCCAACCTGCGCAGAAAACCACTGAATCTGGATATCGCACAGGAAGCTTTAAAAGATCTTCTTCCGGATCTCGAGAAAAAGGAGATAACTCCCGATCTGATTAAAGAAACAGTTGCAGAATACTATTCCATCAGTCCGGAAAGTCTCCTTTCTGAAAGAAGGGACAGGGAGGTTGTCTTACCAAGGCAGGTCGCAATGTATCTTTGTCATACCATGCTTGGATATCCTTATAAAAAAATTGCAAACGTATTTGAAAAAAACGATCATACGACTGCCATCAATGCATGCAGAAAAGTAGAGGATTTGCTTTCATCAGATAAATCATTTGCTTCCAATCTTGATGATATTCAGAAACGGCTGCAGTGATTTTTAGTGGATAAACCTGTGGATTCCATGTGGAGATGATGTGTATTGTGAGGTTACAGGGAATTCTGTGGAAAAAAAAACTTAAAATCATCTTTTATCCACAGAGTTTTCCATTCCGTTTTCCCTGTAAAAAACGGAATTAAAGAAGTTTTCCATATTTTTCACACACACTACTTCTACTGCTACTTTAAAAATAAATAGAAAAATATCCACAATCCGGCCTTTTCAGAATGTGGAAAAAAATAAGGAAAGAAAAATGAAATTTCTAATTGATTCAAAAGATTTTACAGCTGCTGTCCTGAGCGTCATAAAGGCGCTTCCTTCCAAAGCTTCCATGCCTCTTCTGGAAGGGGTTTTTATCGAAGCGAAAGAACATCAGATTCTTCTGAAATGCTCAGATCTGATGATGCAGAAGGAATTCTCCCTGGATGCCGATGTCGAAGAAGAAGGCGCGGTTATTCTTCCGGGAAAACTTCTGTCTGAAATCTGCAGAAAGCTTCCGGATGAAACGCTGGATTTTTCTCTCGAAGACAATTCCGTCATGCTGAAGTGCGGAAGATCCCGCAGCAGGCTTCAGATTATTCCTTTTGAACCTTTTCCAGATATGATTTTCCGGGATAATTATGTTTCTGTATCCATGAAACCGGACCAGCTTAAGGAAATGATCAACGGGACGGTGTTTGCGACATCTCAGGATGACAGCAAACCGATTCTGATGGGCGTTCTGATGGAAACGGAAGGCAATACGGTTACCATGGTTGCAACAGATGCTTTCCAGTTCGCAATGAGAAAAGAAAAGACGGAAAATGAACTTTCCTCTTCATCAATTGTTATTCCTGCCAAAACGCTGCAGGAAATCGGGCATATGGCGGAGGAATCCCAGGATGATCTCGTTTCCTTTTCCTTTACAGATACCCATATCCGCGTTCAGGTCAATCGTTCATCCCTGACTGCCCGTCTCCTGGAGGGAGATTATATCGATTATCGCCGGATTCTTCCGAAGGAAAGCACGACCCGCGTGATGATTGACAGGAACGAACTGCTGGAAAGTATTGACCGTGCTCAGCTGATGGCGAGAGATGACAGTAATTCCAGCATTGTCATGAATTTTTCCGAAAACATGCTGAAGATTACAGCGCTGAGCTCTGCAGGTACAGCAAATGAAAGCATTCCTGCACAGATTTCCGGTGAGGATCTGGAAATTGCGTTCAATCCCCGTTACTGTATGAATATTCTGCGTGCGGTTCCTGATGAGAAGATTTATATGGATTTCACCACCAATATTTCCCCGTGCGTTCTGAAGCCATCTTCCGGAGACCAGTATTATTATCTGATTGTCCCGGTGCGGATCTATTCCCAGTTCTGATTTCAAAACGATCATTAAAAAACAGCTTCGAAACATCTCTGTTTCGAAGCTGTTTTCGCTGAACCGGTTCAGATGACAATATTGATGATATTTTTCACAACGATGGTCTTTCGAATGGGCCTGTCCGCAATAAGAGTTTTTACTTCTTCACTGTTCAGGGCGCTTTCCTGAATGGATTCCTGGGAAAGGCCGGCCGGAAGGGTGATCCTCGCTTTGATCTTCCCGTTGATTTGAACACCGTATTCGACCGTATCCGCAACCAGGAGCGTTTCATCCCATACAGGCCATTCTGCATGATGCAGCTGTTCAGTATTTCCGAGCAGCTCATTCATTTCTTCACAGATATGCGGAGCGAAGGGGGAAAGGAGCTTGAGCAGCGTAACCAGATCTCCCTTTTCCATTCCGCCGTTTGCATAGAAATCATTAACCAGGGACATCAGGGAAGCGATTGCGGTATTGAACTTCATCCGCTCGATATCCTCTGAGACCTTTTTGATTGACGCATGGATTTTAGAAAGAAGGTCTTTCTTTGTTGTCCCGTCCGGCTGGATCATATCCATCAGGCGCCATACACGGTCCAGAAATTTTCTGCATCCCTTGGTTCCCTGTTCATTCCAAGGAATCGGCTGGTCGAATGCACCCATGAACATGATGTACATCCGGAAACTGTCGGCTCCGAATTCTGAAATATAATCATCCGGATTGACAACGTTTCCCCTGGATTTTGACATCTTTTCCCCGTTGGCGCCCAGAACCATGCCGTGACTGGTTCTTTTTCTGTACGGCTCCTTGGTCGGGACAATTCCCAGATCATACAGGAACTTATGCCAGAATCTCGAATAGAGAAGATGGAGGGTCGTGTGTTCCATCCCTCCGTTGTACCAGTCGATCGGAGTCCAGTAACGGAGGGCATCTTCACCTGCAAGGGCTTCCTGATTATGCGGGTCTGTATAACGAAGGAAATACCAGCTGGATCCTGCCCAGTTCGGCATGGTATCCGCTTCCCTTTCCGCCGGTCCGCCGCATTTCGGACAGGTTGTATGAAGCCATTCCTTGCAGCGTTTCAGGCAAGAGCTACCATCATCTGTCGGAGTGAAATTATCCAGCATCGGAAGACGTACGGGAAGCTGATCTTCCGGAATCGGAACCCACCCGCATTTTTCGCAGTAGACAAGAGGAATCGGTTCTCCCCAGTATCTCTGTCTGGAAAAAACCCAATCGCGAAGTTTGTAGTTGACTTTCCTCTCTCCGATTTTTTCTTGTTCGAGATGCTGAATTACTGCCGGAATCGCTTCAGAGACTTCCATACCGTTCAGAAAACCGCTGTTGATCAGCTTTCCATGCTGGCATTCCGTATATGCCTCTTTTGAAATATCCCCGCCCTCCACAACTTCGATGATCGGCAGATCGAATTTTTTTGCGAATTCGTAGTCACGTGTATCATGAGCAGGAACCGCCATGATTGCCCCGGTTCCGTATCCCATCAGCACATAGTCAGAAATCCAGATCGGAATTTCCTTTTTCGTAATCGGATTAATCGCATGAAGGCCTTTCAGTTCCACGCCGGTCTTGTCTTTTGCAAGTTCGCTGCGTTCAAAATCTGATTTTGTGGATGCCTCTTTCCGGTACTGGAGCACCTCATCCATATTCTGGATCCGGTCCTTGAACTGATCAATGATCGGATGTTCAGGTGAAACAACCATATAGGTTGCTCCAAAGATTGTATCCGGACGGGTTGTGAATACTTTCAGCTTTTCTTCGCTGCCTGCAATTGGGAAAAGGATATGCGCTCCTTCGCTTCTTCCGATCCAGTTGATCTGCTGCGCCTTGATTTTCTCCAGGTAATCCACATCTGCAAGATCATCGATCAGTCTCTGGGCATATTCTGTTATTTTCAGCATCCACTGGGAGCGGACCATCCGGACAACTTCTCCTCCGCAGCGCTCACAGACTCCGTCCACTACTTCTTCATTAGCAAGACCGACCTTGCATTTCGTGCAGAAATTGATCGGAATTTCAGCTTTGTAGGCCAGACCTTTTTCGAAAAACTTCAGAAAAATCCATTGTGTCCATTTATAGTAATCCGGATCGGTCGTATTGACTTCCCTGGAATAGTCGAAAGAATATCCGAGACTCTGAAGCTGAGAACGGAATCTTTCCACGTTATCATGGGTAACCTTCGCGGGATGAATGCCGGTTTTGATCGCATAGTTTTCCGTCGGAAGCCCGAAGGCATCATATCCGATCGGGAAAAGAACATTATATCCTTCCATTCTCCGTTTTCTGCAGATAACATCCATTGCAGTGAACGGACGGGGATGTCCGACATGCAGACCCTGTCCGGACGGATAAGGGAATTCAATCAGACCATAGAATTTTTTCTTTTCGGAATTGGATTCCGCTTCAAAACAATGGGAATCAGCCCACTTTTTCTGCCATTTTTTCTCAACTTCATGTGGATCATACTGTCCGTACATGTCTTATTCCTCCAGAATTAATACGGATTCTAATGTACTGTTTTTCCCATTCTTTGTCAATTTTATAGGTCTTTTCATTGGGTGAGATTTCAGGTATGGTATACTTTTTCACGGGGTGGGGCAAGACATGAAGATACTTCACATTTCGCCGGATGCGCCTTTCAATGAAGGATGGGGATATCAGGAAAACCTTCTTCCAAAATATCAGGCAAGACTGGGGCATCAGGTTGTCCTGATTGCTTCTGCCTATGAAAATGGGAAGGAAGGACTGGTTCCTGTACCGGAACGGAGATTTTTTTCCAGAGACGGTTTTGAAGTAATCCAGAGGAAAACGGGAAAATCCAGTTTTCCAGTGATCGGAAAACTATTTACGGATATGGATACACGGGATATTCTCGAAGAGTTTCATCCTGATTTTATCTTTTATCACGGCATGATCAGTCTTTCCATCCGCCAGGCTGCCGAATATAAGAAAAAAAATCCTTCCACCGTCCTCGTGATGGATAATCATATGGATTACAGGATCGGATTCAGACCGGATACATTCCGTGCAAAATGCAAGGCACTGGTTTACCGGACCGCGCTGAACCCGGTCTATCCTCTTGTGGACAGAATTTACGGGGTGACACCCTGGAGAAAAACCTATGCGGAGGAGATTTTCGGGGCTCCGAAAGAGAAAACAGACGTTCTGGTCATGGGAGCGGATGATGATGCAATTCCGTTTTCCAGCCGGGAGTCGGTCCGGGAAAAGATCCGTAGGGATCATCAAATAACCGATCATGAGTTTCTGATTGTATCGGGAGGAAAGCTTTCCGGAAACAAGAACATTATTGCCCTGATGAAAGCGGTTTCCGGCCTGCAGAATGTCCGTCTGGTACTGTTCGGATCCGTTCAGGAAGATATAAAGGAAGAATTCCATTCTCTTCTGTCTGAAAAGGTGGAATGGGACGGCTGGATTTCTTCAGACAAAACATACGATTATTTCCTAGCTGCGGATCTTGCTTTCTTTCCGGGACAGCACAG
>JAEEGL015328166.1_pt1 | contig 10310 bp, 10 predicted proteins | sample 9134231 | NCBI WGS metagenome assembly JAEEGL01 (sample SAMN16246548, study PRJNA631951) | gut metagenome | biome: gut microbiome; feature: rumen; material: fiber-attached | host: Bos | place: Iran: Karaj | collected 2018-10
AGAACTACAGACGTTACAGGAACTATTACTTTACCAGATGGTGTAGAAATGGTTATGCCTGGAGATAATGTTGAAATGACTGTTGAATTAATTGCTCCAATTGCTATTGAAAATGGAACTAAGTTCTCTATTCGTGAAGGCGGTAGAACAGTTGGTTCTGGTAACATTTCAGAAATTATTGAATAATTAATGAATACAAGGTTTTATGCCTTGTGTTTTTATTATATATAGTTTATAATGTAAATACAGGGAGTGATACAATGAGTAAAAAAATAGAATATATAATATTTGATGCAGATAATTTAATTGATAAATTGATTAAATATCAGTGTTCTGATTTTATTGAAATTCTGCCGGGGACTCAAAAGTTTATTTTAGATTTTTATGATGCCTTAGAGAATTATCGCAAAGAAAAAGAAGCTGATGAGGTAGTGGTATCGGTATCTACTATAAGAGATTATCGTTTTTTATATGCTTATGAAAGATTATTACATATATTAAATGATAATGAAAATATAGTGTTTGGTAATGGTTATTGTAATTATAATGGTACAAGGATATTATCATCATACAATTCTTTTGAGTATTCTTCTGATTATAAAGTAGATAATGCATATAAAGTTAATTATACATTATCAGACTATTATGATGATCTTAGATATTTAGGTCTTGATAATGTTGTAATTATTGGTACAGATAGTTACTCCGGTTTTTATAAAGTATTTAAGGATACAGAAAATAAATACCGCTTGGGACGGTCATATCACTTGAATCATCCTAAAATATCGCATATACTATTAGATGATAGTTGCCATTCTAAGGATAATGAGGTTTATAATAATAGAATAAAGGCTATTGATGGAATTAATGCTCTAGTTAATAATTGCGATAATGATTATGATAAATATAACATAGTAGGAACGTCAAGAGATTTTTTATCTCATCACTTAGGACATAAGATACATTTTTTTGAGGATGACAAACAAATTGTCAAGGTTAAGAAATTAGATATAAAATAATAAAAAATACAGAATATGTTTCTGTATTTTTAATGTTTATAACTAAAATACTTTATAATTTGTTTATTTACTTTTCTTTCAAACTTATCAGGTTTAACTGTTTTCATTTTGTTTCTTAGAAGACACTCAATAATTGATTCGTTCAATACATTACCATAGTTATAAATTGTATTTTGGTTTTTAAATGATGCATCAGATTCAGTAATATTTCCATCAACATTTATAGTAACTATTGGACCGATATTACATAATTCATTAATTTTATCAAAGGTATTATTTTTACCTACATATGTAGCAAATGTTTTCATTGGCCTTAATGGTACGGTTAGTTTTTTATCTAAATTAACTGCATTACCTTCACGAAATAATTTATTATGAATTTCGTAATATCCATCATAATAAACAGATTCTGCATATTTACTTGTATTTTCTATATAATCTTTAAGTAATTTTAATCTTCTTAATTCTTCAACATGATATTTATCGAAAGATACTACTATTTTAGAAGTTTCATTACTATATTTATTTATATATTCTTGAATATAGTCATATAATTCTATTAGTTTAGATTCGTATCTTGTACCATTAATTACAGTAGATACTTTATCAACCAAAATTTTATTCTTGATGATGAATGTTAGTATTTTTTCAATAGTAGGGATAGCTAGAGTAGGTTCTCCGCCTTCCAAATGAAGAACTCCAATTGCAGTAATCTGCGATAGTGTTGCTTCAATTACATCATCACTCATTGATTTGTTAGAACATTTTCCTCTAAGACAATGTTTACAATTTAAATTACATTTATTAGTAATAATTAAGCCTAAGTTTTGAATATATAGTTTATTCATAAAATCCCCCTTGGAGATATATTATATCATTAACTTTAGAATATTCAAAATTGAAAATTTGACAAGTATTGGGTGCTGTATTATAATATAATCCATTGTTTTAAGGAGGAGTTATGTTACAATTATTAATTTTATGGGTGTCAACTTATCTTATTAGTAAAGGAGTTGATATATCGTTGGTATTAAGAATGTTTAAAGATATTGCTGATTGCGGGTATAAATTGAAAATTAAGCGATTATCTGATTTTGTTAATTCAGTTCAACCGGAACAGGAACAAAAGACATTTATTATAAAACTAATTCCAGTTTTAAATGTTCTATATTCATTTAAAAATATGATAGATTATAGTAATTTTAGAGCACAATTTTTAGATGAGTTGAATGTTCTTGATTGTGTAGAAGAAATGACAAGTAAAGAAAAAGAATTATATGAAAAAAAATCTACTGGATTAGCCGCAATGGTTATATCATTAATAAATGAAATATCTTCTAAGAAAATAAACGATAAATCTAAAGAAATAATTACAATTACTTTTAATGAAAATGGTCAAGAGGGAAAGATTTCTTTTAAGTATAATGACAAAAGGATTGAGAATGATGTTGATTTTGATATTGTTAGTGCGCAAGGAATAGCTGCTGATATGAGTGTTGAAGAACAAAAACAAAAAGTAAGATATGAATTTCAAAAACTGGGAGAAGCAATTAAATCGAAGTATGGTAGTGTTGAAAATTTTGCAGAAAAACTTAAATTAGATGAAAGGATAAGTATTGTTCTTGAAGAAGAAGATAATAATAATAAATTAGATAAAAAAAGTGATGATAAATCAACTGAAGAAAAGATAAGTGAATTAAAAAACTATAAAAAAGAATTATTAAATTCAAAGAATTCTGAATCTAATGAAAAAGGTAAAGATGGATATAGTTATAAAAAAAAGAAGTAATGGTGCTTTTACATAATAAGCTTCATTATAATCTATAAGTAAAGTTAGAAGTGTAAAATAAAATAAAATAAATACAAGGAATAAATCCTTGTATTTTATTCATCATTCTTTTTTCTATTTAGAAGTAAACTTAGTAAGCTAGGTTTCTTTTCTTTTGTTTCCACATCAGAATCTGTATCATCATTTCTTCTTGATGTGTTTTTTTTCTTCTTTTTAAATTTTTTAAGTATTGGTGATAATGTTTGATATAAGAAATAGAAGAATTTATTTGTAACTAGTTCAAAGTCTCCAGCATATTCATATCCTGATGCGCCAAATCCTAATCTAAATTCGTTTAATCCTTTGAACTTATTTTCATTTGACTTTAAATAGAAACTAGCAATTCCTCCCATGTTAAACCTTCTAAATTTTTCTAAAGAATATTTTTCAATTAGTTTCCAAATAAGTAAGTGTTTTGCAGAGAATTTCTTATATTCTGTATTATATCCGTCCATGAATAGATAAGCTGTTTTTTGATGTTTAACAATTAATGCGCTAGCTAAAACTATTCCTTCAGGTTTTTCTCTAAGAAGATTTGTTGCATATACTAATTCATTTTTTAATGTATTTAGAATATTTTCCTCATAAAGTTTTTTATTTATTGCCTTATTATTTTGATTTTCTCTATTTTTAAAAACTTCACTATTTGCTTTATTACATTTCTCAACTTGCTTTTGATAATTTATTTGGACACTTTGTAAGTATGCTTTTGTATCTATTTTGGCATAATATAAATCAATTTTCTTATTCTTTTCAAAGTAGTGATAAGCATCTTGATAATAAGATAAGTCTCTATTATATTTTTCTTTTGCTTGATTATAGATGTATTCTAAATCATCTTTACTACCTTTATAAATCTTAATTCCTTCAAAATTTGCTTTTTTTATTTTATTTTTAAAGTTCTTTGATACTGCTTTATACAATTCATTAATGGGTTTATTTATATTTATAATAGATTCAAATCTTGGCTTTAAACCTTCAAAGTAATTATTATAACCTAGGTGATAATAGTTTAAACTTTTTAAGTTTTCAAAAATCTCGTTGTACTCGTTTTCTTCTTTTATATCTTTCATCTTAGGATTAAATTTGCTTTTTATAATTAATGGATTGATTTTAATTGCCATAATGTGTTTTTTACTTAGTTTTTTCTTTAATAATTTTGTAAAATCGGTAAGTAGATTTTTGTCCTCATAATCTATTAAATATCCTCTTGGAGCTAGTGCATATTTAAAACCATGTATCTTTTCAATTAAGATTAGTGTTGCGGCCTTTATTTCTCCCTCACTTTCTAATCCATAATATAATGTTTTATAATCTTGATTATTCATAGTAAGGGCATATTCTACACTTTGATACATAGAAGAATTTTTATAATTTTTTAAAAATTCTTCAAATTGCTCTTCAGTTAATTCTCTTACTTCCATCGAATCACCATCCGAAATAATTATATCATATTTATATAATTTTTGGAATATAATTGAATGGTGATTATATGAAAATAGGAATTCCACGTGCGATGTTTTATTATATGAATGGAGATATTACTGTAACTTTTTTTAAAAAACTAGGTATTGATGTTATAGTTAGTACCAAAACTACAAAAAAGATTATTGAAGAAGGTATGAAATATGCACCAGATGAAATGTGTTTATCTATGAAAAATTATATTGGACATGTTGCATATTTAAAAGATAAGTGTGACTATATATTAGTTCCTAGGATAGATAATTTTTATACATTTAATCAAACTTGTACTAACTTTTTAGCTGCAAGAGACATAATTAATAGTTTGTTTGATGTAAATGTACTTGATTACAATATAGACCTAAATAATAAGGATACATTAAAAAAAGGAATGTTTAAATTGGCGGGTAGTCTAGGGTATAAAGTGGGTGTAATAAGTGATGCTTATCTATATTCAGTAAACAAGCATGATGAAAATCGGAAAAGATTAATTGCTGAAAATATGAATAGATTAAATAGTGATAAGAAGAAAATTCTTTTAATTAGTCATGCATATAATACTTATGATGAGTTAATAGGTAAAACTATTATAAAAATGTTAGAAAGAGAAAATATTGAAGTTATTTATAGCGATTTACTTGATAGTAGTATGTGTAGAAAGTTAAGTAAGAATATATCTAAAGAATTGTATTGGAAATACAGTAGGGAGTCTATTGGAGCTTATGAAATGGTTAAGAATAGAATAGATGGTGTAGTATTTTTATCTACTTTTCCATGTGGCTTGGATAGTTTGGTTAATCAATTGTTGATATTAAAAATGGATAAACCATACTTAAATATAGTTATAGATGATATGGATGCTGATAATGGTATTGATACTAGAATAGAGAGTTTTTCAGATATAATTAATTGCTATAAATGACAATTTGTGATAGAATATTTGGTAAGGAGTATGATGATTATGAAATGTGTTGTATGTGGAAATGAAATAAATGATGGTGCAAGTTTTTGTACTAATTGTGGATCATTGATTAAAAATGATAATAATGTAGGAGTATCAAATGTTGATGCCAATGCAAATGTAGGCGTTGGACCTAGTGTTATGCCGATAGATAGTAGTAATATAAATAGTCAAAATATGGTTAATAATACTAATGCTGTTAATATAAACAATAATTTTAATAATAAAAAGAAAGGTAGTAAATTACCATTTATTATTATTGGAATAGTTATTGCGCTTATACTTATAGCAGCGACTTTATATTTATTTGTGTTTAATAGAAAATCATCGAAAGATATTTTCGTTGATGGATTTAAGAATGTAACAAACGAACTATTTAAAGATGAAAATATTAAGAGAAAATCTGTAAAAAATACCATTAGTTATAATATTGATGCGCCTGGTATGGGCATGGATGAAATAGTTAAGATATATAATAATTTAAAGTTAAGTAATAATGTGCAAATTGATACTGATTTAAAGAAATTAGATGAAGAAATATCATTTAATTATAAGGACAATGATTTATTTAGTTTTGGCATTTATGGTAGAGATAATTCTGTTTATTTAGGTTTAACTGGATTATATGATAAGTATATTAAGTTACCAATAACAGAAAAACAATATAGTAAACTATTTAATAGTAATACAAAAGGTACTAAAGTTTTAAAGAGTGCATTAGATACAGCTTTTGAAAAATCATTGGATAGTAAGTATTTTACAAAGAATAAAAGAAATATTGATGTTGCTGGTAAAACAAAGAAATATAATGCTTACACTCTTACTATAAGTAATGATAATATTAAAGAGATTACTAAGAATTTTATTAATAACTTAATTAGTAATGAAGAATTTATATCTTATATATCAAGTAATTATGGCATAGATAAAGCATCTCTTAATAAGTATGTAAGTGAAATTGATTATAGCAATTTTAAAATGGATAATGAAATAATGGTAACTATATTTACATCTGGTATTGGTGATGATTATAGGGGTGTTGAATTATCTACTAAAGTTGAAGGACAGGAGATAGCTTTAAGATATGTTAAAGTAGATAATAATAATTCTGAGCTTACTCTTGATATGGGTATTACTTCATTTAAAGTTAGCATTAATAAAACGGGTGATGATAATAATACAAAGACTACTATAACGGCAGATTTAGGTGTTATAAAAATGTCTATGATTGATGATATGGTTACATCTAATAATGTTGAATTTAAAGATATTGATACTAATAAGGTAATTGAATATGATTATTTTGTAGAACATTCAGATGAAATACTTAATAGTATTGAAAATAATACTAAATTAAAAGAATTTATGGAAGATTTTAATTCACTTGAAAACGTGAATTCTGGGGTTAATAGTTTTAGTTTATAAGTTAAAGGATTGTAGATTATAAAATTTACAATCTTTTTAGTATAATCAATTATTTATAAATTATGTTTATTCATAGATTAAAGTAGGGAGGTGACATGCGTGAAGTATGGAATAGATATATCATCTCATCAAGGAGAACTTGATTTTTTAAGATTAAAAGATGAAGTAGATTTTATAATATTAAGAGCAGCATGGGGAACTAATACTGATTCTAGGTTTGAACAATACTATAGTGAGTGTAAAAAGTATGGTATTCCAGTAGGGGCATATCTATATAGTTATTCTCTTGATGTCAAAACATCCTTTGAAGAAGCTAATTACATGGTAAATTTAATAAAAGGAAAATTATTTGATTATCCAATATATATCGATATGGAAGATGGTGATAATTATAAATATAATAATGGTATGCCTAGTAATGAAGTTTTAACTAGTATTTGTAATAATTTCTGTAACATCCTTGAGAATAATGGATACTATGTTGGAGTATATGCATCACAAAGTTGGTTTGATACTAAACTAAATATTACTAAATATGATAAATGGATTGCAAACTGGGGGACTAATGATGGAACAGTACAAAAGGATTTATCAAATTTATGTGGAATGTATCAATATACATCTAAAAAACAAATATTAGATAGAAAGTTAGACGGAGATATCTCATATAAAGATTATCCTAAAATAATGAGAGATAAAAAATTAAATGGATATAATGATTATAAACCAGATAAACCAGGCTATGATGAGTTTGGTGTAGGGGATACTGTTATGATTAATACGCCATATCATTATAAATATTATGTTGCAGATGATGTATTAAAAGTATATGGAATATATCAGGTTAGAGAAGACTGGAACGCTGGAGGTAGTATGCTTTTTTCATGGAAAGATAATGGTATTCCAGAAAAGTTTGTAGATATAGTAAATTCTAATGGTAAGAAAGTATGGAATAGTGATTTTATTCATGTCAAAAAAGGTAGTAGATTTAAATTTAATAGAACATTTACTGTATCAAGAATAACTATTGATAGAGGTATTAAATATTATCAAATGGATGCAGGATTAGGTAATAAATATAGGTTTTGGGTAGTAGGTAATTTTTTGAGTAAAGTATAGAAATAATTTAAAATGTGTGTTATAGTAATTGTAGAGAGTAGGAAAGATATGGATAAATTAAAGAAAAATAAAATACTTTATATAATAGTATTTGGACTTACAGTAGGAATAATGGGGTTTATTATATATCCGTTATTAGATTATCTAACTTGCCAATTTATAACACATACTAATTTTTTATATACCATTCAAGATTATATAATTAAACCATTAGAATTTGGAATGATATTTAGTGTTATATACTGTTTATTATTCGAGTTTAGGAAGAAGTAGTGCATCGATTTGATGTGCTTTTTTCTAGATATTTCCATTGACTTTGCGAATAAATGTATGCTATTATTTTGTTGGTGATAGCATGACTTATATGTGTATTGATTTAAAGAGTTTTTATGCATCAGTAGAATGCATAGAACGTAATCTTAATCCTTTAACTACTAATTTAGTAGTTGCTGATATTTCTCGTACAGAAAAAACTATATGTCTTGCAGTATCACCATCTTTAAAATCATTTGGTATTCCTGGTAGAGCACGATTATTTGAAGTGATTCAAAAGGTTAGAAAAGTAAACTATGAAAGAAAAAAGAAAATAAATTATAAAAAATTTACTGGTAAGTCATGTAATATAGAAGAACTTAATAATAATCCATATTTAGAATTAGACTTTATTAAAGCAACTCCAAGAATGAGATTATATATGAAATATAGTACTGATATTTATAATATCTATTTAAGTTTTATATCTAAAGATGATATATTAGTTTATTCAATAGATGAAGTATTTTGTGATATTACACATTATCTTAATTATTATAATAAAAGTGCATTAGATTTAACTAGAATGATGATAAAGAAAGTATATGATAAAATAGGGATAACTGCAACAGCTGGTATTGGTACTAATATGTATCTTGCAAAAGTTGCGATGGATATTACTGCTAAACATATGAATCCTGATTTATATGGCGCTAGAGTTGCATATTTAGATGAAACTATGTATAAAAAAGAATTATGGAATCATAAACCACTTACTGATTTCTGGCGAGTAGGAAAAGGATATATAAAAAAATTAGAAGATAATAATATGTATACCATGGGAGATATTGCTAGAATGTCCATTAACAATGAAGATTTACTATTTAAGTTATTTGGTGTAAATGCAGAGATTCTAATAGATCATGCTTGGGGAGTAGAACCATGTACTATGAAAGATGCTAAAGATTATAAGCCAATGTCTAATAGTAAGAGTATTGGACAAGTATTACACTCTCCATATGATTATGAAAAAACTAAAATTATAATAAGAGAAATGGTAGAGGATTTAACCTTATATTTAGTATCTAAAAAACTTGTTACTGATCAAGTAGTTTTAACAGTAGGATATGATATTACAGGTATAGATGATAATTATAAAGGAGAGATTAAAGTTGATTACTATGGTAGAAGTATTCCCAAACATGCTCATGGTACAGTTAATATTTCTCATAAAACATCATCTACAGATATTATTACTAAAGAGATATTAAAACTATATGATAGGATTATTAATAAAAATTTACTTATTAGAAGAATTAATATTGCTGCATGCAATTTAGTAGATGAAAGTAGTAATAAAGTAAAGAATTTAAAACAGTTAGATTTATTTAGTAATAATGATAGTAAGATAGATGAAGAAATTAAACTAGAATCAAAAGAAAAAAAGGTACAGAATACTATTATAAGTATTAAGAATAAGTATGGTAAAAATGCAATAGTAAAGGGATTAGACTTAGTAGAAGGTGCAACTACAATAGATAGAAACAATCAAGTAGGAGGACATAGAGCATGAATAATTATGATGATATTATAAATTTAAAAAGACCTAATTCTAGTCATCCACATATGCCCTTATATAAACGTGCTGCGCAGTTTTCTCCATTTGCCGCTTTAACAGGATATGATGATATGGTAATAGACGCCTCTAAGATTACTGATAGAAAGATTGATTCATATGATGAATTAGAAATGATGATTAGTGATAAACTAAATTATATTAGTAATCATATTAAAGATAAAATAAAGGTTAGTATTACTTATTTTAGTTATAAAAAATCAAAATATATAATTAAAGAAGGTATTGTTAAACGAATAGATATTATCTATAAGAATATTAAGTTAGAAGATAATACTATAATTGATATTAATGACATAATAGATATTGACTTTTAAATAGTTCTAAGATATTATCTTAAGCGGAGGTAAGAGTTTATGGTAGAATATAGAGATTTATATGATGCAAATAAGTGCGTTACAGGTAAAACATTTATAAAAGGTGAACAAGTACTAAAGGGTTATTTTTATCTAATTGTAATTATTGTTATTAAGAATAGTCTTGATAAATACTTGATTCAAAAAAGAGTAGAGAGAAAAGGTGGTAAGTGGGCACTTACTGGAGGTCATCCTAAAGCTGGAGAGTCTAGCTTAGAAGGAATAAAAGAAGAAGTTAAAGAAGAGTTAG
>JAEEGL015486144.1_pt1 | contig 10310 bp, 7 predicted proteins | sample 9134231 | NCBI WGS metagenome assembly JAEEGL01 (sample SAMN16246548, study PRJNA631951) | gut metagenome | biome: gut microbiome; feature: rumen; material: fiber-attached | host: Bos | place: Iran: Karaj | collected 2018-10
ATGAACATAGAAACAAACGGTTAAGGTGGTGGAAAAATGAGATTTTCAGATCTTGGAAATGGCAGATTTAGAAATCCTGTGCTTTTTGCAGATTACAGTGACCCGGATGTAATAAGAGTTGGGGATACATTTTATTTGACTGCCAGCAGCTTCAACTACACACCAGGCCTTCCAATACTTACTTCAAAAGACCTGGTAAACTGGGAGCTTGTTAATTATGCACTGGATAACATTAAAGAGCAAAGATATGATATCCCAAGGCATTCGGAGGGAGTCTGGGCTCCGGCTATAAGATTCCATGACGGTATGTTTTATATTTACTACGGAATGCCAGACGAAGGCTACTACGTAGTAAAAACCAAGGATCCTCTTGGAAAATGGGATGAGCCGGTTTGCATTCTTCCGGGAAAGGGGCTTATTGATCCCTGTCCATTCTGGGATGATGATGGAAAAGCTTATGTTGTACATGGCTATGCCAAGAGTAGGATTGGATTTAATAGCATTCTCGGAATCTTTGAAATGAGCCCTGATGGACTTAAGGCTATTTCCGAAGACCATTTCATTTTCGATGGAAATGACCCAAAACATCCTGCAGTTACAATTGAGGGCCCCAAGATCTATAAGAGAGATGGCTATTATTACATCTGGGCACCTGCAGGAGGCGTACGACCCGGATATCAGGTTGTGCTTAGAAGCCGCGATATTCATGGCCCCTACGAGATAAAGAAAGTTTTAGATCAGGGAGACAGCGTAATAAATGGACCTCATCAGGGAGGTCTTGTAGATACTGAGGATGGAAAAGAATATTTCCTTCATTTTCAGGACAGGGGCCTCTATGGCAGGATATGCCACCTTCAGCCGGTTTTCTGGAAGGATGAATGGCCAGTAGTTGGCAGCGATAAAATGGGAGCAGGCTGCGGCGAACCGGTTTATGAAATGGATATTCCTGTAAAAAGAGAAACTGCTTATGACAGGACATTTCTTTCTGCGTCAGATGACTTTGAAGGCGGTAAATATGGACTTATGTGGCAGTGGCTTGGAAACCACAACAGCTCTTTTTATGGGAAGACTGATAAGGAAAAGGGAATTCGTCTATATGCTCTTAATCCTTCAAATGATAGAGACCCAGTCATATGGAAGAGCTCAAATGTTCTGACACAGAAGATAATATATCCTCTTTTTACCAGTGACATAAGCTTTGATATCTCTGGGCTCAAGGATGGAGACAGGGCTGGCGTGTGCATGACTGGAGGGCAGTATATCACAGCCTACGTGGAAAGAACTGGTGGCGAATTTGAACTTAAGATCGCAAAGTCCCTGGGCGGTGACAGCGATAAAAAAGAAGAGGTCCTTAGCTCTTTTGCACTAAAAGAAGTTATTAAGGAGCCTAAAGATATAAGTATCCGTATGAGATTTGGATATGATGAAGAAGTAAGCGGCGTCGACCTTTACTATCAGGATGTAAATGACCCCTATAGTGGAAAGAACCCTCATCTGTCCATGGGTCTGATCCTGCCTGATGGCGGATCTAAGGACCTTTCCGTTAATTTTGAACCATTAGATCACACCTGGGTAGGAGCTAAGATCGGCATATTTGCACTTTCTAAAAATGCAGCTAAAGATCCTGGCTTTGCAGATTTTCACTATGTGACTGTAAAAGAGTTATAAAGAGCTTTCGGGGGAAATATGGAACAGCTTCAAAAGAAAAGACTTGCTTCATATATTGACGAAAAGGACATTGGGAAGGTAAGGCAGATCCTTATAGATGATCCGAATCTGATTGACGCGGACCTGTTTTTTGCTGCGGCTAAAACGGGGGATTTGCCTCTTGTTAAGTACCTTGTTGAGTACTCGAGGATAAGCCTTAATGAATATGATACCGACCACAGACATGTCCTTTTCTATGCCTCGTTATCAGGGAATCTTGAACTTTTTAAATACCTTGTAGAAAAGTGCGGTATGGACCCTCTTGAGGGAGATAAAGACCTGATCACCTGCTGGGATATTGTTCATGAAAGGTTCCCTGAGATTGATAAGTATCTGGAAGAGAGATTTGAAGCAAAATATGAGGATTTTTACAAAAATCCCATAAGAGCAGGTTTTTTCCCTGATCCTTCAATCTGCAGAGTTGGAAGTGACTACTACATGGTGAATTCTTCCTTTATCTTTTTTCCCTGTATTCCAATCTCTCACTCAAAGGACCTTGTTAACTGGGAGATCATAGGTCATGCCATCACTGATCCTAAGTGGGCTTATCTTGATAAGCTTGAAGGCGGAAGAGGCTACTGGGCTCCCGATATTTCTTACTTTGACGGCAGGTTTTATATTACAGCAACCTACAGGCTAAACGATGTTCCGCCGGTGTACAGGCGTCAGATTGTGGTGTCTTCAGATAAACCGGAAGGCCCTTACACAGAGCCTGTGTTCATAGACGAAGATGGCATCGATCCCAGTATCTTTAATGACGAAGATGGAAAGAGATACATGCTCCTTAACAGGGGGGCCAGGATTTTTGAGCTTGATAAGACTGCAACTAAAAAGATATCTGATGCGACACTTTTGTATTATGGTGACCATAAGAGAGCTCCAGAGGGACCACATCTTTATAAAAAGGATGGCTATTACTATCTTTTGGAGGCAGAGGGCGGAACAGGTCCTGGCCACAGAGTGACAGTTTCCAGGTCAAAAGAGCTTTTTGGAGAGTATACACCTTGTCACTATAACCCCATAATGAAACAAATGGATGATACAGCAGCCCTGCAAAGATGTGGCCACGGAGATCTGGTTGATACTCCCGATGGCAGATGGTACATGGTATATCTTTGTGGCAGGATGATAGGAGATGGATACAGCATTTTAGGGAGAGAGACGGCTCTTGATCCTGTTACATGGACACCTGATGGCTGGCCAATAGTTAATGATCTAAAAGGTCCATCAGCCATGCAGAAAAAGCCGTTTCCAGAAATGGAAGCTGCCCCACAAGACCACATATCTGATATTTCACCATGCGGGTTATTTTTAGATCACATGACGCCAAGGCCTTTTGAAGATGGAGCTGTTAAATGCTGCGTAACTTATGAAAATGGAAAAGCTGTAAGAAACTATAACATAAGGGGAAGCAGGGTATCTCTTTCCAAGGTGGAAAGCAGAAACATAGTTCTTAGAAGGCAGACCTCTTTTAAATTCAGGTACAGCGTTATTTTAGACATTCCACAAATGTATGATGGGCAGAGTGTAGGCATAACGGGCTACTATGATGAGAACACTTTTTTCGAGTTTGGAATAAAGAAAGAAGCAGACGGAATCTACGTATACTCAAATGAGCATATTGACGATAAAGACAAGTCCGTTTGTAGTGAAACTGTAATACCTGAAAATGCGGAATCTATCTGCTTTTACATGGAAACAGATCACTTTACAAGGGCACTGTCATATAGTACCTTGAGTAATGGAAAGGTAAGTTCTGAAAAGACACACATAACACTTGAAAATGTATATTATCTCTGCGATGAGGGCCTTAAAAAGGGAAAGAGATTTACAGGGGCACTTGTTGGCATGTATGCAGTCAGGGATACACATGAGCTTACAGCAATCTTTCATCATGAAAAGTACGAGGATTTAATATAAAGCATGGAAAATACTAATCTTGATACATCAGTATATTTTGAAAGCTACGAAAAACACAAAGGAAACCCCTTGATGATACTTATTGGGCTGTATAAAGGAATGTATTCCAATTTTTTCTGGTCCACATTCTTTTATATTATTAAGCACAGCCCTGTGTGGGTTCTTCCAATAGTTACAGCAAACATCATAAACAGCGTCACAAATGCTGATCCCAATGTATACAGGATAATCACACTTGATGCTGCCTTGATGGTATTTCTTTTGATACTGAACGTTCCCATGAACCAGCTCCACATTCATTTTAGGAGCAGGGCAGTAAGAAAAGTTGAAGCAGGTCTTAGAAGTGCCCTTGTTCATAAGATCCAGGTGCTTTCAATACCTCATCAAAAGGAGATGCTATCCGGAAGGCTTCAGTCCAAGATCATAAGGGACGTTGAGTCTGTAGAGACACTTTCGGACCAGCTTTTTGTCTCCATTATCAATATATTTATAAATGTGATCGTTGCTCTTTCCGTAACTATTTCAAAGAGCATTATTGTATTTTTGTTTTTCCTGTTTACAGTTCCAATCGCAGCTGTTTTGGTTGTGAGCTTTAAGAAACCAATTAAAAAGCACAATCAGAAGTTTAGGAAAGAGATGGAAGAAACAAGCGCCAAGGTTATGGAAATGGTGCAGCTTGTTCCTGTAACCAGGGCCCATGGCCTTGAAAATGAAGAGATAAACAGGATGGATACTCAGGTTGATCTGATCGCTCAGGCAGGTTATTCCCTGGACATCATACAGGGACAGTTTGGAGCTGTCAGCTGGGCGATTTTCCAGATTGCACAGGTTTTGTGCCTTACATTTACCGCTATTTTATCTGTAACAGGAAAGGTTCAGGTTGGAGATGTGGTCCTGTATCAGAGCTATTTCACCACGATCGTAGGTCAGATATCATCTCTTTTGACCCTTCTGCCTATAATTTCCAAGGGCCTTGAGTCAGTTACAAGTATTGGGGAGATACTTGAATCCCCTTATGTTGAAGATACTGAAGGTAAGAGCGAACTGGGGCCATTAAAGGGAGAGTTTGATTTTGAAAACATTGGCTACGCTTATCCGGACAGCCAGGAGGAGATCATTTCAGGCCTTACTTTCCATGTTAATCCAGGAGAAACTGTTGCCTTTGTAGGCGAGTCAGGCGCTGGAAAGAGTACCATAATGAATCTTCTTGTTGGCTTTGGAATGCCATCTAGTGGAAGGCTTCTTATTGATGGAAGAGATATTAAGGATATAAGTCTTCAGAGCTACAGAAAACAGCTTGCAGTTGTTCCTCAGAACACTATTCTGTTTTCAGGGACAATAAGAGATAATATCCTATATGGTACAAGCGATATATCTGAGGAGAAACTTGACAGGGTCATAGAAGAAGCCGGGCTTAAAAGCGTCATAGATAAGCTCCCTGCCGGGCTTGATACTGTGGTAGGAGAGCACGGCGACAAGCTATCTGGAGGACAAAAGCAGAGGATATCTATTGCCAGAGCCCTAATAAGAAACCCAAAGGTCATCCTTCTTGATGAGGCTACATCGGCTCTTGATGCTATCTCAGAAAAAGAAGTAAGCTACGCCCTTGACCATATTTCAAGCAAATGCACAACCTTCATTGTGGCCCACAGGCTTGCAACTATAGAGAAGGCTGACAAGATAATCGTTATAGATAATGGCACAATTGCTGAAGTTGGAAGCTTTAAGGAACTTATGGATAAAAAGGGAATATTCTACAGAATGGAGATGACAAAATAATGCAATTAGGAATAAGATTTCACGACACAAAAGAGATTCCATTTGAAGAAAGGCTTAAAGACATCAAAAGTCAGGGCTTTGACTGTGTTCACATTGCTCTTTCCAAAGTGCCTGGTTTTACTGCTGACACAGATGCTTTAAATCCTGGCTATGCGATGTACTTAAGAAACGCTTTCAGAAAGGCTGATCTTGATGTGGCAGTTCTTGGCTGCTACCTTAATCTTGCAAACCCAAATCAGGAGGCTCTTAAAAAGACCCAGGAGAAATATTTTGCCCATCTTAGATTTGCCAGTATCCTTGGCTGTGGAATGGTTGGAACAGAGACAGGTGCTCCTAATGAAGCTTACTCTTACGACAAGGAGGCCTGCCATTCAAAAGAGGCTCTTGAAGCATTTATTACTAACTTAAGGCCTGTAGTAAAGTGTGCAGAGAATTTGGGCGTTATAATTGCCATTGAGCCAGTGTACAGACATATAGTTTACGATGCAAAAAGAGCAAGAGAAGTGCTTGATAGGATAGAGTCACCTAATCTTCAGATAATATTTGACCCGGTAAATCTTCTTTGGACTGACAACTATGAAAACAGAATAGAAGTAATAGATGAGGCCATAGACCTTCTTGGAAAAGATATCGCCATGATCCATCTTAAGGATTCCATCCTGATGGAGGATAGCGTAAAGAGTGTTGGATGCGGATTTGGCGAGATGAAGTATGACAGCATCATAAAATTCGCCCTTGAGAAAAAGCCTTTTATCCATGCGACTTTAGAGGATACCAAGCCTGAAACAGCAGCGCAGTCTCTTAAGTGCATTAAGGATGTGATTGCTTCTCTGTCGTAAAGATAAGCCCCTGACTATCTGGTCAGGGGCTCATATTATTTCTGCAGGTGTTCAAGCTGTTTTGTGAGGACTTCTGGAACTGATATCTCCTCTTTTTTGAGCTTGTGTATAGCGTTACTTATTGGTTTGGCAACATTGTTTATGTGAGCTGCATAGTGGTTTATAAGCTCGGTGTACTGCGGGTTATCACCTAGTTTTTCCCTTACTTCCTTTGAAAAAGGACAGAAGGTAAACAGTATTTCTCTTGCAACTTTATTAAGCCTTGGTGAGCTGTTGGACTCAAACTTAATATATGCAAGATAATCGGCGATAAAGACATTTTTATAGTTGTTTGAAAACTTTTTAAGGTCTGTTCTGAGCTTTTCTTTATTCTCTGTGGAAAGCGCAGAGTTCTTTTTAAAGAACTGAAGATAATCGCAGTACATTGAAGTAAGGGATGGATCTGTGACGTCGTTCCAATGTACGCCCTGAACCGTCTTGCACATTTCCCATCTGAATTCTCCAAAGAGTTTTATCATGGCCTCTTCGGTATTCTCGGTGTTGAAGATGGATACGATCATCCTTGCCTTGGTACGTCTGTTTTTGCCATTTATTTCCTGCCATAGACTTGCCCTGCTTCCAACATTTGGCATTAAGATCATGTAAGGAGTTATATCATCGTCGTAGTAAAGCTGCGTGATGCCAATTTCAGGATCTGAAAATACAGCCTGTCTACAAAATACGCTGTAATCGATGGATCTTATTTTCTCAAAATAGCTGTTAACCTTGCTTGATGTAAGATAAGCCATGTCAAGAGGACGAAGTACGTTCTGGGAATCAAACACTGGAACAAAGGACGAGATTCTTCCAAAGGTCATCCTGTTTCCAAGGGAAAAGAGATTGTGGATCTCAAATTCCAGGCGCTTCATTGAGTTGTTCATCATGGCTTCAAGCTGGGCTTCGTTGATGGAACCGCTTGTTTTTTGCTCCCGCAGGTAAGTGGGCCAGTCCTGATCAAATTCGTTTTTGGATGGATCAGCTTCCAGCATATAGACCTTTTTAAGCCATTCGTATAAGAGCAGTACATTTCCGTCAGGATCAGGAGTGTAGGACTTTGCCATGTTGCACAGGATGGTTGTGTTTTTTTCTCCTGCAAGTTCTTCGTCAACAAAACCAAACATAAAGAACATCTTAAGCTCTATAGGCAGGTCTTCGTCTGTAAGGCTCTTTAAAAAGCAAGGAGTGAAGATCTCATAGAAAGAGGTGGCAATATTTCTTCTGAGTGCTCTGGCTTCATCAGAAGAGTCATATCTGTTTTCGTTAGCTTTAAATTCGGCAATCTGTTCTTCGAATTTGGCAGCTGTCTCCGGTGGGACAGCAGAGTAGGCCAAAATGGTTGTAAGGGCATTGACGATGGTTGTAGTTGGCTCTCCGCCACTTTCAGATCTTTCTAGGTCATCGAGCTTGGCCCTTATCATCTTCATGGTCTGCCTGAAAGCAGTTGTCTTTTTGCTCAGAGTTTTTCTATAGGCATTTATTTCCTGAACATCATCTGAAAGGCCATTGTAAATGGTAAAAGATGTCATGACCATTCCAACAGCTATGTCCATACTAAGGGGATAGAAGGATTTTTTTAGTGCTGTTTCATTGTCCTTTAAACTGCGACAAAAATTCATTGCCCACTCAGGGATCCTTCTTGGCTTTTCAGGTGCAATTATCTCATCCATTTCAGGAAATGGCTTTTCCGGCTCACCAACTTTAATGCAAAGGCTGGGGTAATCAGCGTAGTCAGCCATGAGCTGCTCGTATTCACCAAGGGCAATGTCATATTCCTGGTCAAAGACAGCGCAAACTGAAGAAGCACTGCTTATAGCTGTGCTTGCCAGTATAGGAGCTATCTTTGGATTGCTTTTTATGATATTTGGGATATCGTCTAAGGATTCAAAAGGATATGAATAGACTGCAGATTCTTCTAAAGCTTCATAGGTATAGATATAGGGCTTTCCTGGCTTTTCTACAGCGCCGGCAAAATCACCTACTGTAAGTTTTATATCAGTATTTATGTTGGATACTTTTAGTGATCCCTTTATGATGACTTCAATGGAATTTACTTCATCAGTGCCTGCTTTATGAAGTATCTGACCTTTTTCAAGTTTAAGAATGCCCATAAGACCTCCATGACGATATAATCACCTAATATATATGGTATTACGTTTAGAGGCATACTTCAAGCATTATAATCACAAGACTATCTGTTTTAGACTATATTCTGAGGAAATCCCATTACAGGAGAGTGTGTTATATATCTGACTTGCGATGAGAGTTTCATCAAATAATCTCTTTTGAAGAGGAGATAATAACTTGTCAGCATCTTTGAGCCTGTTAAGGACAGGGATGGAGCCGTTTTCTCCTATAACTTTCAAAAGATCTGAGGAAGCAGATCTGAGGGCGAGAACTCTTGCATAGGCAGTGAAGTCGTCCTCCTTGTACTGCCTCATATTTTCTTCTGTGATATTTAAAAGAATGTGCATAAGGCACCTGCTGATCCTGGTGTGTACAAGATTCTTGGTCTTTAAGAGGCTGCAGAAGGTGCTGTAACCATCAATGTGATCAAGATTTGCGATGATCCTGTTGGAAATATCTCTGGTGACGTCGAGATATTTGGTGTAACCTTCAGCTTTTTCCAGTATGAGCTTGTATTCTAAAAGAGCAGAGTAATCGTTACTTTGCATAAATCTGCCTTCATAACCAGAGATTGATTCTATGGAAGTTCTTGGCATTACGCCATCCAGTAAAAATGGGGCGTTGAGCTTTACTCTGTCACTAAGACCAGAAAGAAGCCTTGCCCTTATGCCTGCAGCTGAAGGAATGCTGCCAAGCTCTTCACTGTGGAAAGGCCTGCCAACACGCTGGACTGCATAGGGGGTTATGAAGCGGTTTTTCTTGTTAAGTGCCCTTAAGTATTCAATTCCAAGTATGGTATTTGGCGAAGATAAAAGCTCTTCGTATTCAGACTGATCATAGCCTTTGGAAGAACTTTTCAGCTGTTCATTTAAAGCCTTTGCCCTTGCGGCAGGAAAAGAAAGCCCGTCTTTTAGGCAGGAGCTAAGAACTTCCTTATAAACAGAAGGCTCATTTGAGATAATATCAGATATTTCATAGAGCTTATTAACATCTGGGAATTCACTGCCAAAACAAAGATAGTCAATGCAACCTAGGCCTGAAAGAATGGAAACTGCGCCCTTAGCAAAATACTCAGCGCTTCCAAGACTGTAATAGATTGGAAGCTCAATTACAAGGTCTGCACCGAGATTTATGGCACATTTTGCTCTTGTAAACTTATCGATAATAGAAGGAGCGCCTCGCTGAACATAATCACCACTCATGACCACAACGACTCTGTCTGCATGGAGATCTTTTTTGCATTTGTCGATGAGGTATTTGTGGCCGTTATGGAAAGGATTAAACTCAGCAATTATACCGATTGTTTTCATTTTTCAGCACCTTTTGTACAATTTTTTCCTTGTTATTAAATTATAATATAAAGTATCATAATGGTGTAAGTTTTTTGAAATAGTCAAATTGGAAAAGAGGAATATTTAAATGAAAGTTTTAGTTATCAACTGTGGAAGTTCTTCACTTAAGTTTCAGCTTATCGATTCTGACACTGAGGCAGTTATCTGCAAGGGCCTTTGCGAAAGGATCGGAATTGACGGAAGTCAGATCGTCTACACTCCTAGCGGAAAAGATAAGATCACCAAGGTAACTCCAATGCCAGATCACAACAGGGCTATTGAACTTGTCATTGAGGCTCTTACCAACAAGGAAGACGGCGTTGTTTCCCTTGATGAGATCGGTGCAGTAGGTCATCGTATCGTACACGGCGGAGAGAAGTTCACAAAGTCTGTTGTTATCACAGATGAAGTTATCAAGGCTATCGAGGAAGTGTCAGATCTTGCTCCACTTCACAATCCAGCTAACCTCATCGGAATCAGAGCTTGCCAGAAGGCTATGCCAGGTGTTCCTATGGTTGCTGTATTTGACACAGCGTTCCATCAGACAATGCCACAGGAAGCTTATCTTTAC
>JAEEGL015607430.1_pt1 | contig 10310 bp, 8 predicted proteins | sample 9134231 | NCBI WGS metagenome assembly JAEEGL01 (sample SAMN16246548, study PRJNA631951) | gut metagenome | biome: gut microbiome; feature: rumen; material: fiber-attached | host: Bos | place: Iran: Karaj | collected 2018-10
ACCTTTACCTGTCGTTCAGGGGTCTCCCTCCGGCCTCCGGCCGTCGGTCAACCCCTGAACGGGATAAGACCTGGCCAGACAACCAAATGTAGGGATAATGACAAGAGTCAACCCACACCAGTAATAAAGTTAAACCAGAGTCAACTTCTTTCAGGGAAAGGCTCCAACCGGAGTCAACCAAAATCAGGAAAGTACAAGATGTCCCAAAAACAGGGACGTCTCCCCCAAAAAACGCGGTTATTGCAGGAGACGTCCTAAAAATCGGGACGTCTCCTCCACTCTCCCGCCGGAATACACCGCGATGCTCTGCATACATGCACAGCACCCACTTCACATGACATAGGAACGCCTTGATACAGAACGAAAACAAAAAACACGCCCCTCCCCAAAAGCAGCCCGTGTTTTTGTAATAGATTAAAAATCAACGATTTGACCTAACACGGTTTCTACGCACGATTGCTTTGTTTGTACCATTCGCGGGGCGTGAGACCGGTCTCGCGGGTGAAGACACTGGAGAAGACCACCCCGGAGGTGAAGCCGCAGCGGGTGGCGATCTCATCGATACTGAACTCGGGGTGATTCAGCCTCAGACGCTTGGATTCCTCGATCCGGTAGTGGTTCACAAACTGATAAAAGGTGCAGCTATACTCGTCGTTGATGAACTTTGAAAGGGCATTGCGGTTCATGTCCAGCGCCTGACCCAGGTCTGAGAGCTGGAAACCGGGGTTGAGATAGGGTTTCTCCCTATTCATCCAATTCTCCAGCTTCTTGCGGAGATCGGCCTGGGCCGTGCCGGCGGTCTCCGGGTGCTTCTCTTTCTCAATGTGGCGGACCATGGTCCAGGGATCTTTCCTGAAAAGAATCTGTTCGGTGGAGTAAGCCAGCAGGAAGGCGCTCAGCCACAGCTGCGTAAAGCCTCTCGTGTGGCTGTGCGTGCCGCACATGTACATATAGACAACCCCCACCAGCACCAACATCACCAGATAGCGGATAATCCACTGCACATCAATGTTGTCCAGGGTGGAATAATTCTCCTCGCACCAGCTCTTGTAGGCCCGCAGATGAGTGAACAGCATGGCTACAAGGACAACCGGATACAAGCTGATAAAAGCCTGCAGATTCAGCGGAATCGCGAAATCCAGCGCCACCAGGGCCAGCAGGGGCAACAGTTGCCACAGGGTACGCTTCCAGTTGAGCCAGCCGGGCCGGAGGGCCTCTGTGGGATAGAGCAGCAGCATCCAGCCCAGCAGGTTGCCGATGAGCAACTCGTGCGTACTGAGCTGGGAGGCACCCATGTCCATCACATGCCTTGGCGCAGCGATCCATAAAACAAGATAGGCCAAATCAGCCACACCCCAGATGAACAGCGTCCAGGCCCAAACCCTGCGGAAGCGCAACCCGTCCGTATGCCGGATCATGATCCATAGACAGAAAAACGCAATGGCGGTTGAACCGGCTATGAAGGTCGGCGTAACGATGTTGTCAAAAATATCAGCCGGGATATAACGGGCCAGCCAGATACTCACGGCCACACAGACAGTGAGGATGACCGTGAAACGAATGACGGATTTGTATTGGCTGAACCAATTCATGATGCTGGCCGCTTGTTGTGGAAAAACAAAGTTAGAAAAAGATATTGGTTTTTCCCAATCGCTTTTTATAGCCCCTGTACAAATTATGCGTCAGCGAAGGTACGGCCGTCGTCGAGCGTGATTTGGAGTTTGGTGTACTCGCTGTGGAAGTCGTGCTCCAGCCGGTCGAGGTAGCGGGCGCTCTCCCATTTGCACATCGGGAGGTCGTGCAGCAGGTAGTTGCCGCAGGCCTCGGGACGCGTGGCGGGCACCTCGGTCTGCGTGAGGATCCACTGCAGGCACTCGATCGTGAGGCGCCGCATGTCCTCCACGGTGTAGGTCCCGGTCATGATGACGTACATGCCGGTGAGGCAGCCCATGGGGCCGACGTACACCACGTCATCCTTCACGGAAGAATTGCGGAACCAGGTGGCCATCAAGTGCTCCAGGCTATGCATGGCGGCCGGGGCGACAGCCGGCTCCCGGTTCGGCTCCGTGATGCGCAAGTCAAAGGTCGTAAAGCCCTTGTCCACGCGTGAGACATAGATTCCCGGCTTCAGCCGGGTATGGTCAATCGTAAAACTCTGAATAACTTCCATACTATTTACTTTCTAAAGAGTGTCACAACCCCCGCCGAGAGCGGGTCCAGGGTCAGCGTCACGCTGTCGTCCACGGGCGACAGCGTCCGCTTTTGGCGGGCGACCGCCCGCTTGTGCTGCATGTCGTTGGCGGCGGACAGCGAGCCGGGGGCGAAGAACTCGTATTCCGCGCCGGAGAGCGGCCCCCAATTGCCCGTCAGGGTAAGCGTGCAGGGCCGGTCGGTCGGATTGACGGCCTTGACGATGACACTGCCGCCGTTCTCCGCCAGGGAGGCGGCGACGCTCAGCTCCTGGCTGTCCCCCGTGTAGGCGAGCCGCAACGGGGAATAATGGTCGTACCACAGCTCCGTGACGAGGGAGTTGGGGGCGACGAAGAGGGCCTTGTAGTCGAAGTTGATGAAGGCGTTGTTCCAGTCCGGAGCGTCGGTCCGCCGGATGAACAAGGCGGCGGCGCCCATCGCGACCAAGTCGAGGCGTTCGCAGACATTCAGGAATCCGCCCGCGAACAGGCCCGTGCGCCAGTCGGTGCTGTTGAGATTCCACTCGGAGATGAAAAGCTTGATGTTGGGATTCGGGCAGGCGGCGATCAGTCCGGCATAGCGCTCGTACTGCTGCGCGAGGCGCGCAGGGCCCGACGCATAGCCGCCCGCCTGCTCGTAGTGGTGCAGGCTCAAGTAGTCGAAGAAACGCCCGGAGCGGTTCAGGAAGGCCTCGTCCTCGGGGAAACCGCCGCAGGCGATGATCTTGATGGACGGATCGACCTGCCGCAGCGCGGCCGAATAGTCGCGCACACAGCGCTCGTAGCGCTCGATCCCCATCTCCCACATCTCGTTGTCGATCTCCCAGTACTTGACATTATAGGGCTCGGGATGGCCGTTGGCCGCACGCACGGAGCCCCATTCGCCCGTGGCGGGTTCGTTGCAGTAGCGCAGCCAGTTGACCGCGTTCTGCAGGATCTCGTCGTATTCGGATTCGGGCCGCTCGAAGCCCACGCTCACCACGATCACGGGCTCGCTGCCGATCTCGCGGCAGAAGCGGATAAACTCGTCGGTACCGAAGCAGTTCTGGTCGTAGTCCAGCCACTGCCAGTGGTCCCAGCGGCGGCGGGCTTCCTGCGGGCCGATGCCCCAGCGCCAGTCGTACTGGGCCGCGTAGCCGCCACCCGGCCAGCGCAGGCAGGTCGGATGCAAGTCTTTGACGGCCTGGAAAATATCCGGGCGGAATCCACCCAGCGCCTGCCCCGAGCGGGTGCCCATCGACGCCTGGTCGATCTGCAGGGTGCCGTCTTCGGCGGCGATGGCGAAGTCCGCATCGCCTTCGAAGGCTCCCCCGTTGAGGGTAAATTCATATTTTTGCCAGTCGGGCGAAGGGCAGCCCAGCGACTGCCGCGCAACCCACTCGCCGCCGCGACGCAGGCCCACCGTCAAGCGCGCACGCCCGTCGCCCCGGGCATATACGGAGCCGACGAAGACTTCGCCCGGACGCACGGCCTGCGGCCCCTGCTGCAGGCCGGAGAGGCCCCGGGCACGGATCTCCTGGGCGTAGTCCATGTTGACCGCGTCGCCCTTGACCAGCCGGAAGGCTGCATGGCCGAAGGACGTCCATTCGGGGGCGACATCCGGGACCGCCACTTCTTTGGGCAGCCCCTCGAAGAAGGTCTGCCGGCCGTCTGCGGAGCGGACGCGGATGTTGCGGAAGCGGGCCTCGGTATAATTTTCCCACAGGGTGACGGCGTTGTGCCTGCGCCCCGTCGGGACGGTCGTGGCGAGGATCCGGCGGCCGTCCCACCACACGGTGATCCGGCGCCCACGGCAGCTGACCTTGACGTGGTGCCAGGCCGCCTGGTCCGTCTGCTCCGCCCGCGCCCGGGCCGAGGCAAGCGGTTCCAGCGCGATAACCTTGCGGGTGCGCCCGCCGAATCCGGCGACCTCCTTCTCCACACGCGTGGCGAGGGAGAATTCGGCGCTGGTCGCCTGCTTCTGGGCCTGCGCGAGGGCCTTGGCCTGGTTGTCGGCCTCGACCTGCGCAGCCGTCTGCGCCAGGGCGAAACGCTGCCCCTCGAAAGCAGGGTCGTAGAGCCGCAGGAAATAGGGCTCGCCGTCCGCCTGGTCCTTGACCGCAAGGCGCAGGTCCAGCAGGCCGCCGCTCCAGCGCCGGCCGGGCAGGCGGTAGGCACGCCAGGCGACGTCCATCTCGATGTCATAGCTGTCGGTGTCCACCTCCGTCAGGGGGATGGGCTGCTCGTAGCGCGTGGGCGAATGCAGGACCCCTTCATCGTCGGCGAACCAGCCGTCGAAATAGCCGTCGCGCGGCGGGATGCCGGGATAGTGCTCCGGCTCGAAGGAGCGTCCGTAGATGATCTCCTGCCAGACGCCGTTGTTGGCGGAGAAATAGATATGCTCGAAGAGCTGGCCATAGATGAGCGGGTCGATACGCCCGTCCACGTGGCGGGCGTCGATGTCCAGCCGGACGGCGTCCTGGGCGGAGACGCCCGGCGCCAGAAACGCCAGGGAGGCGGCGAGGAAAAGATTGCGCAAGGTCATATCCCGATACGGTTAATCATTTCAACAAAGGTAGGAAATTTTTCGTCCGGCATCTTTCATCTTGACGACGAAAAACGTATATTTGTAAATTAAGTTATATAGTATGGAGAATTACGGTCTGGACCTTCACGGCTCGCTTTTGCTGGATGAATACCGCGAATTGCGCCCCACCCTGCTCGTCATGAAGGATCTCGTACTGGACATCCTTCGCAAGGACATCGCGGACAAGGGCCTGATGGTCACGGCGACGGAGGCCCGTGTCAAGGAGGAGAAGAGCCTGGCCGGCAAGCTGGAGCTCAAGGGCGCCAAGTACGCCAGCGCCACCGACATCACCGACCTGCTCGGTGCCCGCGTCATCACTTTCTACAGCGACGACGTGGACAAGATCGCGGCGATGGTGGAGAACCTGTTCGACATCGACCGTGACAACTCGGTGGACAAGCGCAAGATGCACCAGCTTGACAGTTTCGGCTACAACTCCCTCCACTTCATCTGCCGCATCCCGGGACGGCTCTATTCCGACCCGGAGTTCCCCCTGCTCAACGAGATCCGCTTCGAAATCCAGATCCGCACCTCCCTGCAGCATGTCTGGGCGACGCTCTACCACGATTCCGGCTACAAATCCGGCGTGGAGGTGCCCCATATCTATCTCCGGCAAATGAACCGCCTGGCCGGCATGCTGGAGCTGGCCGACGAGCAGTTCTGCCTCATCCGCACCGGCATCAACGACTACCGCCGCCGGGTGCAGTCGCTGGTCGCCGACGGCCACCTGGAGGGCGTCGCCCTGGACGGCGACAGCTTCAAGAGCTACCTGTCGATGCAGCCCTTCGACGCGCTCAACCGCAAGATCGCCGCGCTCAACCAGGCCGAGATCCAGGAAGTCTCGCTCCAGCGCTACCTCCCCATCCTCAAGGCGATGGGCCTGAATACGCTCGGCGACATCGAGAAGATGATCAAGGACTACCACGAAGACGCCTACCGGCTCGCCTCCTTCCAGCTCGGCGCGACCGACAACGACATCATCACCTCCGCCGTGGCGCTGCAGAACCTCTGCATCGTGCACATCCTGCGCAGCGGCCGCGGCAAGCCGGGGCTGACCGCCCTCTACAATACCCTCAACGGCGAATCCCCCGGCAACGCCGCGCTCGCGGAAATGGTTTATACACAAGCAGAAAACCTGAAATTGATTTGATATGGACCTCAACGACAAATTCATCATCACCATCAGCCGTGAGCTGGGTTCCGGCGGACGCACCATCGGCCGCCAGCTTGCCGAAAAACTCGGCGTCCGCTACTGCGACAAGGCGCTCATCCACGGACTGGTCGAAAAGTTCAACCTGACCGCCTACGAGATCGAGAAGATCAAGGGCAAGAAGCAGAACTGGCTCGCCGACTTCATCGAGCGTGTCGCACCCGTCCCGACAGCCAGGGCCATGTACGGCCCGCATCCGGAGATCGACGAGACCGTGCTCCCGCACTATACAACTTCCGAAGAAGTCTTTGCCGCGGAGTCCGAGATCCTGCGCGGGCTCGCGGACAAGGAGTCTTGTGTCATCGCCGGCCGCTCCGGCTTCTTCGTGCTGCAGGACCACCCCAACAAAGTGGACATCTTCATCCGCGCCTACCTGGAGAACCGGGTCAAGCGCGTGATGCGCAAGCAGGGCCTCAGCGAGATCGAGGCCCGGACCGTCATCCAGTCCGTGGACGAAGCCCGCGAGAACTACATCAAGCGCTACACCGGGCTCTCCCGCTATGACGCCCGCAACTACGACATCGTCCTCAACGTCGATGACCTGCCCGAGGACAAGGCCGTCGAACTCATCCTCCAATACATCCAGCGATAATGGCCAACAAACCCCTGGACACCATCCTGTTCGACCGGGCTACCCGCTTTGCGGTCGAGGCACACGCCGGCACGGAGCGCCGCGGGAAAGGATTCCCCTACATCATCCATCCGATGGAAGCGGCGGCCATCGTGGCCACCATCACCCCGGATCCCGAGATCCTCGCCGCCGCCATCCTGCATGACGTGGTCGAAGACACGGACTGCACCGTGGACGAACTCCGCCGGGAGTTCGGCGACCGGATCGCGGAGCTGGTGGCTTCGGAAAGCGAGGACCCGATGGCGGACCTCTCCGAGGAGGCATCCTGGCATGCCCGCAAGCAGGCTGCCATCGACCGCCTCGCGCAGGCGCCCCACGACGCCAAGATCGTGGCGATGGGCGACAAGCTCTCCAACATGCGCGCCATCGCCCGCGACCACGAGCAGATCGGCGACGAGATCTGGAACCTTTTCCACACCAAGGAGAAGAGCGAACACGAATGGCACTACCGAGGCCTGGCCGCTTCGCTCTCCGACCTGTCCGACACCGCCGCCTACCGCGAGTTCGTCGCGCTGATCGACGAAGTTTTCAAGCAATAACACACCCCATGGAGCAGACACAACCGATCCTGATAAACCTGGCCGACTACGAGTATGCCGGCGAGGGCGCCAACGGCAGCAGCTACAACCACAAGTCCGACCCGGACATCATGCTCAAGCTCTACAACCCCGGCAAGGAAGGACATGCCCGCGGCGAATGGCTTGTCGCGAAAAAGGTCTTCGACCTGGGCATCCCCACCCCCGAGCCCGGCGATCTCATCACGGACGGCGAGCGTGTCGGGATCCGTTTCCGCCGCATCAGCGGCAAAAAGTCCTTCTCCCGCGCCGTCGGGGACGACCCGGAACACGTGGAGGAGTACGCCCGCGAATTCGCGCAGATGTGTCGCCAGCTGCATTCGGTGCATGTGGACACCTCCGTCTTCGAGAACGTCAAGGACCGGTATCTCCGCCTGCTCCGGGAGAATCCTTTTTTCACGCCGGAAGAGAAAGAGAAGATCGCAGCCTTCATCCGCCAGGCGCCCGATGCCGACATCGCCCTGCACGGCGACCTGCAGTACAGCAACGCCATCTTCGTCGGCGACGAACGCTACTTCATCGACCTCGGCGACTTCTGCTACGGCTATCCGATGTTCGACATCGGCATGGTCTATCTCTGCTGCTACCTCAGCAGCGCTGACTTCATCCAGGAGATGTACCACATGTCCAAACCGACCGCCCAGACCTTCTGGGATGCCTTCGCCCCCGCGTATTTCGGCCCGGACGCCGACCTGGAAGCCATCGAGCGGGAAGTCCGCATCTACGCCGGCCTCAAGACCCTGATCGTCGAGCGCGACACCCGTTGTCCCATGCCCGAGTTCCGTGCCGAACTGGAGCCCATCCTCAAATAGCCCTTTCCCACTATGCCCAGAATCAAAGACGCCTTCCAGCGGATCTACGCCCTCCAGGGCCTGATGCTCATCATCGTCGCCGCTTTCATGTTGGAGACGACTTCCGTCATCCAGTACCACTTCACCAAGAAAGGCCTCCGCGAAGAAGCCGACCGGCGCGCAGAAAGCGAGCTGACCGTCAGCCGCCTGGAGATGGAGAAGATCACCGGTTCCGTCGAGTCCGCCACCGACAATCTCGCCTGGATCCTCGAGCGCGAGCTGGACAACCCGGAGCGTTTCTTCGACTTGTTCAAGCGGATGATGGACAGCAACCCGGTCATCCTGGACGGGTTCGCGGCCTTCACGCCGGAGTATTATCCCGAGAAGGGCCACTGGTTCGAGCCGCTCCTCGCCCGCCGGGGCGACAGCTACGAAGAGATGGTTCTGGGGTCCGAGGGCCACGATTATTTCCAGTCAGACTGGTACACGCAGGTCATACAGACCGGCAAGAGCTACTGGAGTGAGCCTTATTTCGACGACAGCGGCGGCCGCACGATGGTCGTCACCTATTCAACGCCGGTCTGGGACCAGGACGGCCAGGTTGTCGGCATCGTGGGTGCCGACCTCTCGCTCGCATGGCTGACGGAGCTGGTCGTCGGCATCCAGCTGTATCCCGACTCCTTCAGTACGCTGACCAGCCGGAGCGGGCAGATGATGGCCTGTCCGGCCGAGACGCTGGAAGTGGCTAAAACCCTGCGCTATGATACGCAGATGGAGCGGACCGGCTGGAAAATGTCCATCGTCATCCCCGAGGAAGAGATTCTCCGGCATGCCAAGAAAATCGGCGGCATCGTGCTGCTGCTCCAGCTGCTGGGGCTCGGCCTGCTCATGCTGATCATCTGGCGCGCCGCCATCCACCTGCTCCGCCTCAAGAAAGAGCGGGATTCCAAAGCGAAAATCGAAGGCGAACTCAAGATTGCAAGCGCCATCCAGATGGCCATGCTTCCGAAGACCTTCCCCACCTACCCGGAGCGCAGCGACCTGGACCTGTTCGGTTCGCTGACGCCGGCCAAGGAAGTCGGCGGCGACCTGTTCGACTTCTTCATCCGCGACAACCGGCTGTTCTTCTGCATCGGCGACGTCTCCGGCAAGGGCATCCCCGCCTCGCTGGTAATGGCGGTCACGCGCAGCCTTTTCCGCAGCACGTCCGCGCACGAATCCAACCCGGGACGCATCGTTTCCCACATCAATGACGCCATCAGCGAAGGCAACGAAACCAACATGTTCGTCACCTTCTTCCTGGGTATCCTGGACCTCAACGACGGGCACCTGCGCTACTGCAATGCCGGCCACAACGCTCCCCTGCTGCTCACGGAAGGTGATTCGCGGCCGATCGACGTGCAGCCGAACGTGCCGCTCGGCATCATGGAAGGACTCAAGTTCGCCACGCAGCAGCGCGTCATCCCCCAGGGAAGCACGCTGTTCCTCTTTACCGACGGTCTCACGGAAGCGGAAGACGCCCAGAAGGAGCTCTTCGGCGACCAGCGCCTGGAGGATGCCACCCGCGAGATCGCGCCGCTGAGCGCCAAGGAGCAGATCCAGAGCGTCATCGAGTCCGTCCGGGAGCATGTCCAGCAGGCTCCGCAGAGCGACGACCTGACCATGCTCAGCATCAAGTTCCTGGGGTATTCCGGCGACGCCCGTGACCGCCACCTGATGCTGCAGAACGACATCAAGCAGATCCCGCAGCTGGCTGACTTCATCGAAGATATCGCGGAGGAGACCGGCATCAGCCAGGCATTGGCCATGAACCTCAACCTCGCCCTCGAAGAAGCGGTCGTCAATGCCATCCTCTACGCGTATCCGGAGGGGATGGAAGGACTCGTGGAGATCGAGGCGCTCATCCGGGACAACACGGTCCATTTCATCGTCAGCGACACCGGCCGTCCCGTGGATCCCACCCAAATGGACGACGAGGAAGATATCAACCGGATCCTCGAAGACCGGACGAACAATGCCCTCGGCATCTACATGGTCCGCAACATCATGGATACCGTTTACTACGAGCGAACCGACGGTCGCAACTGCCTGCACATGACCAAGAAGCTCTCGTAATTGAATGGGGATTAGCCACGGCTGCGCCGTGCCTTTTCCCTTCTGAGGCCCGAAGGGCCGAAGCGCCGTCAGGCGCGTGCCGAAGGGAGGAGCGATGCGACGACCGGGAGGCACCCGGCGAAACGAAGTGGAGCCGGCATGCCCCTGGGGGCAGCCGCGAAGCGGCGGGGGTAAAGGGATGCAATCCCTCCGCCGAAGCGAAAGAAGCAGCGCGATTTGCGCTGCTTCTGGAG
>JAEEGL016937184.1_pt1 | contig 10310 bp, 7 predicted proteins | sample 9134231 | NCBI WGS metagenome assembly JAEEGL01 (sample SAMN16246548, study PRJNA631951) | gut metagenome | biome: gut microbiome; feature: rumen; material: fiber-attached | host: Bos | place: Iran: Karaj | collected 2018-10
GGACGCCGGTCTTCCAGAGAATGACGATGTCGAAGAGGCTGTCGCCGTTGAGGTCCCAGACGACCGGCGTCACGGGCGAGCCGTCGCCGAACAACGCGCCGGGCGCGCCGGACACCGGCGAGGCGAACAGCGGCGCGAACGCGCCGTCCACCACCGCCCCCGCCGCCTGCTCGTAGAGCTGGAAGTTGAAGTCCACCGCATCGCTGGATGCGCAGACCACCATTCCGGTCACATACGTCTCGAACCAGCGAATGGGGCGGCTTACCGCCGAGATTGGGCTCGTCCCGTCCGCGACCTCTTCGGCGAAGGTGTAGAGGTCACCGTCGGTGTCGGATTCCATCGCAATGTCATCCGAGCCGTACCAGAACATCTTTTGCCGGGTGTCATAGTCTTCGATGCAGACCGCCACAACCTCAACGCCGTTGGATGGGACGGCGAATGAAACCGATGCCTTTGCAGAACCGTTAGGATTTCGCTGCACAAGGCCATTGACCGTCCAGTAGGCGAACGAGGACGAGGACGGATGGTAGCTCGTCGTGTTCGCAACCGTACCCGGCGCCACATAGGTGGACTGCGTGGCGAAAAGCGCCCCCTCCGGCTCCGACCTGACGACATACGGCGCGTAGCCGTTCGGATTGCAGAAGACCGGCGCGCTTGATGCGCAGACCACCATTCCGGTCACATACGTCTCGAACCAGCGGACAGGATGGCTTTCCGCCGAAATCGGGCTTGTCCTGTCCGCGACCTCCTCGGCGAAGGTGTAGAGGTCGCCGTCGGTGTCGGAATCCATGGAAATGTCCGTCGTGCCATACCAGAACATCTTCTGCCGGGTGTCATAGTCCTCGATGCAGACCGCTACGACCTCGACGCCATTGGACGGGACGGAGAACGAAACGGATGACTGTGCGGAGCCGTCGGCATTTCGTTGGACGGAACCGCCAACTTCCCAATAGGCAAATTGGGAACTGTTGGGACGATAGTCCGAAGTGGAGATGATTGTCCTTGGCGCAACATACGCGGACTTCGTTGCGAACAACACACCCTCCGGCTCCGACCGAACGACATACGGCGAATAACCGTGCGGATTGCAGAAGACCACCGAGCTCGACACGCAAACCACAGCCCCGGTCACACAGGTATCGAACCAGCGAACCGGACGGCTGTCCGGAGAGATCGGACTCGTCCCATCCGCGACCTCTTCGGCGAAGGTGTAAAGGTCGCCGTCAGTGTCACTTGATGGAAGGTTGTTCAAATGCCCATACCAGTAGAACTCGTGCCCATCCGGGAAACCATCGTCATCGTCATCGGTTGAAACGGGGAGGTAGTTGGCGATCGCAACGGTGTCCTCGTAAACCGTGAAGGTCGCCCGGTCCTTTGCCTTTCCGGATTCCTCCCGGTTGGAGATGGGCTGGGCGTTTTCAAGCGACCAGTGGGTGAATATCCACCCGGAATATCCGGGATGGTTTGCCGTTTCGAATTGCGATAAGGTTGTCGTCGGGGTGTCCTGGCTCAAGACAATCCGTTCGTCGCCCAGTTGCGCGAACTGGGAAATCAAAACCGTGGCACCAAAGGCTATTGTTGATGCAAAGAAGTAAAAACACAAAATGGAGGTTCGCCTACCCATATTGAAAACCCATTTAATAATCGTATTCTAACCTAAATGAATTCGGATGTATTTTACATTCCGCATTGAAAATCTTTGAAAACTTATCTTGGACAAAAACATTAAAGGCAAGACGCGGGGAGAAACCATATTCCCCATCATAACAATACAAGGCGACGTCGGACGCAGGAAAGCAAGTTCTTCCATAACCAGTAAAGTCTGATTTCGGATACGGAATAAAACTCAAAGATTTATTACCATCACAGAGAAGTAAGAATCCTCTTCCGCCATCCCTTTGCCAATAAAGTTGGCCGTTATCTAAGACAAAAGAAGATTCTTTATCAGAATAAAACCAAAACAAGACATTTCTGCGAACAATATCATCCGTTCTCGTGGTATAATACTCTCCTTCTCCGGACGGATTCGTGGGCCCAAACAATTCAACAATAGTCAGTGGAGCGAAAATGAAATACTCGCGTTCTCCTCTTCTCACTTCATCGCGGTACATATACGGCAACACAAAGGAGTTCGTGGTGTTCGCCATGGCCAGCACTTCAAAGCTGACATTGCCGATGTCGATGTCCCAGTCGGCAGTCACCTTCCAAGAAAGAGTATGCTCGACGTTGGCGGCGACTTCGTCACCAAGGTTCGTGACCGTGCCATCGACGAATGTTTCGGGCCGAAGGACGTGCGCGAAATCGCGCTTGCCGTCCTTGAAGGCGAGCGCGCGCACCTTGACCTTCTCGGCCGAGCTCTCGACCCGGTAGACGACATCCATGACCGTGGGGTCGGTCGGGCGCATCTGGCACGAGACGATCACCGCCCTTGACGGGACATCGACCACGACATTGGTCGTGCCCACGGTCTGCTCCGATGCCCATGCCGCTTGCACCGAGGCCATCGTCATCAGGGAAATCACTCTTGCGATCATTTTCTTCATGGTTGTGTTCCTATTGGTTGTAAAGCGTTCGCCCATCGCCTCACGATGCGCGTTGAACATAGACCGAAGCTACGGCGATGCGTTCGGCCTCCAGAACCTGCCGTGCCATCTCGTTGCTCCACCCGATGATGTTCGCATGGTGCTCACTAATGCGACTGGGCTGCGGTTCGACCAAAAGCGAGTTTACGGCCTCGACATCGCCAACGCGGCATACGCAACGCCCAAGATATCGGGGATGTTTCTTGTTTTTGGCCTCGATGTACTTCCCTGCGTCATCCAGTTGCGCATCGGTCTGCCCGCGATGCAGTATCACCGATGTCTCATAGCGATTTCCTTTGCCGCCGCGAGCTTTACCAGGATCGGGCATGAACATGTATCCTTCCGGGAACTCGACATCCTTTTCATCGCCATTGTCCAGCATGACGCAGCGCGAGAGAAGCTCATCCGGCGAAACGATGCTCATGCAAAAACCTCCAGGGCCTTGCTGATGACTTCGTCGGGAGAATTGGTTGTAAGCGCCGACTCCTTGGCGCCAATGATGGATGCGCAATGGTATTTTCCATCCGTGTCAAACACAACGGTACAGAGACGGCCCTTGCTAAAACGCCACGAAAAAGAGACAAAGCCGGATGGCACCACGCGAACAGCCGGATCGTTCAATTCAAAGGGCATTACCTTGACAAATGCCTCGGCTTGTCGAACGGATTCCTGCATCACAGCCTTTGCCCCATAGCCATTCCATCCATCAATGCCATACTTTCGCGGCACTTCCGAATGGAGGATTCCAAGAATCCGATTCCGCAATCCTAATGTGTGGGTGCTTTGCAGGCTCCTCTCTGCCGTCCATATAGCCTGGGATATGGCCTTGTCTTCGCGTCCGCCACTTGAGAAAGTCATTCCCGCGCCAGGAGCAACTGGCGTTCCCATGCCCAAGGCGGCGGTAAGAAGCGAAAGGATCATGTCAACTCCATAATGATGTTTTTTCTCACCGTCCCGAAAAAGGTTCTGTTTACGGCGTAGCGCAAATCGGAGACAGCCTTCTCCCAATCCGATTCACTGAGGATTTGATTGGGCATCAGGAATGCGTCAATGTCCAGCAGTGCCTTGGGAGCATTGGGTGTATTCGGTCCGTTTGACGGGCAGAGTAGGTTGGAGACAATCATGACCCCCGTTCCACTGTCTCGGAAAACATCTTGATGGAGAAACTGAATCGGATCACCATATCCCAGTTTTGACAGTGACGAGGGTATCGTCGTGAACAATTTCTCTGGCTTGTGCTCAGCCGTGTCGGCAGCAAAGCGGTTGATGTACCGAAGGCCTATCCGAGTCACGACCATGTTGGCATAACATTCCGCAAACAGTTTTGTTGTCGTCGATATGCCGTGGAAAAAACTCTCATCGGATGGATAGGGAGTCAAGATGCCAAAGGAAAAACCGTCTGAAAACACCGAGATGACACGATTGTCTCTGGCGAAACGAGCGCCAATCCAACTCTGCTGATGGGTAATGGTTTCAGGAGGTTCTCGCAAGCCTTTCTTTTTGACCGCGATGGATTCCGAATATATCTCCTCCTTGTATTTATATCCTTGAAAATGATTTTGGACAAATGATTTGGCATCCTTTTCCGTCGTCGGAACCTTCATGGCAAAATTCATTTGAAAAGTCGCCTCCACGATGGGCGCCTTTTTCAATGTCGGGAAATGGGCGAATCTGCCTTTAGGGGAGGAAGCTGCCATGTCATTGTCTTTCTGCCGGTTTCATGGCATACCAAACGTGAGCGGAGACGAATATCAGGAAACGCGGCGAGTGTAGCAGATGGCCGGGCTGGAGCGCAAATGCTTTTTGAGTTCGCGATCAGTTCATCACAAAACCCCGATTTCCTTCAACAGCGCCCGCAGCGCCTGGTAGTCGGCGTTGTCGAGGCGGCCGTTGCCGTTGAAGTCGCCCGCGCGGATCTCGTTGGCGCCGTACTTGCGCCCGGTGCCCTCCTTGTACTTCGCCATGAGCCGGAGGTCTTCGCGGTCGACGCGGCCGTCGCCGTTGAGGTCGCCAAGCGACCACGGCGCCACGACCGTAGGATCGTCCCCGCCGCCCGCCGGCGCCGGGGTGATCGCGACCGCCGCCGGCGCGCCGGGCATCACAATGCCCAGCGCCGCGCCGGAGGTCGCGTAAAGGGTCGCCGAGGCGAGCATCACCGCCGCGTTCGTCTCCGCGGCGACTTCCGCCGCCCGGAACGCGAACGCAAAGAGCGTGCCGCTGCCGGCGGCGATCTCACCGCCGGTCACGCTGACGCGACACACGCCCGGCGTGGCAGTGTCCGCCGTGTACACCGCGCCTTCGGTGAGCCCGCTCGGGCGCACCTCAACCGGGGTCAGGAGCGACGGGTCGTAGGTGACCTCGAACACGGCGCCCGCCGCGGCCGCGTGGAGCGAGTTGCCGATGGCGAGGCGCACTTCCGCCTCGCCGCCGCCCAGGCACGCCGCGTCGCGCCACTCCAGCTCCACCACGCCGAGATTGGCGCGGATGGCCTCGGTCGTCATCGACTCCGACTCCGTCGGCGTCGAGTTGCCCGCCGTGTAGAAGCGCGAGACCGAGGAGATGCGGTAGTCGTAGGGCTCGATGGCGGGCGGGAAGTCGCGGTACGTCGGCAGCGGCGGCTCGGCGATGCGCTCGCCGGGGGTGCCGGCCGGGCTGGCGCCGGCCTGCTCAGGACGGCTGCGGTAGACGCGGTACCCCCGGATGCGCGACTGGGCGTTGGGGTCCCAGAGCAGCAGGACGTTGTCGGCGCCCACGAGCGCCTGCACGTTGGTGGGACGCCCCACGCGCGGGTCGCGCAGGAGCATCAGACGGCCGTCGGCCGTCCCGCAGAGGCAGTCCAGGTCGCCGTCGTCCTCCCAGTCCACCGCCGCCAGCCGGAGGCCGGCCGCGAAGCCCGGGTGCGAGCCGCCCCAGACCTTGTGCTGGAGGGTGTAGCCGGCCGGGCTGGCGCCGGCCTGCTCCGGATGGGCTGCGGTGTAGTACCAGATGCGGCCGTCGGCGTCGGAGACGAGCAGCGCGGGGCCGTTGGTGGTGGCCGAAAGCGCGTCGACCGGCGGCACGTCGAGCGAGAGGACGCCGAGCTTGGCGGTGTCGTTCATGGCGAGGTCCACGCCGTTGGTGGACACGGTCTTGCTCTCCGTGAACTCGGGGTTGCCGGACGTGCCGACGTTCACGTAGACGCGGACGCCGGTCTTCCAGAGGACGACGATGTCGAAGAGGCCGTCGCCGTTGAGGTCCCAGACCACCGGCGCTACGGGCGAGCCGTCGCCGAACAGCGCGCCGGGCGCGCCGGACACCGGCGAGGCGAACAGCGGCGCGAACGCGCCGTCCACCACCGCCCCCGCCGCCTGCTCGTAGGGCTGGAGGTTCATCTCGACGCCGGGCGAGTCAGCCGTCTCCACGCCGGAAAGCGACCGGTCGGGGAAGAGCGGGTTTGTCCCCGCCGCGATTTCCTGTGCGAAGGTGAGGCCGTCGCCGTCCGAGTCGGACGGCGCCGACTCGGCTGGACACCCGTACCAGTAGAGCGCGGCCCGCTCGGCGTCGTCCTCGACCTCCCGCGCGACGAACTCGACGTCCTCGGCGGGCATCTCGAACGCGACCGAGTCCTTCGCGCGGCCGAACGCATCGGCCTGGCGGACGCCGTTGCGCGTCCAGTAGGCGAAGAAGCTGCCCGTGCGGTCGATGGCGGGCGTGGCGAGCGCCGTGCCCGGCGTCGCCATCCCCGAAACCGTCGTGAACAGCGACCCTTCCGGCTCGCTGCGGAAGGCATACGCGTGGTAGCCGTTCGGGTTGTAGGTCCACTCCGGGCTGTCGCCCGTCGCCACGCCCGAGAGCGAGCGGTCGGCGAAGAGCGGGTTCGTCCCCGCACGGACCTCCTCGGCGAAGGGGCGGCCGTCGTTGTCCGAGTCGGACGGAGCCGACTCGGCAGGACACCCGTACCAGTAGAGCGCGGCCCGCTCCATGTCGTCGAACGACGCCACGGCGACGAGTTCCACGTCGGTGCCCGGCATGGTAAACGCCACCGCGTCCACCGCGCGGCCCAGCGCGTCGGCCTGGCGTGCGCCGTTGCGCGTCCAGTAGGCGAAGAAACTGCCCTTGGGGTCCATTGCCGGGGTCGTCACCGTGGTGCCCGGCTTCGCGTGTCCCGTCACAGTCTGGAAGAAATCCCCTTCGGGATCGGAGCGGAACGTGTAGGCGGGATAGTTGCTGGGGTTGAAGAACCACGACGCCGAGGACGCCGCCGCCACGCCGGAAAACGCGCGGTCGGGGAAGAGCGGGTTGGTGCCGGCGGCCAGCTCCACGGCGAAGGTGAGGCCGTCGGCGTCGGTGTCGCTGTCTGGCGAGAACGCCAGACCACCGTACCAGTAGAGCTCGTGGCCGTCGGCCACGTTGTCGTGGTCGGAGTCGAGGCTCTCGTCGACGTAGTTCGCCGTCAGGGTCACGGTGTCGTAGAGCATGAACGACGCGGCGTCAAGAGCGCGCCCGAAGACATCGCGGGAGGAAAACCCCTCGGTGGCCGTCGAGGACCAGTGCGTGAAGAGGTAGCCCCCGCGCGCGGGCGCGGCCATCGTCGTGTAGTTCGTGCCCGTGTAGAGCGTCCGGTCGCGCAGTGTCTCGACTGTGCCGCCGTAGTCGGCCCGCTCCACCACGTGGACCTCGGCGGCGTTTGCCGCCGGAATGCACAATGCGCAATGCGCAATGCACAATGCGAATAACGCCGAACCGGGGAGGGCCGTGCGCCCGCGCGACCTCCCTCCAAGCCTACTTCGGAAGCGTCCAGGCATCGCTTGACCTCCCTTACTCGGCCTCGATCCAGCGGTAGGCGTACTCGCAGAAGGTATTGCTTGAGCCTTTGTTGGGGACAAGTCCTAACCGCGTCAAATCATTCGCGTAGTTCAACGCATCGCCTTCGAGTTTGGAGAAGCCCATCTTGCTAAACACGTAGCCGGCGGCATTGGAGAAATACTTAGGATAATATGATCCTGTGCCATCCCAGTATCGGTACTCACCCCATTGATAAACGGTCGATCCCTCGGCCAGTTTTGTCCCTCCATGCTTCAGCACACCATCTTCCAGCGTCAGTCCGGGATCCTTGTCCGCGTAGAGCCAGAGGAGCGCGTCGAAGACCTGCGATTCCGTGAGCAGGTTCCAGGAGAGCTCCATCGCGAGATTCGTGCCGTTGGCGGGGATGGTGGTGAGCTCCAGCGGGAGGATGCCGTCCTCGACGGCGAGGACCTCGAGCTTCATCTGCGCGAGGTCGGTCGTGAGGTCCGTGGAGACCTTCCACGAGAGCGTGTGCTCGACATTCGCCGCGACGGCGTCGCCGACATTGGCCTCCGTCCCGTCGATGAGCGTCTCGACGCGCGTCACGTTCGCGAAGCTGCGGACACCGTCCTCGAACGCCAGCGCGCGGACCTTCACCGTCGGCTTCGCGCTCGTCACCTTGTAGACGACGTCCAGCACCGTCGGGTCGTTCTCGCGCACCTCGGCCGAAAGGATCGACACCGCCGCGCGGTCCGGCTTCGCGAACCCGCCGAATTGCGAGATCGGAATCTGCGCCGCCCACAGCTCGCCGTATTCCTTCGGATAGACGGCGGTCGAGACATAGGCGTTCGGCAATCCCGCCGGCGGCCGCCCGAGGAACACCACGCGCTGGACGCTGGAAAACGCATAGTCGCCGACGCTCGTCACCGCGGCGGGCACGACGAGCTCGCGAAGAGACCTGCAAGCATAGAATGCGTGACTAGAAATCGAAGTCACGCCGTTCGGGATGTTGACCTCGGACAGTTCGCCGCAGTAGTAAAATAGAAGGTCTGGTATCGTTGTCAATCCGCTCGGCAGATGCGCCTTGACGAGGCTTGAACACTGTTGAAACGCATAACTGCCTACACTCGTCACACTATCCGGCAGGATCGCCTCCTTCAAGCGGGAACAGTTTTCGAACGCGAACCTGCCCACGCTCGTCAAGCCTTCCGGGAAATCGACCTGCTCAAGGGATGAACAACCTGCGAACGCAGAGGAACCAATGCCCTTCAGCCCCGTCGGCAGCACGATTCGGCGGAGGTTGGCGCACCCGTAGAAGCACGACTGCGGAATCTCCGTCACACCGCTCGGGATGTTGCAGGACGTAAGCGCGATGCAACCGCTAAAGGAAGATGAACCGAGGTTCGTCACCGTCTCTGGGAGGACAACGCGCTGGATGGTGGTGTTGTTCTGGAACACCGCGCCTTGCAGCGTCGTCACGGTCATGCCGCCGAGGGTGCCGGGAATGTTCACCACCTTGGCGTCGCCGGTGTCGGTCGCGGTGATGGTCGCCGCGTTGCCGGATACGGTGAAGGTGTACGTCACGCCATCGACCGTTTCGGTCGCGGCCATCGTCGCGGCGGGAATCACAAGCGCCGCAAGGGCGGCAAGGAGGGAGGTGGTTTTCATGGATGTGGGAAAAGACACAAGAGTTCGTTGACGCTGGAAAGCATACTGGAACGGAGGCGCGATGGCAATACACTGCGGGAGAGGCGGTGTGCGGGATCAGTCGAACTCGACGAGTTTCGAGCGCCGGAGCGAGCGGAAGTTCTCGGCGGCGGGGCGGCCGACGACGACGTGGTCGAGGAGCGGAATGCGCAGGATGCGGCCGGCGGCGACGAGTTCGCGCGTGATGGAGAGGTCGGCCGCGGAGGGCGTCGGGTCGCCGGAGGGGTGGTTGTGCGCGACGACGACGGTGGAGGCCGAGAGGCGGACCGCCTCGCGGAAGACCTCGCGCGGATGCGCGAGCACGGTGTCCACCGTGCCGCGCGCGATGGCGATGGGCGAGCCGATGAGGCGGCTGCGGCGGTTGAGCGGGAAGACGAAGAACGTCTCGCGCGTGTCGGCCTCGATGAGCGAGGCGAGGCGCCGGGCAATGGCCTCGGGGGCGTCCATGCGCTCGTCGGGATCGCGCCAGTCGAGGACGCGGCGCGTGATTTCGAGCGCGGCGGAGAGTTCGAGGCACTTGACGTGGCCGAAACCGGGGAGCCCGAGCGCCTCAAGCTCGGTCGGCGTGGCCTTGGAGAGTTCGCGGAGCGAGCCGTAGCGGCGCAGGATGGCGCGCGAGAGTTCGACGACGTTGAGGCCGCGCGTGCCGCTCCTAAGGAGGATCGCGAGGAGCTGGTCGTCGGAGAGCGACTTGCAGCCGAAGCGCTCCATGAGCTCGCGCGGCCGCAACTCGGCGGGCAGGACGCTCTGAAGCGACGCCGAGGCGGGCGTCGAAGCCGTCCCACCCTCGTCTCGGAACGTGGGGCGCGGTGTCTGCTCGGGGCTCTGTCCATCCGTGTCTTGCATGGCGCGGATGATACTGCGCCCCGCCGTGCGTCGCAAGCGCACATGCACCCCCAGCAACCCAGTGGCTGAATGCCGATGACAATTCGGGTGTGACCAAACGTCGGTCACACCCTGACTCTTCTGTGATGTTGCGCGCCGGGGCCGAATGTCCCATAATCGGGACGAAACGAACCACACGGCATCATGAAACAGGTTTCCCCCGATTCATCCAAGCGAGGGGCGGGCGCGGCGAGGCGGCGCACGTCCGGTCGGCCGACGCGCTCAAGCTTCCTCGACAAGCTCGTGGGACGCATTGAGCGCCTTGACTCCGAAAGCCTCCAGGCGCAGTTCGTGCGCATGGCGCGCGAGCGCGGTCTCATGGAAACCGTCTTCCAGTCCATCCAGGAGGGCGTCCTCGTGATGGCCGGCAAC
>JAEEGL017327146.1_pt1 | contig 10310 bp, 9 predicted proteins | sample 9134231 | NCBI WGS metagenome assembly JAEEGL01 (sample SAMN16246548, study PRJNA631951) | gut metagenome | biome: gut microbiome; feature: rumen; material: fiber-attached | host: Bos | place: Iran: Karaj | collected 2018-10
CATCATGTACACCATGTCGCCCGAGGTGATCGAGCGCATGGGCACCCGTTATGTCTACCTCACCAGCGGATGGGTACTTGCCGGCCTCTTGCGCTATCTCCAGAACATGATTGTCTTCGGCCTCAGCGGCTCCCCCACAAAGAGCCTCGTCAAGGACCACTTCATCCAACTCTGCATCGCCGGCTGGATCGCCTCGTTCTTTGTGATTATTTATCTTTGATTACTTTTTAATAAGATTATCTTCAGAGTCTTCATAATGATTGGTCGAATGGAAGATGCGGGTTATGCCTTTGCCTTGAATTTTCACATGATTAACGAAACTCTGCCACATTGACTGATTTCCGATAGTACCATAACCTGTGACGGGACGAGCTTTACGATTATAAAGAAAAGCTATCTTACCAAACTTTTTGAGTGACAATGCCAATGATCCATCTTCTCCACGACGGACGTCTGTACGTATCGTACATTGGCGAGCATATTCTGCATTGAACGCAAACGTCATACCACGTATATTCAATTCTGGGCGCTTAAAATGTTGCACCCATAGAAAAACATCACGAATTAATTCGAAGCAAAATAGGCTGAAAAGAGAATGGTTCTCGTCAGGATAAAAACTCCAAAAAGTTCCGACACATGAAACATTTGGTTTTAAAAGTTTGGTCATCATTTTATCAACATAACAGGATGGATAAAATGTATCTGCATCAATAAAGAAATGATACTTACCTCGAGCATGATCCAATCCACACTGACGCGCAAAACCTGGACTCTGTTTTGGCTCATTGAAATAAGTTAGACCTAAACGTTGATATACCTCCTCTGTCCTATCCTTAGAATTATTGTTCACACCTAAAATCTCTATCGGGTATTTTGTTCGTAGTTCACTCAAAGACCATAGGCAAGCTGTCAAACGCCGTTCCTCGTTATAAGCAATTACTACGATTGATACTAATGGACTCTTGCTTTCTTGGTGATTAAGATTTCGCTTTATTTCATCAAGTAGAGAATCAGGAATCTCGCCAAGCGATTTTCCATAGATAGTCTTGTATTTATCATACCAATTTGCCATATCCTATGATTTTATTACACTCAAATACGCTTCTTCCCATTGGGGCATAATTGTCTCTTTTCTAAAACGAGCTGCCGCCTGATGTGCATTTGCCCCCATAAGTCTCCGATCTTCGTCATGGGTCATCATCCATTCCATCTTTTCTGCTAGATCTTTAACATCCATCTTTGCAAGTAAGCCGGACTTTCCATCATCAATTATTTCAGATGGTCCAAAAGGACAATTTGTTGCCACAACAGGTATTCCACAAGCCATTGCCTCAGTAATCACTAAACCAAAGCCCTCAAAATCAGAACTTAAGACCAAGAATTGGCTACTCATATAATGTAAATAGATATCCTTTGTTGGAGGAGTCAAAAAAATACGATCCTCCAAGTTTTTTACAACAATTTGATTTTGAAGCTTTTCTTTATCCTCACCCTCACCAAAGATAGTTATATGCCAATCAGGATACCTTACTGCTATTAGAGAAAATGCATCTATCAAACGATCAAAACGTTTCTGAGGTGTTAATCGTCCAACACAAATAATACGTCCTTCTTTCTTTTTTACATTTTGCAAAAGATCAGGATAGGATGTTACAGGATTTGGTATAATTTTCAAATGTTTTACTCCAATTTGCCACCAACAAGTAGCATCTCCCTCTGTCAAAGCAATAAATAAATCTGCATGACAGACTGCTCTTTGCGGATTAAAGAATTTGTACAGCCACGTCTCAGTTCTGCCACGTTTAATAACTTGATAGCCCATAGCTAAGTGCGACTCAATAACAATGGGGACATTCTTTGCCACTGCCATTACGTCACACAAAAAATTCTCTGTATTCGGAATAGCAATATTAATAACATCTGGATGAAAAAACGATATAACATCACTCATTTGCTTCCGAAATGTAAATTTCAATTTCAGATATTTCCAAAACCTAAGATATACGGCATATTTGTATAACTTAAAGACATGGCATTTCAAATCCACATGCTTTATTAAGGGATCCATTGGATAAGCTATCCTGCCTTCATGCTCATAGGTGACAAATAACACATCATGTCCTTGACCAACTAAATAATTGGCTTTATCTATTAATGTTCGTTCTTGACCTCCACAAGTAGACAATAATGGTATGAAATATAAAAGTTTCATCACATATTAATTCTATGAAGGAAATCCGTTATATGACAAAGTCGATTCACTAAAAGTTCTATTTGATCATAATGACGTCTGAAAACCTTAAGCTTTTGTATTTTGCTTAACGGAGGAAATAGAAACAAGAAATAACAAAAGAGAATAAACCTTCCATTCCTAATACACCTGAAAAGCAACCTTTTCCGAACATTTAGAAAATCGCATGCAACATCTTTTGATATTGGGAATTGAGTCTGAATATCTACACCATTCATAAGAAAATACGTCATAAAAAGCAAATAATCTACTGTTAGATTACGCTGATATTTCTTATTTTGAGGCGGATTGTCTAACATTTTATTTATACTTATCGTATAACTACGAACAGCTTTCTCTGCATTTTCTATTGAAAAAGTCGTATTAACGATTGAATTTAAATTATACTCATATATATAAGTAACCTGAGGCAGCATTAGAACTGATGATATATTAGTAGAGAACAACTGATACGACCAACATTGATCTTCATAAATTATGCCTTCTTCAAAGAACACCTTATTATCAATTAGTACTTTTCTTTTAATCAGTTTATTCCAAGCATACAAATAAATCTTATGACGAAGAACACGCTGAAAAAACACATTGTAGTCACTTATCAATAATGGGTCTTCAATATTTGGTATTAAAAGACAATCATTCTTTTTATTCTTCACATTACCCATTATCAAATCAACATCAGGATACAGATTTAAGTATCTAACAAAATACTGAATACTATTTGGAAGTAAATAATCATCAGAATCAATGAACATCACATAATCCCCTTTAGCATATATGATACCCGTATTGCGAGCAGCTGACAGTCCTCGGTTCTTTTCATGCTTTATGACTCTATATCGTATATTCCTCTTGTATTTAGCTAACAAGCTGTTAACGACATGCATACTTTTGTCTGTAGAACAATCGTCCACAATAACACATTCTATATTAATGTCCTTATTTACCTGAGCTATCACAGATTCCAAACAACGTTGAACGTATTGTTCAACATTATAGATTGGAATTATTATTGATATCAAAATCATAGAATCTACGCATTTTTGCTACAAAGATAACAAAAAAATAATAAAAATAAAAATAAACTGCCAAAAACTATGGATTATTAACTTATTATTTGTAAATTTGCAGAACATTCAAATATATTAAAGATGGACTTAAGTATTATTGTACCTGTATACAATGTAGAAAAATACATTCAAGCATGTCTGGAGAGCATCTTCAAACAAGGGCTTGACGATGATCGTTTTGAAGTTATCATTGTTAATGACGGTACAAAAGATAAAAGCATGGAGGTAATTACAGACATTATCAACCAACACAAAAACATCACCGTCATTAATCAGGACAATCAAAGCTTATCTATTGCACGCAACAATGGAATCTCTATTGCAAAGGGAGAATATATCCTAATGGCCGATTCCGATGATTTACTCATATACAATAGTCTTTCCGTACTATTAGATGAGGCTATTAAAACGAAAGCGGACTTAATAGTTGCGGATTTCTTAGAAATGAATGATGAAGAAATCGCTTGTTTTGATCAATCAACTCCTAAACAACAAAGCTTTGAGATACAGGAGAAAACAGGAGAACAACTATTTCTTGAAGACTTGAACCCCTATGAATGTTATGTATGGCGAACACTTTATAGAAGACAGTTTATTATTGACAACAGTTTGTCTTTTTATCCCGGCATACGATACCAAGACGTCCCATTTACACATGAAAGCTATATTAAAGCAAAAAAATGCATTAGAACTCATTGGCTATTAAACATATACAGGAAGGGCCACGAATCCGCTACATTTTCATTTGACAAACAAAAAGCTAAAGATTATTGTATAGTTATCGGCAAAACATGGGAACTAATGTCCATCCCAGAACTATCTCCACAAATGAAACGAAAATTAGAAGATGACATCTATACAACTTTCTCTCTCTTTTATTACTCAATGCTTCATTCCGTCACTGACTATAAAGACAAATTGGAAATTGTTGACTACTTAAAAGTCAATGCTCCAACCATTCATTTCTCAGGAAGTTTAAAGAAAAGAATAGAATCCTTTTTATTATTTTATTCACCTCATCTTTTCCTTGCATTACGCATTCTACATTGGAATTACAAAAAGATAATTAAAGTCAAATGTCATTAACAACAGAAGAATAAGTTTGTTCCCATCTTCTTAACACAACATCTTTTTGATATTGAGAAGCCGATTTCCGAGCATTATTACCAAACATTTTACGTTCTGTATCATGAGTGATCATCCACTCCATCTTGGCAGACAGATCAATGACACTCATTTCTGCGAGTAAGCCATTCACCCCTTTATCGACAATTGATGCAGGACCGTAAGGACAATCCACAGAAACAACCGGGATTCCGCAAGACATTGCTTCTATCAAAACCAATGAAAAACCTTCACTATCAGAACTTAGCACAAGGAATTCACTCTCCATATATTTCTTGTATATATCTGCCGTTGGAGCATAAACACTCACTCTATTCTGTAGTTTTTTCTCTGCAATCATGTTGAGTATCATATTCTTTTCTTTACCATCGCCATAAATATCTATATGCCATATAGGATATTTTTCCGAAATCAAAGAAAAGGCTTCAATCAATCGGTCAATACGTTTGACACGTTGTAATCGAGCCACACAAATTATTTTACCTTGAACTTTTTCTCCTACATCTATTTTCTCCGGATAATAAGGCAGAGGATTAGGAATTGCAACAACATGTTTACATAAGGATTTCCAGTAGTTTGCGTCACCTTCAGTTAATGTAAAAACAACAGAACACCTCTTAATACATGATAACAGCATATATTTTCTCACAAGTCCCCTCAAATTCTGTAGTTCCCCTAAGATCTCAATATGAGTACTATGACACTCGAATGCTACAGGCACATATTTACTCATAGAAGTTGCAGGACTAAGGAATTCTTCAAGATTACTAGGAATTACCATCAAATCCGGACAAAATGATAATATTGTCGATTTGAGTCTACACTTAAACTTATGCTTAAATAAAAGCATATATAAAGGACGAATAAGAATATTCTTCTTATAAATAGTATAATATCTACAATCAAGATCTTTATGAACCACATGAGAATCCAATGGAAATGATAAACTATGAGAACCTTGTTCGTATGTAAGAAATAGTACATTATGACCCTGGGAACCTAGCCAACTTGCCTTTTCGGTCATAATCCTTTCTATTCCTCCAGACAAAACGACAGAACGTAAAACGAAAATGATTCTCATAATTTTCCTTTATATAAGATTTCTCAATTTCCCTATTTTCTTTATCGTCATTATACTAATAGCATCTGGCATAAGATCTAACAGATAAAGAAAAAAATTACTAAAGAAACAATCACGAAAGCGTAAAACTTCCCATAGATTAAGAGGTGAATGCATAATATTATGTATCTCTCTTTCATTGAAAGAAGGATATATAATATCTTTATTTCGTATTATTGTACATACAATATAAAAACACGTCATCATCACTTTATTAATCCATAGAGGAAAGAATACTTTCTCGCGAACGAAGTCACTTTCTTCTTTAATGCTATTTACCGCCCAAATTGTTGTCTGAATCTCTTTTTTATCAATATGAGTACGTTTTTGGTAATTGGACAAAGTTCCTGTTCTGCACATATAGGAATATGTAATATCAGGTAATAAAACAGCCCTACTAATATATATTGGCATAATTATCGACATTGTCATATCTTCCCAATAATTTATGGGGTAATAGCGAAGACTATTCTCTCTATAGATATCAAGTTTCACTAGAAAATTACATGAAGATGCCTGAATACCATCATATTTCCTATAAACATATTTTGCGAACTCATTTTCTTCTAAAAACACAGAAAAAGGATAATCAATACTCTTAAATTTTATATTATTATCATATACGAGGACTTTTTCCATTGAACCATAAACGATATCAGCATCATATTTCTTCGCATAATGATATAGAGACTCTATTGCATTTTCTACTATAAGATCATCAGAATCTAAAAAAAAGATATAGTCGCTTTGTGCTTCTTCTAAAATAAGATTTCTAGCACATCCAACACCCATATTCTCATGCTGTCTGACAATGCGTATATCTTTTCCACGGGGACTCGAAAGCTGGTATTCCTTAACAATATCAATAGAAGAATCTGTTCCACAATCATCACAGATTATGAATTCAATACTCGGGAATGTCTGTGCCAATGCAGAGTCTAAAGTTTGGCGAATGTACTTTTCGACATTATAAACTGGAATTCCTATAGTTACATCGTATGGCATATAATAGATATCATGTATTTTTTGCAAAATTACAGAAAAGATTCCAATTATCCAAAGAAAAGATCAAAAAACTGCATCTATCACCTTCTGCATCTGTTTTGCCCACGTTAAATGTTCAACGGTTTTACGTATATCAGCAGGTTGCATGCTAAAATGATCCATGAATTCAAGTATTTGATGAATATCAACAGGAGTTTCATCTGCAGGAGCTTTCATGACATAGGGCTGGGAGTCGAAGTCAGAGTCCTGTTCACTATATATAAATGGAATTCCTCGAGTTGCATATTCACGATTTTTCAGGGTTTTGATGACTGTGATACCACTACGATGACGACCAAGGGAACCGACTGCAAACTGGCACTTACTGAATACATCATCAAGATCCTTACCAAAGAGTTGCCCGTGAAGAAAAACTCTGTTTTGAAGATGATATTTTTCTATTAACGTTTGAAAGCCACGCTCGCCTCTCATATGCCCTGACCATATTCCACCAACAATATGAAAAAAAACCTGACGGGGATTATTACAATGCTGATAATATTCACCAAGTCCTTCAATAAGACGGTCAAATCCATGCCATGGCTTCACCTCTGCCACACCTATGAGATGAAGGGCTTCTTTTTTATCATATATAATAGGGGCTTGTAATTGAATACTATCAAAATCTACGCCATTACTAATACATATTGTGCGTTGACCAAATATTACTTTCTCATCGGAGAATGTCACAATGGCATCCATATACTGATATAAGCGACAACGGAACCACTTATCTACAATAAAACGTAATGGTTGTTTCCACCAATGAGGACTATATTCTGTGTCATACGGGTAAGTTGGAATCTCCGTGACACAATGAATACCTGCTATACGAAACTTCCTAAACAAACTGATTAGCCACGGCGTCGCATTATGAAAACTCCGAGCATAGACGAATTCTATCTTTTCTCGAAAACAATAATCATAAATACATCCATAATCTAACCGCTGCCGAACACCTGCCCATTTCCCTTTACCATAGTCTTTTAATAATTGGTCATCAATATAACGACAACGATGCCCATTCTTAGCAAAGCCATAGTAGCAAAGGTGAACTTCGTGCCCATTTTCGCGCAAGCCCTTTACCTGATAGTGTATCTTCTTTGAAATACCACTATGATCTGAGAAACCATGATAGACTAAAAACAATATTTTCATTCGAAAAAACTAATTACAGCAAACTATCAAATAATAAATGCCGGGATTAACAACTTTAACTTTGTCGGACAATGGGCAAAAACAAGGTTCATCATCGCCATCAGTTATAATGATGGAAACACCGTAACCATATAAAGATGGAGTACAATAGACTATTTTGTATCTCTTATAACACATAATGAATATGATCTATCTGCAAAATTAGGGAAAAAAAGCAAATTACAAAAAAAAATCCAGCAAAAAAACGCACTTGTACAAAAAAAATCGTATATTTGCACAAATAAATGAAAAGAAATCTTATGAACATTGCATATATCATGTATCCTGGAGCCTGCTATATGGGAGCAGGAGATGGCAGCAAAATGCAAGCTGAAATCTGGCTAAAGGAACTTGAAAACAAAGGGCATCATGTAGAGCGTGTCAATCCATGGGGACATTATAACTGGAAGAAATTTGATATCATTCATGTTTTTGGCTTCGGCTTATGGAACTATGACATCATCCATTGGGGAAGTGGACTTAATCCGAATTTCGTCTTTTCGCCGATTATCGATACTAATACTCCCATGTGGAAATATCGTCTTGCTACACATTTTGGATGTGAACGACTTCGTTTATTCTCTCAAAATTATGCACTTCGAAAACTCAAAAAGGATATTAGGTTGTTTTTTGCCCGTACTGAGTACGAAGCAAAATACTTGCATGAAGGATATGGAATAAGTAGGGATAAAATTGCTATCGTACCATTGTCTTATCGTGAAACAAAATATGATCAAGAAGTCAAAAAGGAGTCATTCTGTTTGTTTGTTGGCACAATGACTCAGCCTCGTAAAAATGTGCCACGGCTCATTGAAGCAGCAAAGAAATTCGGTTTCCATCTTATACTTGCTGGTAATACGGGAAACAAAGAATCAGAAAACCAACTAAGGGCGTTAATAGGCGATGCTCAGAATATTGACATCTTAGGATTTGTAAGCGATGAAGAGTTAGCTTCATTATATAACCGAGCTAAAGTTTTTGCTCTTCCAAGTATTAATGAGGGTGTTGGACTAGTTGCCCTTGAAGCAGCCATGCATGAATGCAATATAGTCATTACAAATTTAGGGGGACCAAAAGAGTATTATCCATCGGAGTTGGTACAATTGATAAATCCATATAATATTGATGATATTGGCCAAAGTATAATTAGAGCATTGAAAGATAATACATCACAGCCCTTGTTACGTTGCACCTTAGAGGAGTCATTCAATGTCTCTTCATGTACAGATAAACTTATCAAGTGTTATGAAACTATTTTGGGACATTAGTTCCAAATATCAAATAGTATAATTCCATCTTACAAGACTATAGATTATTTTCTTACATTATCACTTTCTGTTTCCTTCAAAATATAATATATGACCAAAGTAAGTATCATATTACCTATTTATAATGTAGCACCCTATTTGGAAGAAACATTTCAGTCACTTATTAACCAATCATTGAAAGAGATTGAAATCATTGCCGTTAATGACGGATCGACTGACACTAGCGAAGACTTAATTAAGAAATACGCAAAAATAGACTCCCGTATAAGTTTATTTTCTCAAGATAATCAGGGGCAGTCTGCAGCTAGGAATCTGGCATTACGGCATGCAAAGGGCGAATTTATCTATATGATGGACTCTGACGATGTAATGAGTAATCCTGATGCTCTACAAATCTGTTATGATTATGCTGTAAAAAACAACGCAGATTTTATATTCTTTGATGGAGAATCTTTCTCGGAAGATGGAGCCAACCGTTTATCATGGAACACTAAAAGAACTCATCTTGTTGAAGAGAACAAAAAATATGATGGCAAATTTCTTCTTAATCTGATGCTCGACCAAAGAGTACACAATTGTGTGGTATGGCTCTTACTGATCAATCGCAATTACTTGAATCGTATAGGACTCCAGTTTTACCCAGGTATCATTCATGAGGACGAATTGTTCACAACCATTCTTACCCTAAAAAGCAAATCCATTTTCTGTTTGAAAGAACAATCATTTATTAAACATCGTATTAGATCTGCATCTACAATGGGACTACGGTATACGAAAAGGAACATGGATTGTTATCTTACAGTCATAGATGAACTATTTAAATTTCAGAATTCAGAAATAATAAAGAAATTTGCCCATTATACATTAAGCCGGGTTTTCTATACAGGCCATCAAATACCTTTCTGGGAGAAATTTGGAGTCTTTTGGAGAGCTCTCAAATCTGGTTATTTAAAGTACATTGGTTTCAAATCATCTGTTGTTTTTTGGTTAAAATGACATATCTATGGGAAAAATTTGGAATTATACAAAATTATTCGTACTTTTGTGGTCATAAATGTGAAATGGGATGAATAACGAAGCCATCAGGGAGAGGTTCAAGAACAATCCGAAGTGGAAGAAGTTCTTTGACTGGATGATTATGAACCAAGTGGAGACAAGACCACGATGGTTCATCAGATTGTTGGCGCCATTGTACCAGCATCGGGGGAAGCATTCGGTGATTCATCGCTCTGCCC
>JAEEGL010229475.1_pt1 | contig 10309 bp, 7 predicted proteins | sample 9134231 | NCBI WGS metagenome assembly JAEEGL01 (sample SAMN16246548, study PRJNA631951) | gut metagenome | biome: gut microbiome; feature: rumen; material: fiber-attached | host: Bos | place: Iran: Karaj | collected 2018-10
AGTCTTTAAGGCGGTGGCGCTTTCTAAAGTTAGTACAGAAGTAATTATCGTAGATAACGGCTCGACTGACGAATCGATGATTATTGCCGAAAAGTTTTCGAAAGAATCTCCACTTAGAATTAAGATTTGTTATTGTGAAACACCTGGTGCGGCAGCAGTTAGAAATTATGGCGTAAAAAAGGCGCTCGGTAAATATATTTGGTTTGTTGATGCGGATGACGAAATTGAGACCGAATCAATTCGCGATTTAGTGAAGACGGCAGAAAAAAATAAAGCCGAGCTCGTGATGATGGGCGCAAAACGAATTTATTCCGAGACTTCGTCGGATTATCTGTCAGCAGTAGATCCATCGACGCCGGATTTTAAAAGTCGGTTTGTACGTTACGGCGCTGGACCATGGCAATTTTTAATCTTGAAGAACTGGTGGGTTAATAATAAATTTTTATTTAAAGAAGGAATTATACATGAAGACATGGAGATGATTTCTTCCCTGATTTTATATACCGACAAGTTTTTCGCTGTAGATAAACCGTTGTATATTTATTACCAAAACGAAGATTCAGTGCTACATAAAAAACAATGGGATCCACATTATTTGGATATTTTCCCAGCGCTACGCGGACTTTATGATCGCTTTAAAAAAGCTGGGGTTGTGGGTGAGTATTTTTACGAGCTCGAGTGGTTCTTTATTTGGAACCTCTTAATCGATTCTTACAAAGATTTTACTAAATTCCCAGAGGGTAAAGAAGGTCTCGAGTTTTCACGCGAAATACTCAAGAAGTATTTCCCGGAGTGGCGCAAGAACCCATTTCTCCGGAAAAAACCTTTAAAGTTGCGTATTAGAGTACGTCTAAATTACCGCAAGAAGAAATAATTATTTCTTCTCTTGTTCTTCTTTTTCGAGCTTTTTGAAGGCGACTTTACCGACGAGGGTTTTTGGAAGTTCGTCGCGGAATTCATAAGCTACTGGGAGTGAGTAAACTGGAACGTTTCTCTCGAGCAATTCTCTAATTTCGCGTTCGATGCGTTTGCCTGGTTTGTAACCTTCTTTGAGTACGATGAAGGCCTTTGGTACCTGGCCCTTGTGTGGGTGGTCGATACCAATCACGATGGAAGTCATCACGCCCTCATGAGAGTTGATGATAGACTCAAGGTGAGTTGGATAGATGTTGTAACCACTACTGATAATAATTCTCTTGAGACGTTGGCCGAAGTAGATGAGACCGTCGTCACCAAGGTGACCAATATCACCGGTGTGAAGCCAAACTTTACCATCGCTATGGATCTTAATAACTTTGGAAGTTTCTTCATTATCACCAAGATAGCCCATCATTACGAGTGAGCCAGAAATACAGATTTCGCCATCTTCCCCGACCGGGAGTTCTTTGGTGGTTTCTGGTTTGACAATCTTGAAGTCCATACCTGGCATTGGTGCACCGATAATTCCGTCTTTGAAAGAATTTTCTGGAGAAAGACATACGGCGCCGGAGCCTTCGGTAAGACCATACCCAACGCGGATTTTAGCGCTGGAACCATGAGCCGCGAGGAATTCGTTTACTTTATCTCTAAGGGTGCTGTTTAGAGTGTCACCACCACAAATTACTGCGGTGACAGATTCAAGATCTTTTGGACCAAGTTTAGTGTTAATAAGAGCCTCAAATAAAGTTGGCACGCCTACGATAAAGCTAGGGGTGTTTTTACGCAAAATATCAGCGAACAACTTGTGCGAGAAAGCCGGGATAAGGTTACACTCCATGCCTTTACAGAGAGGAGTATGAATACAAACACCGAGGCCAAAACAGTGGAACAAAGGCAAAATCGAAAGAACATTTGCCCCTGGGGTGATTTGGCGTATCATAGTGGCATCACAAAGTGATTCCGCGTTGATATTAAGGTTTGACAGCATCACGGCCTTAGGGGCACCAGTAGTACCGCCTGAATACATAATTATAGCTAAGTCGTTACCGCCACGGTCTTCGTGGTAGTTCCCTTGATAGAAATATGAATTAGCAATAAAATCTTCCCAAAGGACCACACGGCCATCGTTTGCTGGGAGGCGAACCTTTTTAATATGAAGTAGCCTATAAAGTTTCTGTTTTAAGAAACCAAGACCATCAGATGGGCGAACCACGATGATGCGTTCAAGACTGGCAGTCTCTCTTAGCCTGTAAATTTTATCGAATACGGCATCGATGACGAGAACGTATTTAGATTCGGCAACCTTGATGTAATATTCAAGCTCCTTTTCTGACGATAGTGGGTGGACCATATTACAGACGGCGCCGACCATGTTTACAGCGTAAACCATCGTAATACCTTCTGGGGTATTTGGCATACAAATAGTTACACGATCGCCTTCTTTCACGCCGTAGTTTTTAAGGGCGCGGGCGGTCTTTTCAATCTTTTTAACGAAGTTCTTATAGGTAACTTTGTGACCATAATAAGAATATGCTACGTTATCTGGATATTTTTCGGCAGTCTGAATAATCATGTCTACCATTGCGCAATCTGGGAACTCGAGAGTTTCCGGAATATTGTCTGTTTTATAATATTCAAGCCAAGGGCGAGAATTGGTTTTTGTCTTCTTGACTGCAGTTTTCTTGGTCGCAGTTTTCTTGGCCACAGGTTTTTTAGCTGTGGTTTTCTTGTCTGATACTTTTTTACTCACAAAAATCTCCTTGTGTTATATTATATCATACAACTTGGCAAGATTTTAAATATTAGCGTTTAGAAGTTGTTCAAGCCGAACCAATTAAGGAAGCCCTTCCCCTGTTTACCTTCAATTTTGTAGATAGCAGATTTCATTTTGTCGACGATTCTTCTAATAAAGGTTTTACCGTCTTCGGAAAGATTGTTCCACCATTCAGCTAGTTCAGCTTGATCTTGGTCGCTACGCTCATTGATTGGGACGTCGCTAGAGATATATGAAACACCTTTATCGCCAATAAGAGCTTTATTATTATTTAGCTCTTCCATGATTTGATCAAAACCAAATTCACCTTCAGCATTCTCTCCAGTATTCTGCTCGTTGTCAGAATCGGAGGTAGTTTCTGATGCTTCTGGCTCACCATTTGGAGCAGCTGGTTCGGTAGGTTCACCAGTCGGCTCGGCTGGCTCAGTAGGCTCAGTAGGCTCGCCAGTTGGTTCGGCTGGTTCGGTAGGTTCACCAGTCGGCTCGGCTGACTCAGTAGGCTCGGCTTGGTTGTCTGAACCTTCGCCATCAGCTGCTTCTTGAGATTCTTCTTCTGGAGCCTCTGGTTCTTCTGGGGTCTCCTCGGTTGGGTTCTCTTCGGCTGGGTTTTCCTCTGGAGTCCCTGGTTCTTCTGGAACCTCTTCCGGAGCTTCTTCCGCTGGTCCAGCATTTTCTGGAGTAGTGTCAGGAGCTTCCGGAGCGCTTGCACGACCAAGTCCGGTGCGCGCGTTCGCGCCCGCAGCGTACCCCATAGCATACCCTATAGCGCCGTCAGCAGCGAGAGTGGTGCCCGCATTAGCAATTTCGCTAACCGTAGTTATTTCCTTCACATAGGTGTAGGTGTCCGGTTGTTGAATAATATTCTCGGTGACCTGTTGAATTTTACCGGCAAAAGTATTTTTACCGACGTCGGTAGCAAATGGAACAATGTGTTGGACGCCGTTTGCGTCAACGCCATTATCGGCCACGATTTCGAAGTACTTATAGAGTTTTTCGCCGTTAGGACCAATAGCTTGAATGGTAGAACCATTACCACCGGCAATCTCAAAGACACCATTTTCGCCCCAAGTAAGTTGACCACTTTCGTTGAGTTTGCCAACCACTTCGAACTTGGAGTTACCGACTGTGACGAAGGCTTTGACGTTTGAGGTATCATAGTTAATAACTTGGCCGTTCATGGTAGAGTTGCCACGCATGGTAGAAATAAATTTACCATTTTCGATGTGAGCGCGAAGCTCGTTACCATCAGAAATCTTGGTACCGTTGTTGGCCCAGCCATCGTATTTAACGTTGGCTCTTAAAGTAGAATTGGTTGGATCGATTTCGTTAACAGTAGTTCCGTCGACCATAGGACCACCGACTTGGGTATTGGTTCTGACATAACCTTCGGATTCGAGTCTTTGGATTTCGGCCGGGTCATTTGAAGTGACTTTGATTGTGTCGGTCGTGGTGGTGCTGTTGAGACCATTTTCAAGACCCAAACTACTGCGGATTTTACCAAAGCCGCTAGCAAGAAGAGTTTCTTTGGCATCGGTCGCATTTTCAGCTTTGATGATACCGGCTTTTTCGAGGACGCCAATCTTGCTTGGATCAAGAGTGGCTGTGATTTCCTGTGTACCAAAGAAGGCAATAGCGCCAAGAGCCAAGCTCTTACCCGCTTGCTTCATCGCAGCGTAAGTGCGAAGCTTCTTGAAGCTTTCATCTTGTTCTGCAACACCAGCGTGACGATTTCCCTCTTCATCGGTGTAACCGTTGAGAATTTCTTTCTTAATTTGTTTCTTGATTTGACCGAGATATTCTTTATCTTCTTCAGCCAACATCTTTTCGGCTCTAATTACAGCCATATCAAGTTCGAGACGTTCTTTACCCCTCTTATCTGGTGATGAGAAGGCAACGAGATCTTTTTGCTCAGCATCGGAGAAATCGATACGGACTCTAGCTTCGGCGATAGCTTGGACCAAATCTTCAAATTTAGTTTCGCTATCGGATTCCATAGCCTTTTTAAGTGCTTCGGTGAGGTCGCTGGCTTTGCGCATTTCATAAACGGTGCCACCAATGCGTTGTTCATATCTCTTGGTTTTAGCGCTAGAGCTTTCGTCGCCATATTCCATACCACTAGCCATATCACGCATCATGCGGGCACGGTCCTCAGTGACACGATTACGTTCCCTGAGTCCGGCGAGAGCGCTAGATGCAAGGATACCACCGGCGGCACCAAAGGCGGCGCGAGCACCGGTTTGGGCAAGACCTGCGGCGAGACCGGCAGCACCAGCCAAAACTTCGGCTGGAATAAAACGGCCAATAGCGCTGGATTCGAGTCTGTTAACGATTTTATCGATAGCATCGCGGTGAGCTTCGGTACGGACATTATTTCTAACTTCCGCATTGTAAACTCTAAAGCCTTCCATGACTTGCTCCATAGCCAAATCATGCTCGGCTTTAGTTTTGGCATTTTCAGCAATGAGTTCGTAACGTCTGGCGGCTTCTTTAGCAACTTCTAGGTAGTTGTTGGTCATCGCGCCTTTTTCTAGACGGCCATCGTCGATAGCACGTCTCAAGATACGGTTCATTTCGTCTTGGAACTCGCTATCAAGTTCGGAAAGTTTTTCGCCATAGCGTGGGCGACGGCGTGCATAGTCTTCGATCAATTCACGTACTTCTGCATTGGTTTGTTCGTCGGCAGGAATAAGTTTCTCACCGTCATAACTACCGTCTTTATTCTTTTTACCGATTTTCTCGTGGATGTAGCGCATATCTTCAGTAGCACCAAGCACGAAGCGGGCCATTACGTCCGCGGTCTGACCTTTAATTATGTCATTAACGGTGCGACCTTGTTCGTCGGTGTGAGCACCATCCATAAATTCACGAGTATACTTCTGTTCGTAATATTTCTTAAATAGCGTGCCTTTCCAAAGTTTCTTAATAATATTACCTTTGGCGGTTTCAGCATTTAGAGCTTGTTCAGCAAGATCGTGAGCGATTTCACGTTTGTCGTGAGTCCAGTTGGCATTAATAGCAGTGAGTGGAGCGGTGCCGATTTCAGCGAGTCTAGCTTCGATGTCGGCGTGCTCTTTCAACATTGCTTCAATACTTTCACTCTCGCCTTCTTCGAGCTCTTTTAGACGTTTATCGATGTCTGCGAGTTCTTGTTTAGCCTCCTCGATTTCTTCCGCAGTCATAGTGATTTCTTGCTTCTCGGCTTCTTCAGCAACTTCTTTAGCGGTCTCTTCAGCCTCGTCCTTAGCAAGTTGTTCTTCAATGTCGGCTGCTTGCTCTGCGCTCACAAGCTTCACAGCCTCTTCCATGGTAAGTCTAGACTTATCAAGAATCGCATGCTTATCTTTTTCAGTAAGAACAAGTTTTTCTCTTTCTTCAGCTTTTTGTTTGAGTTCTTCTACTTTTGGATTTGTGTTTGGTTCTGGCCGGTCTTCAGCTTCTAATGCTTCCGATGTAGAATTTGCAAGTGAAAGGTCTAATTCTTTAAGACGGTCATTAACTTCCGTCCATGCTTTGACATCGTCCATAATTTCGGCTGATTGATCTGTATAATCTGGCTCTGATTCGTATTTATTACCTTCTTTTTCAGCCTTATATTCCTGAAGAAGTTTCCAATCCTCCGGCGAGTATTCCCATTCGCCGGTTTCTTCATTGTATCTAGTTTCGGTGGCTTGGCCTAGCTTTTCGCCGCTCATTTTACTCCTCCGCGTTTAGGTAATAACTACGGAATCTTAGCATAGTATCAAGTGCAACTTCGGTAAGATTGACACCTGAATTTTGCATAAATTCAGCCATTTTTTCATTAGTGAAATCTGGCTCATCAATGAGCCGAGCGAGCTCTTCAGCTTTGTCAGCTGGTAAAGCTTGGACCGCTGCGCGGTCAATTTGATCTAAAAGCCGGTTCTTCATATCGGCTTTTAGTTCCTCGAGGATTTCAGGTTCGATATTATCGATACCTTTATCCTTCAAAAGACTTGCTATAAAATCGTCGACGTTTTGCATTTTTGTATGACCTTTCTTAATGCTTTTCTATATTATAAATGCTTATTATTAAAAAAGCAAGCGCGAAAAAGATACAAAAAACTGAGCACACCTTTTGGACGCGCCCAGTTTTTTAAAAACCCTATTTGTTGATTGATAAGGAAATCTTGCGACCTTCTTTATCGATATCAAGAACAGTAAAGCTCTTGCGTTCGTTCAAGGTGAAGACTTTCTCTGGGTCGACATCAGAACCTTCGCCGAGCTCGGATACATGAACCAAAGCTTCTACAGCTGGGCTGATTTGAACGAAAGCGCCAAATGGAGTGATACGAGTAACGGTACCCTCAACTTTGGAACCTTTCTTAAGCTTCTCTACTTCATGTAGCCATGGATCTTCCATAAGTTGCTTCATAGAGAGAGACAAGCGTTCTTTGTCGATTGCAATAATCTTAGCATCGATTTCGTCGCCAATTTTAACGTAGTCGGATGGGTTGTTAACACGTTCCCAAGAAATCTCGGAAATGTGAACCAAGCCTTCAATACCATCAACGTTTACAAAGACACCGAAGTCTACAACGCCGGTAACTACACCGTGAATCACGTCGCCAACCTTGAGGTTTGCAAAGCGCTCGGCAAGACCGTCTTTGATAGCTTCCTTCTCAGAGAAGATAAGCTTGTTTTCTTTCTTAATAGCGTCAAGGATACGAACCTTGATTGGTTTACCTACGAGAGAGTTCAATCTTTGCAAGATCTCATCTTTGTCAGCGCTACCAACACGTGGATAGTGTTCTGCAGAAAGTTGAGAAACCGGCAAGAAGCCTCTGATTCCTTCGTATTCTACTAGTAAACCGCCTCTGTTGGCATCGTATGGAGTGACCTCCACGGTTTCGGCATTATCCATCTTAGTGATGACCAAATCCCAACCTTTGTCTTTGACGGCTTTTCTAAGAGACAAAAGTACGTAGCCGTCGTCCATTTCTGCTTCGATAACAGAAGCGGTGACTTCGGCGCCGAGCTCCAAGTCTCTAATATATGAAGCTTCGCGGCGTGGTACAAGACCAACCCCTTGGCTCCCGAGATCAATCAAAATCTCGTGTTTCTTGATGGAGATAACTGTACCATTAATAGTATCCCCGGCAATGACTTTTTTGCATGCATCTTGATTCTGCTCAAGAAGTGCCTCAAAATCAGTTTTCTTGGCATTTGCCATAATTAATTTTTCCTTCCTTTAGGCTCATTCAGAGGCCCCGCGAGTGGCGAAATCTTTGAATGAGCCCAAATATGCTCTTATTATAGCAAAATTATCTTAAAAAGTCTAGAGTAGAATTTTTAAAAAGGTGTAGTATAATAGGGGTATGTATTTAGCAGTTGACATTGGCGGCACTAAAACTCTTGTGGCGCTCTTCTCTAAGAGAGGGCGCGTAATTCGGCGTTATAAGTTTAAGACTTCCTGGCAGAAGGAGCGCTTTGTGCGCGATCTCATGGTGGTGCTTAGACACTTTGCTGAATTCGAATTGGAAGCCGTGGTTGTAGCGATTCCGGGCGTTGTACAAAAAAATTGTTCATTTAGGCTTGGTAACCGCAATTGGGGCAATTTCTCCCTGGCAAAAGAAATGAAAAGTTTGTTCAAGTGTCCGGTCTACTACGAAAACGATGCCAATTTGGCGGCAGTTTATGAGTCCTACAAGCTCCCGGGCAAGACCGTGTTTCTTACTTTCTCTACCGGCATTGGTGGCGGGATTGCGGAACAGGGTCATATCCTTCCGGAGTCCGCTAGCTTTGAGCCTGGTCACAAAATTTATACCTATCGTAATAATACTTGCGAATGGGAGGATATCGCGGCTTCTTCTGCCCTAGAAAGAATCTTCCACATCGATGCCGCTACTGATCTCCGTACCAAAAAACAGCTGACTGAGGTAGCAGAGCGAGTATTTTTGGGTATTCCAGATATAGTATCGAAATGTCAACCTGACAATATCGTCTTGGGTGGTCCACTTGGAAAAATTTTCAATTTGTACGTAAAATATTTACCCAAGTATGACGGCGTGCGGTATCGCCGGCCGCGCCGCCCGCTGGAGTCAGTGATTTATGGATGCTACATTTTTGGCAAGAGTCAAAACTGATTTCCCAGAGTTTAGATTCATCCCTGGTAAACGGTATACTTTTCGGCCGCCGAGGACGATTGTAATAGAGGAAGACGGTGATTCCCTGTTTTTGTTGCATGAACTCGGGCACGCTATCTTAAAGCACCGAGACTTTAAAACAGAGGTAGAGCGACTCAAGATGGAAGTGATGGCCTGGGAAAAGGCTAAAGAGTTGGCCCCTAAATATAAGGTAGAGATTAACGAGGATCTAATAGAGGCTGAGCTCGATACTTACAGGGATTTCTTGCACCAAAAATCGCGTTGCCCGAAGTGTGGACTAACGCGATTTCAGACACCAGATGGTGTATTCCACTGCCCTAGATGTGAAATTATTTCTTAGCTGGGCCACGGCGAGAGATACGACCGCCTTTAGCACCAGCGATACGAGCTAGAGCTGGGTTAGCGGCAAAGCCGCCAGTGTGACCATTTTGGCCACCTTTTTTACCGATACGAGCATAAAACTCTTTACCGTATTTAGCTTTATTGGTGGCAGCAGCTTTCATGCCACCGGCTTTGGTTCCAGACATCGTGGAATCTCCGTTCTGCCCACCACGATTATACTAATAAAACACACCTCTTAGAGGCTATGCTTTTATTATAGCATAGTGCTTTAGTTTTGTCAACAGCGAATTCCCGAACACAAAAAATTTAATTTACCGAACAAAGTTTTTAAAAAACATGAACAAAATGTGTGAAAAAAGTGTTGACATTATGCATTCTGTGATATATAATAGAGGTAACTTGCGCAGATTAAACTGCGAGGCTGCACAAGTTATATGTATGACCTGGAAAACCGCCCCTCTCAAAAAAATAGGCGGTTTTCTCTTTTTCTAGTGTTTTTTTATTAGAATTATTACCAGTTTACAGCGATATCGAGACGTTGATGATGGGTTTTGGCAAAAGTGCCGGTATCACAGACACGGCCTGGGCCGAGGCTGGTCTGGACAATACTACCACGAGGGTGGACTTTGAGGTCGGCGGCGACCATAACATATTTGCCGAGCATTTTGACGCCATCATCGCGAACCCAATACTTATCTTCGTTGCCCATATTGCGCATAATTTTTACTACGCCACCCATTGGGAGGTTGTAGTAGGTTTCGTCGCCTGTAGGGCCATCAATATGACCAAGGTAAGAATCTAAAACCGGACCATCCCATTTGAAAGCGAAAATTGGAACCTCTTCAGGGGTAAACGGAGTGCCATCAGGGCCGAGTGGCCCAAGAGCAGCTTCCGCTTCGGGGGTGGCGACGTCGGTAGGAAAATCGTTCGCCTCAACATCCAGATCTTCTGGCTTAGTAAGAAGACTTTCTAGGACGGCTTGATTTGGATCGAGCGGTGCATTAAGTGGGTTTTCAACTGGGGTGCCGAGTAGTGGATCGATTGGCGACACCTCTGGAATAGAGCCTGGCGCGGTAGGAATATCGATAGCTGGAGCGGCTGGTGCGGCAGGAGTTGGTGTGGCGGGAGTTGGCGATGGCTCTAGGATGTCGTC
>JAEEGL010817263.1_pt1 | contig 10309 bp, 7 predicted proteins | sample 9134231 | NCBI WGS metagenome assembly JAEEGL01 (sample SAMN16246548, study PRJNA631951) | gut metagenome | biome: gut microbiome; feature: rumen; material: fiber-attached | host: Bos | place: Iran: Karaj | collected 2018-10
AAAGAACACGATGTATCTTTATGTGAGGATGCTGATTGTAATGGCGGTCAGTCTCTTCACTGTACGTATTGTGTTAAATGCTTTAGGTGCAGAGGATTACGGTATATATAATGTTGTAGGTGGTGTTGTGGCCATGTTTGGCTTTCTCTCTTCCACCATGAATTCTGCTTCATTGCGCTTTTTCTCCTTTTATTTGGGGCGGCAGGACTTCAAGAGGCTGTCAGAGTATTTTTCAATGTCCTTTTGGTGTTTTGTTTTATTAGCTGTGATAATATTTGTTGCTGCCGAAACTTTAGGACTGTGGTTCGTTAAAACCCAGCTGGTCATTCCGGCAGGAAGAGCAGATGCTGCTATGTGGGTATATCAATGTGCCATCATCTCCTTTATGTTTAGGATTATAACCATCCCTTATAATGCCATAATCATTGCAAGGGAGAAGATGAACGTATATGCAATAGGTGGCCTTTTAGAAGTGTTCTTGAAGTTAGGCGTAGCATATATTCTCTATATTACTCCGTTTGACAGACTGAAGGTCAATTCTGTATTAGTATGTTTGATGACGAGTACCATAGACGTGTTTTATATCATTTATAGCCTAAAGTATTTTTCTGAAAGTTGGGTAAAAAGGTTTTGGGATAAGAGTATTTTTAAGGAGGTTGTCAATTATTCGGGTTGGAGTTTATTTGGAGCCATTTCTGGTATTTTAAGGAGTCAAGGTATAAATATTCTTCTCAACATCTTCTTTAATCCCGTTGTCAATGCTGCCCGTGCTATTGCTTATCAGGTGAGTAGTGCTATTAATCATTTTGTCCTTAATTTTCATAAGGCAGTTCAACCACAGATAACAAAATATTATGCTGCCGGAGAGAAAGACGAATTTTATAAGTTGCTATTCCGTTCTTCACGCTTATATTTCTATTTGATTTTTTTGTTATCACTTCCTGTACTAATGGAGACTCCCTTTATTCTTGCTTTGTGGTTAAAGAATATTCCAGAATATACCATGTTGTTTACTAGGTTGGTTATCATCATAGCTATCATTGATTCAATGAGTTATCCCCTTCAAACATCCATATCTGCTACAGGACGTATCAAATCTTTCCAAATAGTGACGGGAGGGCTTCTTATACTAAATCTTCCTATAGCATGGCTTTTCCTAACCATGGAATACCCTCCTGAATCTACCATGTATGTGGCAATGGGTATATCAATTATAGCTCAGATTACACGTATATATTTCTCGCACCGACAGAATGGGATGCGTGTTCAAGACTATCTAAAAGAAGTTTTGAGACCAATAACTGTAGTAGCAGTATTTGCTTTGCCAGTTCCTATTTATATGGAATCTGTTATTACATCAGGTTGGCTTAGATTCCTGACAGTAACAGTAACATCATTATTGATTACAGCCCTCGTTGTATATAGTGTTGGTATAACCAAAGGAGAAAGACAAATGATAAAGAATCTAATTAATAAAAGGTCGCTATGGATGAGAAAATAACCCATTTTTTAGACTCCAATCATATTGAATACGCTGAGAACGTTTCTTTGGCAAAGAAAACGTGGATTCATCGTGGTCCTGTGGTTCCATTCTATATACTGCCATCAGATGTTGATGAATTAAGATCTGTAGTGGAGTTCCTTTACATTAACAAGAAAGATTTTAAGGTGATAGGCCATACTTCTAACTTGTATTTCAAAGACACTTTCAGTACGGATGCGATTATTTCGACAAGGAAGATGACCGCCTTTCGCAAAAAGGAGGGAAAACTCATTTGCGATGCCGGTGTAAATGTTACACAGTTGTCAAAATATTGCGTCGAACGTGGTATAAAGGGATTTGAGGGCTTGGTTGGCCTTCCGGGAACAGTAGCAGCTGCTGTAGTTAACAACAGCAGTTGTTTCAAGTGTAGTATCAATGAACTGCTAACAGACGTAGATGTCATACAGTATGAGAGTGACGGAATCTGTTGTTTTCGCACACTGAAAAGAGAAGAATTAGGTCTCTCACACCGTAGTTCAGCCATAAAGAGAAAGGAGATGAATGCGATAGTTCTTCAAGTTCGGCTTTCAATAAATACCACTACTGATATTGAAGATCTTAAACAAAAGGCGCAGCACAATATTGATTTAAGGACGAAAACACAGGAAGGAAAGGCTCTGAATCTCGGAAGTATCTATGCTGGTAGGAAATCGAGGCCATTAGGAATCTTTGATTTAGGGATTTTGAAGTTTCCGTTGGTACTCACTTTAAGAGTTGTAGATCATTTCTGTTGGCATAAAGAGTCATATAAACTAAAAAGAAATTCCTATCTCCTGAGTTTATTTGGATATAAAGACGTAATACCCTATGTGTCACCTAAGAACATCAATTGTTTTATTTGGAAAGACAACGGAGCCGATTGCGCTTTCGTTAGGTATGATACATTCATGCATGAATGTTTTGAGTGTGGAGAAATGGAAATAGAGATTTGTAAGTAATGAAAAAAATAGGTATTATTACAGTTCAGAAAGCACCGGAGAATTATGGCGCTTGTCTTCAGTGTTATGCGCTGTGGAAATTTATTAAGGATCAGGGGTATGAGTGCGAGTTGATAGATTTAGTACGCCCGTGGAGCCCTGATTATCTTGTGAGTAAGCGATTCAAGGAAAAGCATCCGAAAGTCCAAATACCATTTTATAGAAGGATATTAAAAAGTCTTGTTGATTCAAGAAAGAAGATTCCTATTGAGAATAAGAATTTCCAGACTTTTAATGCTCTAATGGACTATTCTGATACATATTATAGTGTGGATAGTCTATATAATAATCCTCCTGTCTATGATGTTTATGTTGCAGGCAGCGATCAGATATGGAATCCCTTGATGCCATTTATAAATGACCCGTACTTCCTGACCTTTGTTCCCCAAGGAAAGAAAAAAATATCATACGCATCTAGTTTTGCGGTAAAAGAAATCCCAGACGGAGTTTGGCCTTTCCATCCGGACTGGCTTGATGACTATCATGCCATCTCTGTTAGGGAAACATCAGGAGTTGATATAGTAAATAAATATTTTGGAAAGCAGGCATCTATTGTTTCTGACCCAACCATGCTTCTGACAAAGAGTGAGTGGGAAAGACTACTTGTTTTACCCCCAATAAAAGAGAGGTATTTGTTTGTTTATACTTTGCAGTATAACCAGAAAATTGTTGACAAGGCAGTTTGCTTGGCGAAAGACCTAGGGCTAACTGTTTATGTTGTTGTGTCATCAACTACAGGAATAAGGCCAGAACAAAATGATGGAGTACGATATATTTATACGGCAGGCCCAAAAGAATGGTTGGGATATATTCATGCTGCAGAATATGTCATTACAGATTCTTTCCATGGCTCTGTTTTCTCCTTTTTGTTTTCAAAAGCATTGCTGACTGTTTGTACAAATAGGAAAGTTTCAGAACGGCTGACAACCCTTTTTGAATCTTTTATGCTGTCTGCTAATTTGATTGATATTGAACAGTTCAAAATGTTAGGAAGCTTAGATTTGTCTCATTATTCTTTTGAAGCCGTACAAATAGTAATAGATAATCTCAGAAAAAAGTCGGCTTCCTTCTTGATAAATGCATTAAAATAACGGGATATGAAAAGTAAACTATGTAACATATTATTACGCTTAGGAGTTACGACTGTTGTCACGACTGAAAGTAAGACATCACTATCGTTCCTATCAGATACATTCGATGTCAAAGAAGTTAAGGATGCTCGCAGTGCTACATTTGAAGCTTTCGGCATTATAAAAATGTCAGAAAAGCCAGTAGCATTGATAGTAAAGGAGAAAGAGTTATCCAATACTCTTACAGCAGTCACTGAAGCATGGCTCCAAAGAAAAGATTTGATTCTGATAACTATCAACGGTAATCTTTACCTACATTATGATTACCTTGATCGGTGTCTTATGAGTAGTGCTTTACTCTTAGAGGATTCTAATGAGGAAGAATTAGTCCAGGAAATGCAACTGCGACATGGACCACATCTGCTTAGGACTGCACTAAAGTTAGAAGTTGAAAGGTCAGTTGACTACACTAATATACTTCAAGAATTAGACAAAGTTCTTTGTGAAAATGATGTTGTATTTTGTTACAATCCCACACAAGTATCGGGTACACATAATATCGTCATTTCACAGCAGCATTGCTATTGTGTCATATCAAAATATGTTGGCTATCTTTTAGGTTGTAATGGAAAAGCTGTATTGTGTATTCCAGAGAATTTGTTGGCTTACGACAGCAATATCTTTAATTTCCGAAATCTCCCAAGCACGTTATTTTTGGTAGTCGTCGCTGATAGCAGTGGATCCATGAGTAAGTTGTCTCCCTGGATTGAGAGTAACGGAATTAACGTGATTCAAACGGAAAAAGCTGATTATTTAGCATTGCTGCGTGAAGAGAAACCAAAACTCGTTTATATAAAATAGAAAGATACATGTATACAAATATTAAACAAGTACAAATCATAGTTTCTTTACTGAAACAATATGGTGTCAGGCATTTTGTAATTTCACCAGGTACACGACATGTCCCTTTGGTACATGCGGTTGAGATGGATTCATTCTTCACCTGTTATTCTGTTGTTGACGAAAGGAGTGCAGGCTTCGTCGCCTTAGGATTGGCAGAATCGATGGATGCACCAGTATGCGTTGTATGCACATCAGCAACGGCATCATGCAATTATCTCCCTGCTATGCAGGAGGCTTTTGAGCGGCATATTCCGCTTATTGCGCTAACTTCAGACAGGGCAAGGTATCAGCGTTTCCATGGTGAAAACCAGTGTATCAATCAAGTAGATATGTATAAACCATTCTGCAAATATGCTGTGGATTTGCCACTTGTTAAGAACGATGAGGATTATTGGTATTGTAACCGTTGTGTCAACGAGGCTTTAATTTATCAAAACCGAAACGAAAAAGGACCAATCCAGATCAATTTTCTTGAACCACTAAATATCAGAGAACTATCAACCTTTGAGGTTCCAGAGATTCCATTAACGAGAAAAATCAATGTTATAGAGAGTAATATTGATTGGAAAAAATATGCTCAGCAATTGGCAGGAAAAAAAATCTTGGTGATTTGCGGACAATACATAACTCATACAGAAAGGTTGAAAAAAGCACTCCGTTCATTTAATGAGAAATATGAGACGGTTATCACCACCGATTATTTTGCTAACGTGAATGATGATATATTTATCCATTCACCGGGATTGGATGTCGTGCTAAATTCTAGTGAATATAGGAATTTAAAGCCAGATATAATTATAACTTACGGTTCCAAGGTCTATTCTGGTTTAGGCGTTCATTATCGCGTGGAAAAAGTTCCCCATTGGTATATTGATGAAGAGGCTATAGTGTATGACCCTATGCATACCTTACAGAATATTTTCGCTATGTCTCCAGACATGTTCTTCGAAAAATTGGCAAAAGTATCAGATGGTGTGAATAGTAAGTCTTATTACCAATTATGGAGGGCAAGATTAGATCAGATAAATTTTGAAATCCGAAATTTTACAAATTATTATGTTATCAAGGAAGTCTTAAAGTATCTGCCAGAGAAAAGTACTGTTCATACAAGTGTTTTGAATAGTATGAGATTCACTAACTTCTGCGCAATACCCAATGATGTTACTGTTATTGGTAATATTTGTGCAGATGGTATAGATGGTGCGCTTTCAACTTTTATAGGACAGGCGCTAAGTACAAACAAAATTGCATTGTTAGTAATTGGTGATTTGAGTTATTTGTATGACCTGAATGAAGCTATTGGCACGATGCCTAATAATATTAGAATTCTGTTGATTAACAATAATGCAGGTGCGGAATTTCATTATAACATCAGTCTTGAACGAATTTCAACGTTAAACTTGCATATAGCAGCGGCGCACCATAACCAATTCAAGGAAATCTCAACAATGTCAGGCCTTGAGTATTGGAAAGTAACAAGTGCCGATGAGCTGGAAAAGGTAGTAAGTTTATTTTTTCAACCCTCAGAACAGCCAATTCTGCTTGAGGCCATAACAGATGCCGATACTGATGGTCGTGAATTAAGATCAATGTTAGCAAGAAATAGGAAAAAGATTGCTCTCTCAATGAGGGTTAAGAACAAACTGACAAGAATGATAAAAAAGTTGTAATGATGGTATCAAAGATTAGAAGAGCTTTTAGATATATTTTTAAAGGTGTGCCTATAGTAAAGATAACGGCAGAAGTAAAAGTCAATACTACGGGGAAAAGTCTTGAAGGAAAGAACATATTAATTACAGGAGGTGCATCTGGGATAGGTTTTTCCATTGCCCAAAAATGTGTTGATGAAGGAGCTACCGTCTTGATATGTGGAAGAAACCTTGATCGTCTTCAACAAGCCCAACAGGCTTTAGGAGGTGAAAATAAATGCAAGGTAATTCCCTTTGATGTTTCTGATGTAAAAGAAGCAGAAAATTTTCTTAGTAATTGTTATGGTGTGATGGACAATCGCATAGATTGTTTGGTCAATAATGCCGGCGTTTCATTGCACGAGAAAGACTTTCGTTATGTTACCGTGGAAGGGTTTGAAAAGCAGTTCAATACGAATATAAAAGGCTCGTATTTCCTAACCAAATATTATCTGGAACAGCAGATAAAAAGGAATCATATTCAAGAAACGAATGTGTTATTTATCAGCAGCGAGAGAGGCAGTTTTCATACAGACATTCCCTATGGATTAACAAAAAATGTAATAAACAGCCTTGTAGGGGGGTTGAACAATCGTCTTGCTGCTGAGGGATTAAGAGTGAATGCCTTGGCCCCTGGCGTTACAGTGTCTGAAATGACAGGCAGGAGTAGTGACGACTTGTTCTACAACGGCAGCCCTTGTGGCAGGGTTTTCCTCCCTGAGGAAATGGCTGAAGTAGCAGCTTTCTTACTAAGTGATTTTTCAAAATGTATTTCAGGTGAAGTAGTGCATTGTGATTATGGAGCACATCTTAAGTGTATTTAGAAAAGAATAGTAACATGACAAACTCCATTATAGACAAAAGGTGGAATACTTATTCCGTCATTTTAATTATCCAGGCCTTGTATTCGTTGAAAGCATGGTTCCTGTGGTGGATACCAGGGCTGACAGGGACTGTGATTATATTTGTTATTTCAGTTTTCTATCTTATATATGCGCCTTTTTGGACTTTCAAGGAGAATAAGAAAGTATATGCGGCGGTACTGCTTGTCATTCTGTTCTTATACCAAGTGGAAGGAAACTTAAATGCATATATGCTGAAACTCATGGAGGTTTTTGCGGTTATTCCATTAATATTTCTTAAGTCCCAATACCAGGCTGACATTTTGGAGAAATTCCAAAAAGTTATAACGGTCATATTAACCATATCATTAGCATTCTGGGTATTGCATTTAGTGGGCATTAATACCCCTTCAACGTCTATTACTTATGGAACGGTTGACCGAGGTCAAGGATTAGAAGACCAGTATCTATACGATAATCACTATGTGTTTTTGGTGAACCAGTCGTGGATGCTAAAATCATTCGCCGTGGTCCCTGATTTTCTTCGTTTCTGTTCCATATTCCTAGAGCCCGGTTATTTAGCAATCCTTATGGTCTTTCTCCTATTTATAAATAGGTTTGATATTAACGATAAACGCAATTTACTATATATAGCAACAATCATAGCAACTGTTTCGCTTGCAGGTGTCCTTATAGGTGTGTTTGCATATATTGCGCATAGTGCCCAATATACTAAAAGAGGACCTATAGGTATTATACTACTGTTATTTGTTTCGTTTTCAGGTTACGATTTTTTTAAAGACTTTAATGGTGGCAGAAATTTTATTAACCAGGGTATTATAGAGAGGCTTGAAGTTGACGAGTCAAAAGGAATTGCTGGTAATAACAGAACCACAGAGTATTTTGACAATCAATTTGATACGTTTCTTAAAACTTCAGATTTATTAGGAGGAATTGGCGCAAAAAAAGTTAAAGATATTGGTGGAGCCAACGTGGGGTATAAAGCATATGTCATGAGTTATGGCATTATTGGCTTGATACTTATCTTATCCTATTTAATGGTGATTGCAAGGATTTGGAAAGGGTATAGGTCACTTATCATGTTCATCCTCTATGTTTTGATGTTTATCCGTGGTCATGGTCCTATCTTTTGGACAGGATTTATGCTCGTCTATGTTTGTGGTTTAGCTCAGGCAAAATATAATTCTATGACTTATGAAAAAAATAGCAATAGTAGCTCCTTACAAAGAGTATAATTACGGTACAGTATTACAAGCTTACGCACTCCAACAAGCAGTGGATAGGTACGGATGTTCTTCAGAATATCTGAACTTTACAAATGCTGTACCTCTTTCGTTGTGGGAAAGAGTAATAAAAAAAATAGTATCCTATATAAAGCATATTACTAAGGGACCTGTCATTTCAGGACTTGATGATTATTCTTTCTTTTCTTCACCAGAATTTGAAGAATTCTCTAAAGGCTTTGATCATTTTATAAAAACAAGAATAAGAGAATCCTCAATCAAATATAATCCATTGTCTTTACCATATTGTACCGAATACGATGCATATATGGTGGGTAGTGATCAAACGTGGGGTGAGGCGAGAATTAAAAAGAATCCGATTTATTTTCTTGATTATATTAATGAACATTATTCAAGACTCTCTTATGCCCCAAGTTTGGGTTCGACCCATATTTCAAAGGAATACTTGCAATTATTGAAAGCAAAACTCTCAAAGTTTAACAGCCTGTCTTGCCGAGAGATGACTAATTGCAAATTGCTCAGCGAGGAGTTGGGGAGAAAAGTGACTTTTGTGTTAGACCCGACATTGTTACTTAACGCAAACGCTTGGAATAAAATTGCAGAATGCCATCCGAACACAGGATTGAAGGAAAAGAAATATATTCTTTGTTATATACTTGGTGAAAAGCAAAGTATTAGTGACTATGCAGAGGAATTAGGTAGGATTAAAGGACTTCCAGTGTACTATATTGTTACGCGTCCGATTTATCTCCAAAAAGAAAAGCATATTTTTGCTACTCCAGAATCATTTCTTAGTTTAATCAGGGATGCGCATACTGTAATAACAGATTCGTTTCATGGATCAATATTCTGTATTAACTATAATACCCAATTCTATAGTTTCACAAAGAGAGAAGAAGAAAATTCTATAGACAACGATCGAATTATGGAAGTTCTTAATACTTTTCATTTGTTGAATAGGTTTAAAGATGGCAAAACGGATTATGAGAGTGATATCAATTTTGTTGAGACAAACAGATTATTAGAAGATTATCGTAGGTCCTCTGAACAATATTTAAATGGTATCATGAAAGATATTGAAAAGTGATGAATATATTGTATATTGCACATACTCGTGATGGGAGTGGCGCTAGAGTTGCTTTGGAAAATATGGTAAAAGGAATGATTGCCAAGGGACATAACGTTTTTGTAATGTCTCCCGCACTTGATTGTAAACTCTCAGATAATATGCGAAAGATAGGAGCAACTGTTTTGGTTGCGCCTGTTTCAATGACTGTCTATCCCAATGTTCATAATCCTATAAGATGGATTGGATTATTGTTACGAAATATAATACGCTGGCAGAAGGCTAAACGCATTATTCTTGATACAATTGTTAATAATAAGATTGATATAGTACATACAAATGTTGGACCCATGAACATTGCACCGCCTGTATGTCGAAAATTGGGAATACCACATGTCTGGCATATTCGTGAGTTTCAGAAAGAGTTTTTTCTGACATTTTTTTGGACTCCTTCCCTTTTTAAGAAAGTAATCAAACAAAAGGGTAATTATAATATCGCCATTACTAAATCGATTTTTCAATACCATTCTTTAAGAGATAATATTGATAGAGTTATTTATGACGGTGTTTTCCCCAAAAACGTAGCGGAGAACCAGTATACAAAACAACAACGAAAAAAAGTTGTGCTATTTGTGGGTAGAGTAGAAGAAGCAAAGGGAACTCTTGACTTAATACAGGCATTCGTGAAATTCCAGCAAGAACACCCCGAGTGGAAGCTTCTGGTGGTTGGTGCATATAACGAACATAGTCAGTATTATCAGTCTTGTAAAAAGATTAGTGCTATTTCAAAAAATATCGAATTTTTGGGAAAAAGAGCTGATGTTTATGAATTGATGAGAGAAGCTCGTGTTTTAGTAATGTCTTCAAAACGTGAGGGCTTTGGGTTTGTAACTGCAGAGGCAATGGCCAATGGTTGCTTAGTGATAGGACGTAATACTGCAGGAACTAAGGAACA
>JAEEGL011399134.1_pt1 | contig 10309 bp, 8 predicted proteins | sample 9134231 | NCBI WGS metagenome assembly JAEEGL01 (sample SAMN16246548, study PRJNA631951) | gut metagenome | biome: gut microbiome; feature: rumen; material: fiber-attached | host: Bos | place: Iran: Karaj | collected 2018-10
ATTACCTCTTCTGCCAATTTTTCATAACTTTTTGCGCCCATACATTCAGGGTCATATTTACAGATAGGAAGTCCATGAGACGGAGCCTCTGAAAGACGAACATTTCGTGGAATAATTGTATTAAATACAACATCCTTAAAATATGATTTAACCTGAAGCACAACATCCTGGGCAAGACGAGTGCGCGAATCGTACATTGTAAAAAAGATTCCGCCGATTGTAAGCTTTGGATTAATTTCCTTCTGAACCTTTTGAACAGTCTGAAGAAGAAGGGTAATTCCTTCAAGGGCAAAATATTCACACTGCATGGGAACTAAAACAGAATCGGCAGCGGCAAGACCATTAAGGGTCAGGATTCCAAGAGAAGGCGGACAATCAATAAGAATGTAATCATACTGTGGTTGGAGAGGTTCAAGGGCGTTTTTAAGGTAATATTCCCAGTTATCCTGGTCTACAAGCTCAATTGCGGCACCGGAAAGGTCAATAGAAGCACTGATTGCATCAAGATTTGGGATAGAAGACTTTTTTACGGCAGCTTTGGCATCGCAGTTTCCGGCAAGCAGCTCGTAAATAGTAGGCTTGTCTTTGGAAACACCAACACCGCTGGACATGTTTCCCTGAGAGTCAAAATCTACAAGAAGAACCTTTTTTCCTGCAAGTGCAATGTAAGCGCCAATATTGATTGCGGATGTGGTTTTGCCAACGCCGCCTTTTTGATTTACAAAAACGATTGTCTTAGCCATAGAAATAGTATAACAATTTTTTGGAAAAAGGTATACTGTAAATGTGATGGTAAAGATGGAAAAATGCTCCCGCGAATAACCGTAGCGACGAAGCAATCCATGTATTAGGATAGATGTATGATTTTAAGCATAACTTTTTCAAAGCCTGCAAGTGATGTTGAGGCAAAACTTGGGCGGCCATATAAAAAAATTAAAATCTCGGTGGAAAATAAGGATGGGCAGACTGCTTATTTTGCTCAGATGTTTACGGAAAAGCAGGTTTTTCACCAGCATTTTTCAGAGAAAGAACTTGAGGCTTTTGTACAGGAGCATGCCGGGACCACCTTTAAGAATGTTGTTGAACTTACGGATTCGGAAGAAATTACGATTCTTGCAAATAAGAAGGGCAAGATTACCCGGCTGGTAAAGGAAATTAAGGGAGTTGCCGGCGGAGAAACAGTGCCTGCCACTGCAAAAAATGCCTCCGGAGAAAAGAAAAACTATATCATAAAAGAGGGGCTGCCGGTTCCCTTCCTCGTGCTTTTAGGCCTGATGACGGCAGAAGGCAAGGTCATTGCTTCCCGCTATGATAAATTCCGCCAGATTAACCGCTTTTTAGAGTTTATTGATGATATTCTGCCCTGGATCCGGGACCAAGATGATGGTGAAAACCAGCCTGATGGTAGTGCCCGCCAGCCCCTCCGCATTGCCGACTTTGGCTGCGGAAAATCTTATCTTACCTTTGCAGTTCATTATTATCTGACGGAAATTAAACATATTCCCTGCCAGATTGAAGGGCTGGATTTAAAACAGGATGTAATTGATTACTGTAATGATATAACTGAGCGGCTTGCTTTACAGGGGCTTCACTTTAGTGTGGGAGACATTTCTGCTTACAAAGGAGACGCATCACCCGACCTTGTAATGACCCTGCATGCCTGCGACACGGCAACAGATTTTGCTTTGGAATATGCTGTGTCTCGTGGTGCCAGAGCAATTTTGAGCGTTCCCTGCTGCCAGCACCAGATAAATTCACAAATCCAGGCCAACCGCAAAGGAAAAATCAAACAGGATGACAGCGCACTGGAACCAATTCTAAAATACGGTCTCCTCCGCGAAAAGTTTTCTTCTTTACTCACAGATGCCCTGCGCGGGGAATGGCTGGAAAGTCAGGGTTACCGGGTCCAGATGCTGGAATTTATTGACGAAGAACACACACCAAAGAACATCTTGATTCGCGCGGTGAAAAAGTCCGGGGTCCCTGTGCTTCGACAGGCTCAGCAAGCTCTAAACGAAGGGCTCTCAAGGCGTAAACCAAAAATTCTAACCGATCTTAATATTACCCCTGAATTGTGGAAATGATGAAAAAAATAGTAAAATACATAAATTCTAATACTTTTCCAGGGATTTTTATGTATTTTAAGCCTCATATCTGATGAAAATGCATAAATTTTCAGGTTTTACCCTTAGAATTTATGTATTTTTGCCCTAAAATCTAAAAAATTCAGTCCAAAAGTCCATGATTTTTATGTAAAAAGCATAAATTGGCAATAATTACAGGCCAAATTTATGCTTTTAAGGAAAAAAACACGCCCTCGCGCCTACTCCATATTCTTCCAGGCGTCAATAAATTCAAACATAAACTGCTGGATGTCGCTGAACCATTTTTTCTGGAACTTACAGGCTTCAATTCCGATGTAGCGGAAGTGCCAGCATTCCCAGCGGTAGCCGGTGATGTCTTCGTAGCCTTGAGGAAAGGACAAACTCCAGCCATATTCCTGTGAATGTTTATTGAGCCATTTACAGCCTTCGGTCAGGGCGTAGGAATCTTCAATGTTACCAAAATCTACGGCGGCACCAAGCTGATGCTGGCTGGTTCCAGGGCGGGCAGATTCTCTTTCTGCTTCTTCAAGGCCGTCTACGCTAACCCAGTAATTAAAGGTTCTTTCCTGAGTTTCGTAGGAGCGGTAGGTAGAGCTTACATCCAGAGTTACTCCGTCTTTTTTAGCGGCGCGGCCCATTTCTGCAAGAGCGTCGGCGGCATCCTGGCGCAAAGACAAGGTTGTTTTATTTATGATGTAGTCGTCGTTGGCAACAAGTTTTTTCAAATGCTTTGGCTCGTAGTCGGCGCCTACCTTGTGGGTTTTGTCTATTAAATAGTAAAGGCTAAGGTCATCGGAAGGAAAGGCTTTTTCTATTTCCAGCACCTTATGTAAGTCTGCAAGAAATTCAGCCGGGTCGCCGTTTGGAATTGCTTCTTTGCAGCGGTTGGTCATGGACATGAGGACACGGTTGAGTTTTTCAATTTCGGGGTCAAGGCGGGCAGGTTCCTGAACAGGCTGGGCAGAAGCTTTGGTCTGGTCAGCAGCCTGAGTCTGCACCTGTTTTGGCTTGGCACAAGCAGTAAAAAGTGAAATAGTGAAAAATGAAAGTAAAAACAAAATTTTCTTCATATTGTCATTCCGAACTTGTTTCGGAATCTCCTTATTAGATACATAGATGCTGAAACAAGTTCAGCATGACGCCCTTTTATACCAGTTGGCCTCTTACCAGAATCTGCTTTTTATTACCATCCCCATACTCAATTGTAATTGTCGGATCCCTTACAACTCCATCCAGGTGAATGAGGCTTGGAGCATCGTTATCGTAGTTTTCGCCGATTGCAAAATGGCAGGTGTGAAAGGCCTTTTCATCTTCCAGCATGTTTCCTGTAATCTGGGCGGCCGGGTTCAAACCAATTCCAAGCTCACCAATATTACGGGCATTGCGCTTGTAAACGGCACCCTGGCCTTCCGGAAGCTTCTTTTCTTTTTCATACTGAACAGCCCGCTGCTCGGCTTCGCTAATTGTTTTAAGCAGGCGTTTTGCTTCTGCCCCACCTTCTATTTCTTTTACAAAGCCTTTTTCCAGCCTGCAGGTAATTGGTGTTTCCAGAATTGAGTCTCCGTCTGCAAAGGTCATGGAACCGTCATAAACAATTACACCTTCGCACTCGCCTACCAGAGGGCTTATAAAAACTTCGCCGGCAGGAATGTTTCCACCGGTTCCGGGCTTGGTAAAATCTCCGTCATCAAACATAAGCTTGCGGCCTTTTACAGGAACTTTTATATCGGTTCCACCGGGGGCTATTACAAAAACATTTATTGCCCCTTCAAAAAGCTGGTCCAGCTTGCGGCAGCGCTCCCCCAGTTCCTTGTAGTCTATGGCGGCAGTTCGTTTCATCATATCTACGGTAATACCGGGAGTCCAGGCTCCACGCATTGTCTTTTTACCGTCCAGAAGATAATCAAAAATATGAGTAAACTCCTGACCATCCTCACTTTTATAAGGTTTTGCAGTTGCGGCAGGATCCTTACCAAGTTTGATGTTTGAAATTGAAAAGCAAACCTCCGGCTCAGTAGCAATTGCAGCTAATACCTCGGGGTTGGCATTATCAAAGCTGGTTTTATCGGGCTGGAAAACTAAAGTTGGAATAGCCCCCACTTCGCTGCTTGCCATAAATAAATCCTGAGCAATTTCGTTTGTTGCAGGGTTTGCAATGATGAGGACTCGTTCCCCTTTTTTTACGGCAACCACATCCTGTACAACAACCTGTGCAGGACTTCGCTCTTTGCCGGCTGCACTGTCTATTTTGTTTTTAATTTTATCAAATAACATCTTTTCTCCTAAAACTTTGTCACCCTGAACTTATTTCAGGGGATGTTCTATCTTTTATGAGATCCCGAAACAAGTTCGGGATGACGGTTCTCACTCCTTTCATCAGGTTCGGGATGACGGTTCTCACTCCTTTCATCAGGTTCGGGATGACGGTTCTCGCTTCTTTCATCGGGCTCGGGATGACGGTTATTTTTTTATTACAACCATATTTCTTTCACTATCTTCCAGTCCCGGTACTGACAGAGGACAAATCTCATAATCAGAAACCAGATTTTTTATTCCATCCATTTCCTGACGGATATTTTCCAGACGGGCCTTGTAGGCACAAATGACTCCACCGGATTTTACCATGCGCAAAAGGGTTTTTGTCATTTTCTGATCAAGGGGACGAAAAGCCCTGAAGGTAATTAAATCAAAGCTTTCGGCTCCAACCTGTTCTGCAAGACTATTCCATATTTCTATGTTAGTCAACCCTAACATCCCCCTGCAATTTTCCAGAAAGGAACAGCGTTTTTCCATTCGTTCAACAAGCTTAAAATCCACCCAAGTCATTGCTGCAGCCAGAGGAATTCCGGGCAAGCCTCCCCCCGAACCGATATCACCAACCACAAGCGGCTCGTCTTTCCCACCCATTTTTTCCAGACAATTACGAATCACCTGATAACCCGCAAGAGAATCAAGAATATGACGAACCACAAGCTCATCATGATCAGAGGTATTTGTAAGGTTATAGGCAGAATTAAAGAGAATGATTTCGCTTATGTATTTTTCCATTTTGGAAACAAGGAGAGCACTGGCACTCTGTTCAAGCCCAGGCACTGTTTGAATTATTCCTTGTTCTAAAATAGTTATCATGAAATTTCCTTGCCCTTCGAGAGCCTCAGGGACCCCACTCTTTTCTTCATCATGCTGAACTTATTTCAGCATCTCCTATAAAAACAGACCCTGAAACAAGTTCAGGGTGACAGGGTCTCTCTATTTATCAATATCCAGCAGTAAATCTGCGGCAATTCCGTTATCATCATAATGAAGAACCACAAGATTTCCGGTTTTTTCAGCGACCAGATTTTTGCACTGGCAAAGCTTATAAACATAAGAAGACTTATTTTCGCTTCCCTGGGCGATTGAAGGAGTTACAGAAAAGGTTGTCGTACTTCCGTTACTCTTTACCGCAGTAAAAAGCATGTAGAAGGTTTCGGTACAGCTTTTGTTATTTACAAAGTATTTGCGGTCACCTGTAAGTAAAAAAGAACCATCCGGCTCCGGCTCGCTAAAGAAGGTCTGGGTTATAGAATCCTTTATGCTGTAATTATTTATTTTAAAACGAAGGATAGAAGGATTTCGGGTTCTGAAGGTTTCGGAATCCTGTAATTTTGCCGCATAAAGTTCCTGCTGGGCGGCACTTGCAGTTTTCTGTTCAACCTTAAGCTCATTCAGCTTTGAAAGAATCTCCCTGAGCAGAAGGGTTGTAGAAAGGTTTGATGTAGCAGAAGAAGCTGTAAGGCTGGATGTAAGTCCCGAAGTTCCCGTCAGTGATGAAAGGGAAGAAAGCGTATCAAAGGAACCTGTATCATAAAGCCCCGAAATATCCGAAGCCGTAAGAAGATTTGAATTTGTTAAAAGTGTAAGCAAAAGGTCATCTGTTGTCGTTGCATCAGTAAGCAGAGTCTCGTTTGTTTTGCTTTCGGCAGCCGGGCTTTCAGAAGAAGCCTTACTTGACGAAGAATAATGCTGAGGCACAGAAGGCCTGTAAAATTTTCCATCCATTGTTGGAGAAGAAATAGAGGGCATATCCGGCATTGTAATAGAAGAAATGGAAGGCATAGAAGGCATTTCCATTGACTGGGCAAAAAGCTTTCCCTCTGCAAAAAACAGTGCAGCAGCCACAAACAAAGCGGCAATTCTCTTACATATTTGCAAGACTTTCCTCCACATATTCAAGACGCTGAGTAAGCTGAGCTATTGTTTTTTCAAGCCTGCTTTTTTCGCGTTCAAGTCTGGTTTTAGGGTCTTCGCCCTTTGCTTTTGCAGCATTCTGCTTCATCATTTCACGAACAGAGGCAGGTGATTTTCCACCATTCATAAACTCCTGTTCTACAGCTGCACGGTCATCAGGCTTTTTTACAGCGGCAACAACCTTCATGTTTTCAAAGCCTATAGCAGGATTTACATTAGAAGCTGCAACCTTGCGAATATCCCTGGCAGTATTTCTAGGAAGACAAAGAACCCTGTCGATATAATCTTCATAACGAATATTTGCTTCCTTGCAGAGATCCCAGGCCCTGGCAAGCTTTTTACCAAATTCCAGCATGAGTTCTCCATTTTTGGCAAGGTAGTTGTTTTTTATATCTTCTGTAAGCTCTTTTAATTCCTGATTGCTTTCCCAGCCAATTGAATAATAGCCTTTTTTTTCCGCAATTTCAATCAAATCACCAAACTTTGCCCAAAATTCCTGAGTATGAACCCTGCAGGCAGAACCATAGGAAGGATCACTTTCCTGCTTTTTGATTGTCATAAGATGATGAGTATATTCATGTACTGCTGTGTAGACAAGTTCCCCTTCCGACTTAAAATTTAAATTATGGAGATAAATCTCGTGTGTATCGGGTTTATAAAAACCATTTACCCTCTTACTTTCTTTTCCAGTCTGAATAACAGTAAAATCAATTTCACAAGCCTCAATATCAAGCAGCATTTCCTTTATCTTCTGATTGTCCATTTATTTTAATACTCCCATAGAATTTAATATAATTGAGGCGGCAACAGTTGCGGCGGTTTCGGTCCTCATAATACGAGCCCCCATACCACAGCGGATAAAACCTGCCTGCTCCAGAAGTTCCCTCTCTTTGTCTGTCCAGCCTCTTTCACTGCCAATAGCTGCAACTACAGGCAGGTCTTTTGAAAATTCCAGATCGCCAAGAGCACACTTTGGGGTAACATTGTCCAGACAGATGAGATTCTGAGGATCCTTCCCTCCGGCAAAGTCAGAACAAGTCAGGCTCAGAGCCCCCAATGTCTCCTTCAGGCTTTTATGAATAAAAACCTCCGGCACATGAGTACTGCCTGCCTGAACACTTCCTTCCAGCAAAAGCTCCCTAACCTTTTCCGGCCGGGCAAGCTCACTCTGCATATAAGATTTTTCGCCAAGCTCAGTCCCTGTAAGATAAAGCTGGCATACTCCCAGAGCCGCTACATCCCGTAAAAGTCTGCGCAGTTGAATTGGTCTGGGAAAACCCACAATCATCTTAAGAGGATTCAAAGGCTTTCCATTGCCGTCTGCAGTGAAAACAAAATAAAGTTTTTTTTCAGATTTATCAATCCCGGTTATTTTGGCAATCCCGGAAGGACCTTCTATCTGTCCTGCCGTAAAGGTATCACCCGCCTGCTTATGAAGGACATTTAAAATATGACTGCATCTCTTATCTTCAAAAGACAAAAATGGCCTGGGACCTTCAAGTTCATTTTTTTCAAAAAGACAAATATTCATAATGACGCTTGATCTCCGCCAGCCTAATTAAGCATATTTATTTTTTTTAGAGCAGCGCACAGGGCATCTTTTTCAATTAAATCAATAGGGCGACCTTCGGTATAATGGTGAGAGCTTTCGGAAAAAGATCCCATCGTAACACAATAGCCGTTATCACATTTTGCATCACGCATTTTTGCATGAAACTCGCGGACATAAATATCACCGATAACAGTCTGAGTACGATAGAATCGGAACATATTTTTTGCTTCCCACTTGTTGCTTTCTACATCACAGATAATTTCGATACTTTCCGAAGCAACCGAAACATCTTCGATTTTTACAAAGGCATTTTTAAAGAAAGCGGTAATAAACTTTCGGCAGAGGGCAACAAAATCACTCGTTCCGGACAAAAGGTAAACCTGCAGATTCTGATTCTGATTCAATTCCTGATAACGGGAAACAAGTCCGTCTACATCCTTATAACCGGGATGGATAGTCTGAATCTGTTTAAGGATTACCAGTCCCTTTGGAATGTTATTTGAAGCAATATAACAATTTGCACAACGATACTTAATCTGTAAGCCAATCTGCTCCGGAACATTTTCCAATTTATTTGCAATTTCATAATCGGTAATGGCAGCCTGAAAATCCTTTACCTTTTCATGCATTTTTCCTGCTTCAAGACAAGACTGGGCACCAAAAATCGGGTCCGGTCGAAGATGAACAAAGATTTTTAATGCCTTATCACCCATTCCGGCTTCGGACATTGCAACTGCCATATCAAAAAGCAGTTCTTTGTTTTCCGGTTCAACATCCAGAGCCTTTTTAAGATAAGGAAGGCTATCCCTATATTTCTGACTCTTAAATAAACAAAGACCCAGCTGCTTGCTGACCTCAGTATTTTCCGGAGCTATAAGGCGGCATTTTTTGAGACAATAAACAGCCTTGTCATAAGTCTGCTTTTCCAGGAAAGAACATCCAAGATAATAATTCGTTTCGTAAGAATCCGGTACTTTTTTAACGGAAAGCATAAGGGTGTTAATTGCATCATCATATTTCTTGAGGAAGAAGGCTGCAATTCCCCAACGGCGGGTTACATCTGCAATTACAATCTCTGTATGAGCAGAAGAAAGATCATAAAGAGCCTTGTAAATGTTCAAAACCTTTTCCCAGTTCTGAGCATTGTAATAAACATCACCAAGCCCACTCAAAGCTTCTACATTATGAGGATCGTGTGCAAGTTTTTTTTCGTATTCTTTTATAACTGCAGACATCCCCTTTTTCTGAACAGAAGAAGCAACCTTTTCTGATTTATTTGTAGATGATTTGTTTTTTGCATTGCTTACAATAAGAATAATTGTAATGAGAACCACTGCAACAGTTACTGCAATTAAAACTGGAATCAACATCCTGCAAACTCTCCTATTCTATTTCTTTGTTTTTTCCTTTACCATCTGGGCAATTCTTTCCATGGCAATTTTAATCTTATTTATATCGGTAGCATAACAGCAGCGGATAAAGCCCTGTCCTGCATCTCCAAAGCAGCTTCCCGGAACTACAGCAACATTATACTTTTGAATGAGCTCAGTTGCAAAGTCTTCGCTGGTCATGCCTGTAGGACGGATATCCGGGAACATGTAAAAAGCTCCTTCCGGTTCAAAGCAAGGTAAGCCCATATCGTGAAAAGCCTTGAGCATTAAGTTGCGCCTCTGCTGGTAGCTCACCCTCATTTTTTCTACCTCTGCCCAGCCGTTACGAAGGCCTTCTGCAGCCGCATACTGACTAAAGATTGGAGGACAGATTGTATTATAACCGTGCAGCTTACAGCACTGAACAAGCAGGTCGTGTGGAGCCGCAATGTAACCGATACGCCAGCCGGTCATGGCAAAGGATTTTGAAAAGCCGTTAAAGATAATTGCATAATCCTTCATGCCGGGGAAAGAGCCTACAGAAACATGCTTGTGGTTATCGTACAAAAGCTCGCAGTAAATCTCATCGCTCAAACACCAGATCTGATGCTTCTTTACAACCTCGGCAATTTTTTCAAGCTCGTCGGCAGGAATAACCCGCCCGGTAGGATTGCTTGGCGAACAGAACATTACAGCCTTGGTCTTAGGTGTGCAGGCAGCTTCTATTGCAGCGGCTGTCGGGTACAGGTCTGTCTTACTTGTATCCAGGTGAATTACCTTTGCATCACACAAGGTAGAAAGCGGCTGATAGTTTACATAACAAGGCTCGCAGACAATAATTTCGTCGCCCGGATTTAAGATGGAACGGAGAACTAAGTCCAGACCCTCGCTGGCACCAACCGTTGGAAGAATTTCAGTCTTAGGATCATAAAAGAGCTTAAAGCGTTCAAGATATTTTGCAATCTCTTCGCGTAGTTCAATAAGACCCCAGTTTGAAGTATAAGAAGTATGGCCTTTTTCAAGATGATAAAAAGCTTCTTCACGAATAACCC
>JAEEGL012875106.1_pt1 | contig 10309 bp, 9 predicted proteins | sample 9134231 | NCBI WGS metagenome assembly JAEEGL01 (sample SAMN16246548, study PRJNA631951) | gut metagenome | biome: gut microbiome; feature: rumen; material: fiber-attached | host: Bos | place: Iran: Karaj | collected 2018-10
AAAGCAAGAAGTGTCTGAAAAGGTCTATATACGCGCAAGAGCGCAAAAGATTTACATCAACCTTTACACTAGAAACTTAGAAGAAGCAAAAGAATACTACGATAGAGAAGTACCGGTCGCTGAAAGAAGAGAAATTTCTAACGATGTTTCTATGGCGTCTATTCGTGCTTACTTATTAATGTCTGGCTTATTAGATAAGTCTAGAAGTGAATGCATTATTGCTTTAAATAATGTCTATCGTGCATTCAAACACACACCAAAGAATAGACAACATACTGAAGTTGTTTTATTCAATGAAGCACTTGAAAAAGTTGTAACCGCTCATCCTGATTGGGAATTAGAAGGCTACAAATTACAAGAAACTTCTAAATAATCTATTGTTCTTTCTTCTTAGAGAAGATAAACACTAAACCAACAAGAGCGCTTATTCCTGCTAAAGAAGTGATTCCAATAATGGAACCTTTACAGCCACGAGCGTTCTTTTTGTTATTTTCACTACTGCTATTTTCAGAAGATGACTCTTCACCATATGATTCCGTTTCTGATGAACTTGATGAACTTGGTTGAGGATTAACATTTTCTTTAACATAGATACCAAATTCAAGTAATTCAAATGCTTGTTTGGATGAAATGGTAATGGTTGATAAACCTTCATCAAAGTATCCAGCAATATCAAAATTATCTATTTCTTCATCGGAATTGAAGGAAATTTCTTCTTCGTTTAAACTCACATCTACTTCAATAGCGTTTTTATCTGGTTTTGAAACAAAGTAAACAGATTTAATGTTTGGTGTCTTAGCAACATCTTTCAAATTGAAAACGATAGATGAATTAGCCGCCATTTTAAGACCATTAACACCTGGATAGACTTCTTGTACGTTACCTACTGATTCAACAAGGGTATTAACGCTGGTGTAATTAGATAAAACTTGATTTGAGGCGATAGGTGTAGAGGATTCTTCGTAATTTTCTTTAAAAACAATACCATATGTGCCTTTTACTACTGGTGTTGGCTTTGGATTAACTGTAATACCTTCATATGTAGCGGTAAAACCACAATAAGAACAAGTTACTGATGTTTGACCAGCACGTAAAACCTTTGGTTCCCAACTACATTGGTCATTTTGAATGGTGGCGGTTGAATTATCTTCATATGTAGCGGTCACTGTAAGACCCGCTGGATTGAAAGACTCACCTTCGTTATATTCAACTTTAGTTGGTTGACCACTTAATTCAATTTTCTTAATTGTATTTTGTGGGCTATCTGGATAAGTTTGTTGGCATTGTTGTTTGACACTCGCACTAGCTTGATCACCAAAGATTTTCCAAGCGTATTCTGGGTGGTCTACAAACGGATTTCTATTCTTTTGTTTTGAAGATTGTGCATAGTTGTTACGATTACCTTCTAAAACATCTGGTTTATCCATGGTGTGCCACTTCAAAAGAGTGTCATAACTTTCTATGGCTTTTAAAATTGTTAAATATGAGTCGTTATAGTATTCGTAATAAGTCGTCCAGACATACATTAATATTCTTGCGACGTCACCCTTCACTGAATCAAGAGGCTCAAACCTAGAACCAGTTGCGTAAGCATATAACATTCCATCATATGTTTGCGGATTGGCTTTGTTTACATCACCATAAACTGTGTTACCACGATTACCATTTGTGGTGCTCCAAGTTGGTCTAATATGTAAAAGATCGGCACCGGCATTTAGTTTTCCTGCATCACCTTGCCAATGACCATTTGACAAAGCTTGAGGCCACACGTGTTCTCTATTCCAATCAGTAGTGCTACCACCAGCACCTCTTTTTGATATTGAATCTCTGGTATAGAACAAAATCATATTTGAACTATTTAAAGGATCTTGGTCAGAAGTTTGTAAAACTGAGCCTAATGTACCAGAAGAAGAACCACTATATGTATACCATCCAGAAGGGAGTATTAAAGAACTAAGTTTTTTTCTTAGTGTTCCGTTTAAACCGTTTGTTAATGAGCTATCAACTGATGCGTAGTAGTTGCCACTATAAGTGTATAAGTCGTAGTTATCTACATGTGGATTATGTGTTTCTGCATGTAGGGAGGTTACTCCTCTAGCGATAGATAAGGAAAAACCCGTTGCGAGAGCAATAATAGTGGAGAAAGCCACCGCTCTAATTAAATTCTTTTTCATACCTCAATTATATAACACTCAAAAAATAAAAAAAGACTGCTATGAATTCATAACAGTCATTTTTTGTGATTGATTATTACTATTTACCAGAAACCGCAATCTTCTTAATAAGAATTGATTCAGCGGAAACACCAGATGGTGAAACAGTAACATCGTTACCAACTTCGATAACATCTTGGAAGATCTCTAATAAGTTACCAGAAACAGTAATTAAGTCTAATGGTTTGCCTTTCTTACCATTTTCAATCATGAAACCAGTGGATTGAAGTGAAAAGTTACCGCTTTGTGGATTTAAGCCAGCGTGTAAGCCACTGACATCTGTAATAAAGACACCGTTACCTACTTCTTGGAATAATTCATCTAATGATTTCTTACCTGGTTTGAGATATAAGAATGTGGAAGAAACACCTTTCTTGCCGCCACCATAGCCGTTACCTGTGGTTTGAACGCCTTCTTTAGCGGCAGTGGTTAAGTTATATAAGTATGTTTCTAAGACACCATTCTTAATGATGGCTTTGTTGTATGTGGCAACACCTTCATCATCGAACCAACGAGCGAATGGATTCTTTTGAAGTGGTCTATCTTCGATAGTGACTTTCTTAGAAGCAACCTTTTGACCTAGTTTACCAATAAATAAAGATGAACGCTTTTGTACTTCTTCAGAATTGGCGTGGCCAACATAAGCCTTAATTAAGGAAGAAACGACATCTGGATGTAAGATGGCTTTATATTTATTTGTAGCACAAGCTTCGCCACCTAATTGGGCAACCGTTTGATCAACAACTTTCTTAGCAAATTTCTTCAAATCAAATTTACTTGCGTCATTATCAAAGAAGAAATCATAACCAGATTTGGTTTGTTCACCTTGTTTGGCCATACATTGTGCAACGTAGTAATAGAAGTTGTTCTTTTGGACAAGGTTTAAACCATTTGAATTAACCAATGTCACTTTTTCAGAAACTTGATTATATTCTGTACCAGCAACTTCAATAATGCGTGGATCAAGCGATCTACATTCTTTTTCAATTGCGACTAAATTAGCTAACACGTCATCTGTTTTGACGTTTTCTAAGTCTTTATTGAATGTATTAACTTTGTGGTATTTTTCAGAACCTTTGAAGATAAAGATTGGGTCATCGTTTTCAATAACTTTAGCGTTGGCAACGATTTCTTTAATTAACCAAGCGGCCTTTTCTTTATTCCAAACGTCCGCTGTAGCGGAACCACATTTACCATTTAAGATACCTCTAGCTAAGATGCTATAGCCATTGTTATCTTTGTATTCGTCGACTTCACCATGGAACATGGAGATACTTAAACTACGGCTTTCAGAAATATAGAGTTCAACTTCTGATAAACCTGCTTCTTTTGCTAAAGCAAAAAACTTATCATATTTACCCATTATTTAAGTTCTCCTCCGCGGCCACCGACTGTGACTTCGCTAACTCTAAGTGTTGGTTGACCAACGTTTGTTCTGATGGAACCTGATGAAGCACCGCAGTTACCTTGCGCTAAATCTAAGTCGTTGGCGATCATATCAATCTTCTTTAAGATTTCAAAACCTTTACCGATTAATGTTGCGCCTCTAACTGGTTCACAAACCTTACCATCTCTAATGATGTAAGCTTCGCTACAACCGAAGTTAAATTCACCAGTTGTTGGATCAACAGAACCACCGTTGAAACTAACAGCATATAAACCTAATTTTGTAGCAGCAATAACTTCTTCTGGAGTATTTTTGCCATTACAAATATAGGTATTAGACATACGTGATGTAGGAACATAGCGATAATTTTGTCTACGGCAAGCTCCGTTGCCTTCTCTACCCATACGACGACCATTAAGGTCATCAATCATATAGTCATTTAATTTACCATTCTTAATGAGTAATCTCTTTGAACCAAGATTGCCTTCATCGTCGATATCAATTGAGCCCCATTCTTGTGGCATAGTGCTATCATCAACCGCACTAACGATTGGAGAAGCAATGAGATCACCAATTTTGTTATTGGAGAAACAAGATAAGCCTTTAGCAACTGCGCTTGATTCTAATGGGTGACCACAAGATTCGTGGAATAAGACACCGCCCCAGCCATTTCCAATAACAACTGGCATAATTCCGCTTGGACATTCAGCCGCTGTTAACATCTTAAGAGCGGTTTCAGCAGCTTTTCTCGCGGTTTTCTTAGGATTAACTTTTTCAGTTCTGAAGTATTCAATACCTTGTTGTGCACCAGGACCTTCAAAGCCTGTTTCAAAACCATTTTGATCAGCAGCGATAACTTGATACACCAATCTACCGAATTCAGATTCACGTTTGAACCATTTCCCTTTGGAATTAAATACTGCGACAAAGCGATGGTTGTCACCAAAGAGACCAAACGTTCTAACAATACGTGGATCATTCATGGAATTGATTTCATCAATACCTTCTTTAACTAAGGCAATCTTTTCTTCAACTGGAACATCATCGTAACTATGAATGACAGGATTACGATTTTTGCATTTAATCATGTCAAGTTTTGTGACTGTAATTAATCTTTCGCCTTTGAATGATTTATTTAAGGAATTTGCAAGAGCAAATAATCCTTTTTTGCTTAAATCATTTGTATAACCATAAATGCATTGATTATTTTTCAAAAGACGGAGACCAACACCACACAATGAGTTTGAGCCACTTGTCTCAACTTTGCCGTTTTCTACAACAACGTTATGCGAATGACTGTCTTCATAGAAGATTTCAGCGTAATCCGCACCAGTAGAAAGGGCTTCGTTTAAGACATCGATAGCTAATTTTTTACTAATCATATCTCTACCTCCTTTTTTTATAAAATACGATATTGTAAGCATTTTAGCATATAAAAAATGATTTACTAAATAAATCACATCAAAAATAAAAATGACAACCCGAATTATCAAACATTCAATTTAGAGTTGTCATTATTTAATGTGTTTCTTGATGGCTTCAAAGGTTTCTTCACTAATTACGTGTTCCACCTTACATGCATCTTTCTCGGCTTGTTTAGGATCAACACCAATATCGATGAGCACTTTTTTAAGAACTTTGTGTCTTTCGTAGACTTTATCAGCAATAACATGTCCTTCTTTAGTAAGGGTGATGAAACCATGTTGATCAATATTGATTAAACCAGCTTCTTTTAGTTTTTTCATAGCCACAGAAATTGATGGCTTAGAAAAACCCATATCATGAGCGATATCGATGGATCTGACTTCTCCCTTTTCTTCTTGGAGAATCAAAATACGTTCTAAATAGTCTTCAGCACTTTCGTAAATGTTCATAATATAACTATACAATTTTGTATCTTTTTTACAATCAATAAAGACTTTATATAAACTTCATAAATATCACCAAAACAATAAAAAAGCCTGCAAAACAGGCACTAAATTAGGTTTTGAGGGGAAATTTGCAGCTTATTTAATGATTGTTCCAGCCTTCTCTTTAAAAGCATCTTTAGCATTATCTAAGGAAGCAATAATTGCGGTCTTGTTCTTTCCGCTTTTAACAAAATTTAAACAAGCTTGAACCTTTGGATACATACTACCTTTAGCAAAGTGACCTTCATCAAGGTATTTTTCGAGTTCAGTAGTGGAAACTCTCTCTAGTTTCTTTTGATTTGGTTTATTGAAATTAACACAGACATTATCCACAGCAGTCAAAATAACTAAATAATCAGCGTTAATTAAGTCCGCTAACTTACTAGAAACATAATCTTTATCGATAACAGCGGCCACACCTTCTAATTTATTTCCGTTTTTAATAACTGGAATACCGCCTCCGCCAGCACAGATGACCACTTGTCCGTCTTTCATAAGTGTATTAATAGAGGATTTTTCAATAATATTGATTGGTAGTGGTGAAGGAACTACTCTTCTATAGCCTCTACCAGCATCTTCTTTCATTGTGTAGCCTTTTTCTTTAGCAATCTTTTCGGCTTCTTCTTTAGTATAGAAAGAACCAATTGGCTTACTTGGAGACAAGAAAAGTGGGTCCTTTGGATCCACTAAAACTTGTGTAACAACAGTAGCTACAGTTTTATTGATGTTTTTAGCGCTTAAAGCGTTATATAAAGCGTTTTGAATGTGATAACCGATATATCCTTCGGACATAGCGCCACATTCAGGAAATGGCATATTTGGTGTTTCTTTAGATGTTTCGAAAGCGAGATTGATCATACCAACTTGTGGTCCGTTACCATGAACGATAGCTACTTCGTTATCATCTATGATTAAATCCACGATTGCGTCCGCAACTTTAATTAATGCTTTCTTTTGCTCTTCGCTGTTATTGCCAAGAGCATTTCCACCTAAAGAAACTACGTATCTTGCCATATTAATTATTGATTATTTTCTTTCAATAACGATTTCATCGTCATCGTCATCATCATCATCATCATCATCCTCGTCGAGGTCTTTAACTTTTGGTTCTTCTGATTCTTGCGTGCAGCACTTTTCTTCTTTGCCTATAATCTTATGAATCACACCAACGATACTGTGGTAGATTGGGATGAGTAAGAAGACGACCCACATTGGATTCCATAAAAGTGTGCCTTCTGGAAGAATACCAAGTGCAGGATCTGGTAAAACCATACACACGAAGAAGAATGCAAAGCACGCTAGGAATGTAACGTTGAATTGTTGAGCGTTTTTCTTTCTAATCGCTCTAGCGGTAGAACAAATGATTTCTGGTGCAAAGACTAAGCACCAGGCGCTTTGCCACATATTAAGTAAAATACCTAATAATAAATAAGCGGTAATAACTAATAAGAATAAAACACCTTCGATGGCACCGATAACCGCCATAGTTTTATCTGGTTTTTTACCACCCTTTTTAACGACTTTGCCATCTTGATCATAACAAGTGACTCCATCATCGTTAATGGTGACCTTTTTACCCTTTTTATTCTCAACAAAGATGCCATCGTCATTAATGATTACTTTATCGTGGCCTTTGTTAATAGTGGTTTCAGAACTATTATCTTCTTTCTTTTCTTCTTTAACTTGTTCTTTGACGATTGTATCAACATCTTCGTCAGTGGCTAATAATTCATCAAGGGAAACACCATATAATTTTGCTAAGCAGATGAGGTTATCTGTATCTGGAGAAGCTTCCGCTCTTTCCCATTTACTAACAGCTTGTCTTGATAAACCTAACTTGTCTGCTAGTTCTTCTTGTGAATAACCATATTTTTTTCTTAATTTAACTAATCTATCAGCAATTTCGATTGTCATAACAAGCTTCCTCCTTATCTTACTGTAATCGAGCTAGCGTATTCGCCAGCGTGATCTAATTCCTTATTAATATTAAAGCCTAATTGATTGTTTAGGTCTTGTCTTGAGCGGTCACTTCTAATTTTGGCCACTCTGTTTCTTGCAAATTCTACCGTCATGGTCTGTGCCTCCTTTTTTTGACACCACCAATCTAGCAATAAAATATGCGGTTGCGCCACCAACTCTGGTTAGAATTTACGCAACTTTCGGTTGCAAAACTATAACTTCCTGGCTAAAAAGTCCTTTATAGCCCCGTCATAGTGCTCTTCATCAAATAATCTTACCTTAGAATGTGTTGCGCCTTCAAACCATTCTATTTCTTTTTCACTAGAAGCACATTTTTCGTATAAGATTTTGCTCTTTTCTGGTAAGCAATAAACATCTTCTGTGCCCCAGATGAATAAGGTTGGTAAGTCGAATAAAGGCATATATTTTTCAGGGTTTGAAACATTGATATTACATTTAGTGAAGAGTCTGAACCAAATCCAAATTTGATAAAAGACAGGGAATAACTTATGACCACTTTCTAAGTAGTGGTTCTTATAGATTTCTTTATATGAAATGAACATGCTGTCTAAGATGACCGCTTTTAAATAATCAACTTTATATTGAGTTGCCACGATAGATGTACAGCATGTGCCAACGCATATACCGTGAAGAATAATTTCTTTTTGGCCTAAATCATCGTGGAGGTATTTCATCCATAAACTAACGTCGCTAGCTTCTTTGATGCCACCAGTGGAATATTTGCCTTCACTAAGACCATGTGCTCTTTGGTCGATAACTAAAACGTTAACACCGGCTTCTTTATATGGCTTAGCGTAGAAATACGAATAGACAAGTGTTTCTCTTCTACCAGGAAGAATAATAACTGTCTTATCAAAGCCATAGTCAAACCATTCACCAACGAGTTTTAAACCGTCTTTAGATCTGATTTCTAGTTCTTTAATAAATGACTTTTCACCTTTTTGCCATTCAAGGCCTTTTGCCCACATTTCTTCAAGTTGTTTATTTCCTGGTTCAGAGCAATGTTCTCTACCCCAAGAACCACTGTGGCCACGCATTAAAGTTTTGCTGTAAACGACGTATGCAATAGCGAAAGGGAAGAATAAGGAAAAGAATAATCCTAAGACTATAAAACCACCTAAAATGATTAAGAATATTTCCCACCAAGGCATAGTAAAAACCCTGCAAAACTCGAATTATTTAAGTAACTCTTCGATAATTGCTCTTTCTTTAGCGCAGTTTTCAGAAACTCTTTCATCACCTGCGTAGAAAGCGGCAGCAAGACCTGGACCAACGTTGCAACCAGTGGATTGACCAACCGGAACAAAGATTAAGTGTTCAGGATGATATTTTTCTTCAATGATTTGTTTCATTTGAAGAGCTTGTTCTTTTCTTAAAGAATATGTCACGACGAATGGTTTATCTTTTGCTTCTCCAATTGTCTTTTCAATAAATTGTGGGAAGATCTTCATGACTTGTTTATAACCTTTAGCTTTGCCAATTGGTTGAGATAAACCTGTTTCATTGCAAAGATCGGCTAACGGTTTAACGCCAATTAAATTACCCATAAAAGCTAGACCTTTAGATAGTCTACCTTTTCTAGCTAAGAAGAATAAATCATCTAAGAAGCCAGCTTGGTGAATGTGTAATCTATATTCTTGTAAATATTCAACTACTTGTTCAAAAGACATGCCTTTACTTCTGCATAAAGATGCTTCGACGGCTAATAATGTAATCGCACCACTATATCTTAATGAGTCAACGACTTCGATTTTGATACCTGGATATTTTTCCATAACATCTTTAGCAGCCACGGTAAACGCGCTATAACCACCGCTCATTTTAGAAGAAATGGTGAAGACGATAACGTTTCTACCATCTTTTGCTAAAGCGCTTAATCTATCGTAAATGGTACCTGGAGAAGGAATGGAGCTGCTGAAGTTGTTCCTTTTATTGGTCATCAAACCAAAATAATCTTCAACCGAGATTGTTTCATAATATAAATCGGTTGGCTTTTCAGAACCATCAGGCCACACAACTGTGGATGTTGGTGTTTCTTCAATACCGTATTTTTGTAATACTTCTCGAGTAAAATCGCCACCGGCGTCAGTCAAGATTGCAAAATTTTCCATAATATTAACCCCTTATTTCTTTTTATAATTGTTCTTATTTTTGAATTTCCACGCTATATAAGCAAGTGGAAAATTGCATAAAAATGTTAACAGCAACGCAAGTGTGTACGCTAGGACAATTAAAACACCATTAAACTGACAAACTTTGTAGAAAAGAATAAACCAGCCACACACTAATCCAGTTTTGATAGTGGTGTAGATGCCTTCAATTAATACACGTCTCGCCATTTTCTTTGTTGGCCACACAAAAGCGGTCACGCCCATTGATAATTCAAAATAGAATAAATAGGCAATCGAGAATTCTACCCAAGGAATCCAATTTGGTAATGCGACTGCAAAGATAAATAACATAGCGATACTTAATAAAGCACACACTAATGGCACAATGGCGTTCATCCAAATTGTTCTTTGAATTCTAAATGTATCTAAATTTGGCTTGAAGTGAGATGAAGCATTATCATTTAAATAAATTGTTTCAATTGGTAATTCTTCAATCTTAATTCTCTTTATTTGTAATATACAAATAACATTCATTTCGTATTCGTAGTGGTCGCCCGCTACTGGAATAAGATGGAAAACATACTTAATAGGGAATCCTCTTAAGCCACATTGATCGTCTTGTATATATTCTTTAGTAATAAGAGTTCTATTAAGTCTAGACATGTTATTACCCACTCTGCTTCTTTTTGGCACGTCTTTACCAAAACT
>JAEEGL013899667.1_pt1 | contig 10309 bp, 6 predicted proteins | sample 9134231 | NCBI WGS metagenome assembly JAEEGL01 (sample SAMN16246548, study PRJNA631951) | gut metagenome | biome: gut microbiome; feature: rumen; material: fiber-attached | host: Bos | place: Iran: Karaj | collected 2018-10
ATCTTTTTTTTTTGATAACTCAATTTTAATATTTAAAGAATTTGCTAATTTACTTATAATTTCAATATTAATATTTTCAGTTTGAATATTATTTTTTAAAAATTCTATTGATGAACTATCATTTGTACTATAGCTTCTTTTATAATTTTCTGCATTTTTACTATTTGAAAAAATTAAATTTACAAAATATCCTGTTTTTAACATTATTTCTTTAGATTCAATATAAAAAATTCCTCCTATTTTTGTATGATGATAGAAATATATATATATATTTTTTATTAAATTTTTAAAATAATAATAATCTAAATTTACACATTTTTGAGATAAATTTGGTAAATTTGTTATGAATTTGATTCTCTTATATTCAAATAATTGAGAATATTTTTCTGAAATTTTTTTCATTAACAAATCTAAATTTATTGTTGTATTTGTTTTTAAATTTTCTTTATTTAATGAATATATTTGAAAATATAAGATAAAACTTTTTAAAAACATTTTTAATAAAAAAACTAGAAATTCAATTCTTTTTTTCACTTCTGTCATTTTATTATTTATAACTTGACTTATTGAAATAAGTAAACTATTTAATGGATTATTTATTTCATGATATAATGTTGATAAATAATGGGCTCCTATATGTGTAATATAATTTTTTTGTATTTTCTGCCTTTCTTCATCATAATCATCAATTACTAAATATATTTTAGAGTTTTTATATTTTAATTTTACGTATATAATATTATTATCTAATATAAATTTTTTATTACCTGAAACTTTTGAATTAAAAATAAATTCATATAAACTGATTCCATTAATATTATTTCCAATTGTAAATTCTTTAAATTTATTTGCATTATTACAAAATTTATTAAAATCATTATTTTTTTTTAAGAATAATAATTTATTTGCCAAAGAATTTGAATAAGAAATTTTATAATCTGTATTTAAACTACTTTCATTATTTTCTAGAATTAATACTCCAATTGGAAGTATATTAATTACATCAAATAAATTGTCAGAACTTGTTAATAATGGATTATTATAAGATGAAATAAAACTCATTTTTTATCTAATTTATTAATGAATAATAAAAAATATAATTAAAAAAAATTTAAAAAGATAAAAATATTATATTTAATAATTAGACCCTATATTTCTTTGTTGAGGAATTAAAGGATTATATGTCATATTAGAATTTTGATAATAATTATTTCTTCCAGAATCTAAAAAAAAAAATTAAAAAAAATATAATTTACAAGGATCAGGAGGAACATCTTCTCTTATATTATTATTTTCTTTATTATAAGCAGTTAAGGGTTTATTTTTAATTTGTTCATCTAAAGTTTCTTTATATTGTCTCATTTTTTCTTCTTTTACTTGTTGTTCAGCAAATCTAATTTTTTCTTCATCTGTCATATCTTTAAATGGTTTTTGAATTTTATTTGATGTCATATCATGTGTTATATAAGAATAATTACCTAAATTTTTGGTTTTATTAATTAAATATTCTCTTCTATCTTCTTCTCTTTGATCTAATTTTGGATTAAAATTATTATTATTATTAATATTATTTATATTATGATTTATATTATAATTATTGTAATTTGGATTATTTTCATATTGATTATTTAAATTTTTCATTTGTTCATATGGAATATTCATTTTTTGATTTTGATTATATTGTATATTATTATTTTCTGGAATTCTTTGTTGGAAATTATTTTGTGTCATATGAAAATTACTTTTTGTATTTTGAATTGTATTTGGTGTTGGAATTTTATATTCTGTTTTATTTCTTTTTTCTTCTTCTTCTCTTGCTTTTTCTAATCTTCTTTGATTTAAATATTCTTGTAATTCTAATTTTTCTTCTCTTGATTCTTTTTCTTTTAAGTAATCTTTATATCTTAAATAAGCTTCTGGGGGATATTGTTTTGGAATATTTTGATTAATATTATTATTTCTCATTGAACTTTGTTCTGTCATTGGTCTTTGATTTGGAGTTTGTTGTCTCATATTATTATAATTATTCAAATTTTGTTGTGTTTGAATATATTGTTGTCTTAAATTTTGTTGAGGAGTTTTTGGATAATATTCATTTTGATTTATATTATTATTATTATATGGTGTATTTGGCATTTGATTTATGTTATTATTATTATATGGTGTTTTTGGCATTTGATTTATATTATTATTATTATATGGTGTGTTTGGCATTTGATTTATGTTATTATTATTATATGGTGTGTTTGGGATTTGATTTTGATTCATATTATATTGGGTATTTGGTATTTGTTGTTGTTGATAAAATGTTTCAGGTTGAATTTGTTGAGGATTATAATTTGTTTGTTGAATTTCTCTTTGAGAATTGTATTCTTGAGGAATATAATTTTGTTGTTGTTGATTTTGTCTTTGAATATTATATTCATCAGGATTAAAATTCTGTTGTTGAAAATCTCTTTGATTCATATAATTTTGATTATTTGGATTTCTAATTTGATTATAATAATCATCAATATTATATTGTTGTTTATTATCATTTCTTTGATTAATAAATTGACTATCAACTTGTTGTTGATTTAAATTATATTGTGATTGGATAATATTAGGGTTATTATAATCAATTTGTTCTCCTTGATAAACATTATTATTATTAATAAAATTATTATTATCAATATTATTAATAACAGGATTTAATTTATTATCATAAGTAACATTAATATTATTTTGATTAACTTGTTGTTTATTAACTTCAATTTTTTTATAAGGTTCAAAATTAATAATATTATAATCTTTTTTAAAATTTCTATTTGCAATTTCATTTATTTGATTATTTGCATATTTATCAGGAATTTTCCAAGGTAAAACTTTATATCCTGCTCTTGCATAAGAATTATCATTTGCAATATTTGTACATAAATTATCATTTAATGTATCTATACTTTTACGTTGATAATGATAATCTTTATCTTCAGTTATTTTAATTGGTGTTTTTATTCTGTCATTATAATTATTTTGTTTCATTTGTTCTTTCATTTTCATATAATTATTATAGTCTTCTCTTTGTTTTTGCATAAATATTAATTTTTTTTGTTGTCTTTCTTTTTCTTCTTCTTCTAATTGAACTGATAATTTATCTTTTATATAAAATGGATCATTCTTCATTTTTTTTTTAAATAATTTTAAATGAAATTTTAAAATTTAATTTTATTTATTATTTATGATGTAAATTTTATATCTATTTATGAATTATTAATTTTTTTGATTAAAATTATTAATGATCTTTTTTCTTTATTTTAATTAAATGAAATCCTCTTTTTTTAATTTAGGGATTATTTCTTTTTTAATATCAACTTTTCCTTCAAATACAATTAATTTGCCAAAAATGGAATGTTGAATTATTTTTATCCAATTAGGGAAAATTTTATTTAATTTTTCAAATATATCTTTTAATTCTTTTTCATTAAATGAATTTTTTATATTTTTAGAATTAAGAAGTTTAGAAATTAATTCATTAATATTCCAAGATTCTTTCTTTGATATAATACACAATGTTTTAAGTTCAATAATTAAATTTGAAATATTATTAATAATATCATTTTGATAATGGTTTAAAGTAGAATAATTTAATATCTCATTACTAATTTTTATAGCTTCTTCTTTTTTTTTTAATTTATTTAAAAATTCACTGGAAACATATTTTGATAAGATAGGATTTTTTTCTTCATTTTTATAATCATTTTTTTCATTTATTGCATTATCAATTAAATAATTTCTAATATCATTATTTGCAATTAAATTTTCATATGGATTAATTTGATTATTTGGTTTTGGTATAATTTCAAATTTGGGAATATCATTTATATTTTGTAAATCAAAACCATGATGCCAAGTTTGAGTTAAATAAGGGTCAAAATTCTTAATATTAATTTTCTCTAAATATTTTTTATGTTCTTCATTAACAAAATTTAATAAAGTATTTTTAAAAAATTTATGTCTTTCTTCTAAAATATTATTAGGAATTGGATTATATTCAGGAATAAAATTACTTTGTAATTCATTAAAATTAAACTCAGATAAATTATCTTTTTTTTCTTGAGATAAACTTTTAATATTATTATCAAAATTTTTAGGAATATCAATTAATAAGTCATAATCGTTAATTTCTTGATTTTTGATCCATTTAATAATATATAAATGAGGTCCAATAAATAAAATTTGTCTAAAAATATCTAAATTAAATCTATTTTTAAGACTTGATTCAATTGATTCTGAAATTCGCTTAATATTAATAGTTCTACTAGACTTAATTGATTTAAAAGAATTTATTGTTAATTCTAAATTATCAAAGGCTCTTAATAAAAATTTATATTTTGTAGGAAGTGGTAATTCTCTTTTTTCTTTTATTAAATCTTCATATTTGCATCTTAATGAAGAAAATGAATTTAAACTTCTTTTTATTTCTTTTGAACTTGAAATTCTTTCAAATCTATTTAATCTTTCTTTTCTTATTGCATTTATACATTCTAAAGTTTTTTTTGATAGAGAAATATTTATATTATTTGTTGAATTAGATTTTTCAAAATTAGAAATTTCTTTTTCTTTTGTTTTATTAATTATTTCTAAAGTTTTTTTTGATAATTCTAATGAAGGTTTATTTTCAATTTTATTTTGAATTGTTGTATTATTTCCGATTTTCTTATTCATAATTAAATTTATTATTGATTGAGTATTTGATGATAATTTAAGAGGCGATTTTTGTATTTCATTTATATTTGTGTTAATTTTATTCCCGCGTTCTCTTTTTTTTTGTAATATTTCATTATCATTTGAATTAAATGAATTTTTTTTTGTTTTTGATATTTTTATTTTTTTTTCTTCTTTGGATATAATATTTTTTTTAAATTGTGTTTTAGATAATGACTTATTTATTGATGGATGATTTTTAATTTCTTTGAATTGATAAGTTATTTGTTGATTGTACATCGATTTATTTAAATAATATTTATTTGAAATTTTAAATTTTAGTTTAAAAGACAAAATATAAAATTAATAATAAAATATGATATAATAAGAAAAATTTAGATATTTATGAATGATAAAATGGAAAACATTACAAATGTCACAATTAAGGATTTTAAAAAATTTAAATTAATATCTCCTAAAGGAAAATTAATTAATTCAACAATTCATAATGCATATAATAAAAAAACATTATCTTCAATACCAAATGGAGTAGAAGTATTTTTATTTGATACAAATAAACAAAAAGATGAATTATTATTTAAAAAAATAAACAAAATAATAAATAAACAAAAAAGAAAAAATATAACATCAGAAAAACCAATAACAAAAAGTTCAATTGATATATCAAATATCAAACAAGAAAATTTATTTAAAACAAATTCTCAAATATCACAAAATGAAAATAATATATTAAATAAAACAAAATCATATAATAATATATTTAAAAGTAAGGAAGAAAGATTTTCAGAAATTAATAAAAAAGAATTTTTAGCTAAATATTTACCTGGACCAGGACAATATGAAATAAATAATAATTTAAATAATTCTTCAAATATAAGATATAATAGTTTATTTATTCCATCAAATTCAATAAAAGAAAGAAATACTTTAATTAATAATGGAATTCCTGGACCTGGAACTTATAACCTTATAAATTATGAAGAAAAGAAAAATTGTATTGTTAAAATGAATTCTAAGTTAAAAAGATTTAAAGATTTTAAACAAGAAAACGTCGGTCCTGGTTCTTATTTTCCTAATAATTTACTTAAATATAATGAATTTAATTGGTCGAAAAATATTCCATCTTCTTTTTTTAAAAATGATATTTCTTTTTGTTCTGATATTGCTAATAGAGAAAATATATTAAGGAAATATATTGATATTCATAAACAAGAAAAATTTTCTCCTGGTCCAGGAGAATATAATTTAAAAAGTAATTTTGATTATAAATGTTTAAGTGATAGAATTGAAAAGAGAAAAAAAAATTTTTTAATTTCTGATAAAATTAGAGAACAATATCATAATAGTTTAATAATTGAAGAAATAATATTGCAAAATAAAATAAAAGAAAATAATGGAAAAAAGAAAATAAAATATCAAAATTCTACTAAAAATATAAGAAGTCCTTTTTTATCAAAAGTTGAAAGACTAGTTATTTATCCAAAAAATCATGTTCCTGGTCCTTGTTATTATGGCAATTAAAAAAAAATAAATAAAATATAATATAGTGTGTATATATTTTATTTTTATATTCTTTTTTTCTTCAAAAAAAAATAGTTATATATATATAAGTAATATTATTAACATTATTAATATTATTTTTTTACAACTATTATAAACAATCATTCGAAATTAAATAAGTTATTTTGATTATTTTTTAATTTTTTAGAATACATATTTAGATTTATTTTACTTTTAAACATTCTTTTTGTTTTATTTAATCTAATTTCATAATCAGATATACCATTATAAATAAAAGATTTTTTGAAATCATTATATTTTTTTAAAGGTGAAAATTTTAAAAAATCATCAATAGATTTTCTATTTGCAAATTGATTATAAAATTTTGGTCTATTTTTATAATTTTTATGAATATTAATTGATGATAAATTTTTTATAAATTTATTATTATTATCAGAATTATGATAATTATAAGAATTTTTTTTCATATTTCTAAATAATTTATTTTCATTATTTTTAGATATTATACAATTATTATATTTTAAATTATTTTTCATTATTGAATCATATAAACTTTTCATACTTCCATTTTTTAAAACTGTACTATATATTAATCCTTTTTGAAAATACTTGAATCTATTTTCTGATAATAAAAATGTTTTTGCAACATTGTCAATACTATCATTTCTTATTCTACCTTCTAATGATCTATATTTTTCATTTAATTTTGTCATTGAATATGATCTATTTGATGTTTTTAATTTTTTATAATGTGTGATAATTGATAATTCTTCCATAAAATAAATAATAAAAAAACACCAAATTTTACAATAATTTAAATTTTATAATAATTATATAAAATAATATTAAATTATAATAAATTAAATAATATGAATTTTATATATTATATAATTTATTGATATTATGTCAAAACAAAAAGTCAAATATAGAAAATTAAATATTCCAAAAATAGAATGGGAAAATGAAGAAAATGAAATACCAAAAATATCAAATGAAATAGAAAATGAATTAAAAACTGCATTAGATTTAATAACAGAAGGTAAAAAAATAAATCCACATATAATACAAGACGGTCTTCGTTCAATTAATTTTCATAAAGAAAATCCAGAAATATATAAAATAATTGAAGAATTATGTTTAAATTATGATATTTCAGAAAAAGAAATGACATCAGATGAAATAATTTCATATATAAATGAACATTTAGGTGATAATAAAAGTAGAAAAGGAACAAATATTATTTTTGATAATTTAAAAGATGAAAAAATAAATGAAATTACTCCTCAAAGTTTACATAAAGTAATTGAAGAAATTGGTGATAAAATGACTGTTGAAGATGTTGAATATATTTTACAAACAAATTCTGAACCTTCTAATGATATTAATATTAATAGTGAAGAATGTTATTATATTATGACAAAAAAACCTTCTGATGTTATTAAAATTACTTCAATTACTAAAAATATTTAAATATTCATTTTTCTTATTTATTTTCTTTATTTAAAAATTCTTATTTAATTTATTACTTAAAATAAAAATTTAAAAATAAAACTGGAAAATATAAAAATAAAAAAAAATATAAATAAGGAAATGCAAATTAAGAGAAATTAATATCTTTATCAAGAATTATTTAACTAACAGAACTTCATAAAGAACAATTAAAACAATTAAACAAAAAAGATTAAAAACAAAAAAATAAAATTGAAAAAATAAGAAAGAAAATATATTATTTTTAGCTTTTAAAATTTTTATTTCGCAGAGACAAATTCTATGATTTTTAATATACTAAATAGAAATAAAAGAAATACAAATAATTCTAATATTTTATATTTAATAACAGATTTAAAATCTTTTTTAGAAAAAAAAATGAAAGGAATTATTTTAACAAATAATAAAATTAACAAACTATTATTTTATATCAAAATATCATCAAATGATGAATCCAAAATTTTAATTGAAAAATAAAAGGTGATTATTATAGATATTTAATAAAATTTTTAATTGAAAAATAACAAAATGAAGTTACAATATATTCAATGAAGAATTATAAATAAACTAATGAAATATCATAAAAATTAATCTTATATTAATCAAATTATTTTAGATTTAGTTCTTAATTTTGTTTTATTTATTAAGTGAAAAATGAAAACTTTTTTTTAAATTACTTGTTAAGTTTTTGTTGAGCTTATTCATCAATTATAAAAATCAATATGAACAATATAATGATTCATTTTGTATTTTAAAATATTACTAAATGGATAAGTGAATTATAAGAAAATGATATAATAGAGAAGATTTTAAGTATAGTTTAATTTTTATTTTTTTAAAGGGGTTTTATTATGGTTTTTAAATAATATATTAATAGTTATGAAATGTTTTATTTTATAAAAGTAAATTTATTACTTTTAAAATTGTTTTTTTTATGTTTTATTAAAGTTTATTTTTGTTTTTAATATAATGATTGTATTAACTTTAAAAATATCTATCACATATTATAATAGATATAAAATATAAATTAAAAATAAACTCCTAATATAAAACATATAATATTATACAATAAAAAAGTATACAATAATAAAAAAAAAAACACTAAAACTAATAAATCAATTAAAAATAAAAATGGGTTCAATTTGTAATAAAAATCCAGAAGTAATAGAAAGAGTAAAACATAAAGACCCAGACAATATGATACCATCAGCATATCATTACGACCTAAGAAAAACATATCAATTTGTAAAAATATTAAACCACGGAGCATTTGGTCAAGTAAAACTTTTCACAGACAAAATATTTAAAGAAGCAAAATTTGCAATAAAAACAATAACAAAAGACATAATATCAAACCAAAAAAAATTCAATCAAATAAAAATGGAAATAGAAATATTATCTCAATTAGATCATCCAAACATAGTAAATTACTATTCAACAATAGAAACACCAAACAACTTTAACATAATAATGGAATATTTAGGAGGAAAATCTTTTTTAAAATTAATAACAGAAGACAGGCAAAATTTTTCATTAGAAAACTTTAGATTAATATTATATCAAGTACTTTCAGCATTATGTTACCTTCATGGTAAAGACATAATACACAGAGATATTAAACCTCAAAATATTTTATGTTCACTTGATGAAAATTACGAAATAAAATTAATTGATTTTGGTTTAAGTTCATATTTCAGAAATAAAGATGAAGAATCTTCAGCAGGTAGTCCTGATTATATGGCACCAGAAGCATTTAATGGTAAATTAACACCTAAAAATGATATTTGGTCAATTGGTATTATTTATTATATTTATTGTTTTGGAAAATTACCTTTTACTTGTAAGAATGAAGAAGAATTATTATATAAATTAAATAATGAGAATATTGATTTTGAAAATGGTAGATTTAAAAATATTAAAGATGAAGATATTATATTACTTAAAAAAATGTTAGATAAAGATTATGAAAATAGAATTAATGCAAATTCTGCTATTAGAGATAGAGTTTTTGATATTGTTACTAAACATTTTTTTGATAATGAAACTGTTGATAAATATATTGATGAATTTTTCAGTGATAATACTTTAAAATTAATTACTAAATATGTCGAATCTAATATTATAAAAAAAACTTTTATTTATATGTTTATTTGGTTAAGTCCTTTTCTTAAAAGACATTATTATAAAAGAATGTTTGTTGCTGTTGATAATTATTTTAATTATTCTGGTTATTTAAAATCAAGAGAAGTTTTCGAAGAATTTAAAGGAAGAGATTTAGTTGATGAAGAAGGTGGTAAAATTTTTAGTTTTATTGATTCAAATAGAGCAAATCAAGCAAAACATTTATTTAAAAAAGAAGAAAGTTCAATTGAAGATGAAAATGATGATAATAAAAAGAGAAGTTTATCAAGAAGTGCATCAAGTAAAAGTTTAAAATATAAAGATTGGGGTATAATAACATATTCTATTTTTCTTTCTTTTTTTTATATTGAAGATATTAAAGAATTAAAAAATGATGAAAATAAAATTAAATATTTATTTAGATTCTTTTGTGATAGACCATTATGTGATAATCCAAAAAAAGAAATTGTTGATA
>JAEEGL014103553.1_pt1 | contig 10309 bp, 6 predicted proteins | sample 9134231 | NCBI WGS metagenome assembly JAEEGL01 (sample SAMN16246548, study PRJNA631951) | gut metagenome | biome: gut microbiome; feature: rumen; material: fiber-attached | host: Bos | place: Iran: Karaj | collected 2018-10
GTTGCCAACATCTTCCGCATACTGTAAGCAAGGCTGAGGGTGACAGCCATAGGAAGACCTTCGGGAACGGCTACAACGATCAGTGTAACGGCAATCATGATCGATTGAAGCATGTAGGCAAGGAATTCAATCCAAACGATCGGCGCGCCGTCAAGGCCATGAAGGAAAACGAAGGCTCTTCCGACAAGGATAAGAACTGCAAGTACGTAGCTGATCGTGCTTATTGTCCCTCCTAGCCTGTCAAGTTGCTCGTTGAGAGGAGTCTTAACCTGGTTGTCAATCTGAGCCTGTTTATAAACCTTCCCATATTCAGTGGAATCACCGACAGCAAAAACACGGCAGATCCCATGACCTTCCATGACCTTTGTCCCTCTATATACCCTATTCGAAGGGTATGTGGCATCCGGAATCGCCCCTGCAGGATCCGCGTTTTTCCGGCACAGAGGCTCGCCAGTTAAAGAAGACTCATTGATGCTGAGCGACGTGGATTCTAATAATTCCGCATCCGCGGGAATCTCGCAACCGTTTTCAATGATTACAATATCCCCGACCACAACATCCTTCTTGGGGATTTTGGTATATTTCCCCTTACGGATAACCACGACAAGTTCTTCGTCATCAACCTGGTTTAGAAGCGAGAACTCCTTGTCAGATTTCAACTCGAAGATGAAGGCGAGAGTCGTAGACAGAAGAATTGCCAACAAAATGCCAGCGGGCTCAAAAAAAGCGCTCCACGAACCTCCAAGACCCATATACTCATATATTGATATGCCTAGAGATAGAACTCCAGCGACAATCAAAATGATGATAAGGGGATCCTTGAATTTCTCGAAGAAACGCTTCCACACAGACTCCTTGTCTGTAGGGGTGAGGATATTATTCCCGTATTTCTCTCGGCTTTCCAGAACCTGTTCCGGAGTGAGGCCCTTGAAACTACGCTTCATGGTCGTCATCATCTTCGGATTTTGGGTTAGTTCTGATATGATGGACGGAAACCTTTCGATCGCCGGTACGGGAAACACCGTACTCCATAGATCTCATGATCTTCGTATTGCCACATAATAACAGAAAGATTTTCTTTCCAAGATCCTTTGCAATGGATGTGTGCTTTTGTATCTCCTGCAATCCGTTCGGGAAACGCTTTGCTTCTTTACGGAGTCTCTTTAATAGCTTTTGCTCGACATCATCGATGATGCCATCCTCGCCAATTTGATTTATAAGCCATGTGGCTTCCAGGTCATCGATGGCTTCAGGCGAACGCTCATCATCAAGAATAAAATCGCATATTGCCTGGATGAAGAAATTGTCCCATGCCTTCAGGTTCCCCAGGTCATTCAATTCTTTCCTGAGTTTGAAAAGGAACTCTGCTTCATCCTGTTCCACCTTTCCATCGGTGTAAACTATATCGCGCAAGGCGACAACATCATCAGCAGTGATGCTGCCACTTGCAACGATTGCTTTCCTTATATCTTCTAGATTATCCATAACAGCTATTAGGTTGCAATCAAAAAAACAACACTATCCCGAGCAAATACAATACCGCAACAATTCATTTATCCCTGACTCTATCAGAGTTTGGATACGCATTCGAAAAGGTAATCTTTTCCGTCGGTATCATTTTTCTTTCTAGCAAACGGAAGCTTCTCAAATTGCTCTTCGGAAATAGTGATATCAAGTTTAGACCAGTACTGCTGATCCGGGAAGTGGCTGAAGATCATCCAATAAGGAGACACATTGAACCAGATGGAATTATCTTCGCTTTTAACGAATTTTGTTCCATCTACCGCACCTGCACCCCATGTTGGATCGATAAGAATCCCGTCATAGGCATGAGTATAAACGAATACCCAGGAATGCTTGTCCGAAATCACACCCTCAGCATTTTTGGTCTTACCAGTGATGATGTCGGCCGTTAAACCCACAGCCTCCGCCATATAGCAGAAGAGTTCACAGTATGCCTGACACACTCCTCTTCTTGTCCTATAGCAGGTTTCAGCATCATGAATCTGTTTGGTGGTATCGTACGCAATATTCTCACAAATCCAGTTGTAGATTCTTCTCGCTTTCTCTTCAACCGTAACAGCATCACCGATGATGGTGGCAGCTTCGGTCCTAATGTCAATACGAAGCCTGCTTAAAACGGCATCTCTTCTAGGCTTGAAATCCTTTAGAGCATCCACATGATCCGGAATATCCATTATCTGAATCACGCAAAGCGAATTCACAAAATCATCGAGATAAACCGGGCTCAATGATTCAGAACTGACGTTATACCTGTTTCTGAAATCAACAGAGTCGGTAGGGATATTCGGGTTGTTGGAGAAGAATCCCACGCTAAGATTGGACACGAGATTTGATTCTTGAATCCGGACATACTCAACGAAAGGCTTTGACTGTCTTAAGTCGTGCTCAATGTATTCGTGCATTTCCTCGTCAGAGATGTCTTCTTTCACAAATGGACTGCTACCGTCCCAGTTAAGAGTATGAAATCGCCCGACCAGAGGATCGAGAACCTGATGCTTGATGAGTTCCAGCATCGTCATTCTCTTATCAGGTTCGATACTCTTATCAAACCAGCGGTCAAGGAACTTGTCGATATTCTGCTTATAGTATGTATTGGCATCGCGGAAACCGCGTACTCTATCCATATCAATGAGCGATGTTGACTTCCGGTGATTCTCTGGACGATATCCTTCTTTGCCAGAAACATAGTCCCCATTAATGTTCTTTTCCCCATCCATCAGCAGTTTACAATCAGCCTGCCGTTTCTGATAAGAGTCAATCATCGAGCAGAGACGGTCCCACCATGTCCGGATCTCATCGGCCCTTTTCAATGCCGCCACCGACTTGCCAAGCTTATCTTTTAGGAAATCCTTTGTCTCCTCTGGAATGAAAGAATGGCTGACGGTGTTTACAGCATCAGATGCCACAGAATTGATGTCGCCTTTTTTGTCTTTCTTAAACAGTCGCTTAAACCAAAATAGCCAACCCGGTCTTTCGCTCAATTCTTCCGAAGTTGTTTCGACATCAGAGGGACGGGGAAGAGAAGGTATTTGTTCTGGTGAAAGCACAATAGCTTTAACACGGCCCATATTCAGGACTTCAGATGCGGGATAAGGTTCGGGGAGAACATCATGGATTGTGGCCCTTTCAATAGCCTCACGCATGATTTCAATACCGGCCTCGGACTTAACATATGCTGAGAGGCGTTCCACACCATTCTTGTTTGATGCATATGCGGCTTCATCCTCTTCTGTGATCAAGTCCATTGTGCCGAATGCATTATGGAAGGCATCTGCATCCTGGAAGGTATTGTTAATGATATTCCCTTCATGAAAATGAATCTGATCCTGGCATTCTTCTATCTCTGAGTCAAGCTGCGAGATCTGTTCGTTAATTGTTTTGAATTGCTCTTCCTTGGTCTGATCCTCTTCCGGAAGATCCTTCAACTTCTCTAATCTCTCAGAAAGCTCAGATTTCTGCAGCGCCGTCTGTGCTATTTCAGCATTTAGTAAATCAATTTCACGCTGCTCTTCAGCAATATATAGTTTCAGGAACGAATTGAGATATGAGGCTAGAGTCAATTCCTGCCTGGAAACCGAATACTCATTATCGCTAATAGGCTTAGAAGGATCCCATTGTGAAGTGATGTACTGCTCCCAGGAAGACTGAATATCACATAAGCCGTCAAGCCAAGGACAATCGAGATTGATTTTCCTGAAATAGTTCGTATCAAGAAGTTCCTGAGTATCCGATGATGGAGTGTTGTTTAGCGTCCTGTCAAGTAGCCTTTCCTCTGCCGACAACTTAAAGAACTCGTTGAGATCACGGAAATCATATTGATGCTCCGACATCCCAATAGAGTAGACATGTGATTGGACAGTTGCCTTAGGGTCATAACCACCGGCACAGACCATCTTGGACCAATGACACAAAAATCTACTGAGAACACGAGAGTCAACATTGGTTGCCGCCCCCAGATAATCCATATTGTTCACATACAGAATATTGGTATGGAAACGGCTACCTTCACCTAACCCTCTGATGGATTCGAGAAGTCTCCAGTGAGGTCTTATTGTGACGTCTTCCGGCTTGTTCAAGTCATATCCTACAAGTACGATGTCGACTTGCAGTCCGCTTAGTTTTGCGCCCCCGATCTGGTATAGTTCATCGCAGACCATCTGTAATGTCTCGCATTCTGCTTCATCGAAGCACTTTGATACGATGAACACGTTGGGGATGGCATCGTCAGGGAGCAGTGTCTTGAACTGGGAAATCTGATTAGTCAATGCATCGTGAAGGAAAATCGATTCCCTATTCTCCTTTGTCTTCTCTCCCCTCTCATTAAAGACATCCCACTGGTAGAACAGTTCATTGTCTTCACTAAGGATGCATCCTGATGTTATGACATTGTGTTGTAGATGAGCTCTTTTGACCTCATCTACAACACCTTTTACGTCATTGTTCGTGCCTATTACGATGAAAAATGCCATATGATGCTACACGTCAAGTTCCTTCAAGTAAGTAACTTCTTTCTCAAGCATGTCACGTACCATCTGATATGCGGGATCCTTTGCTATGACGCGGTCCAATTCAATCGCACTAAGCTGTGCGTTCTTAGAGACGTAGTTTCTGAGGTCAGATTTGGATTCCTTAATAACTGCAGTTACAGCGGGACGGCCCTGATCAAGTATCATCTGTTGTAAGCGACGTTCTACCTCTTTGTCAAGTCCACGAAGCTGGAACTGATCGAAGGCTAGATCTCTTCTTTGACCAAGTTCCAAGAATCCACCGGTAAGAATGTCCCCCTGCTCAGACTCGATAAAGTATGTCTTTCGTGATTCATCAAACTTGATAAATCCATAGACAATAGCATTTACCCAGTTAGGGAGTACCCTATCTTTCTCCTGCTTCGGCATGACGTCGAATCCTTCAACAATCATTCTCTGATTCCACTTCTCGTCCAAGTAACAAACAGGGAACGCATCGGATTTATTCAGTTTCTCATCAGCTTCCTTCATGTAGCCAATCATATTGTTGACCGCATAAGCCGGGCTATAGCACTGGCTCTGGAAGAACGTAATTCTATCGGTCTCGTGCGTGGTTGCGAATGTCGGTTTGATCGCACCCAAGGTAAAGACGTCCAAATATCTTTCCTGAATAATCCCAGAGGACTGATCATATACGCCAATTGTAAAAATGGTCGTAAGTTCCTGCGCATGATCCAAATATCCCTGGGTATTAGTTGACCAGAGAGGACTGGACATTTCTTTAACCTTAGCGAAAATTGTTCTCAGCTGCTCATCGGACATGGAACGCATTTTCTGTTCTATTGAAACGTTAACCGCATTCACAACTGCCTGCTGTTTACTTGCGAAGCTGAAAAGAGTATTACTGATATCCTCCTCAGTCTTATCTATGAGTGTGTAAATAGGAGTTGCGTTCCTAAAGAGGGCAGAAGAATCCTTAACGTTCGGTAGGCCAAAATGCTCTACATCGCTGGAATGGAGATAAATCTGGAACTTGGAGTCCGACTTCGCCAGCTGTTGAATAGCGTTGATGTCCCTTCTCTGCTTTCTCTCAGCACTCTCAACACTAGATTTGAGTACGCTAATCTTCTGAGTAAGCTCTTTAACATAACTGTCCAGATCAGTAAAGAACTGAATCGCCCAGTTGTGACGAAGAAGGTCACGTTTCTGTGCAATATACTCAGTAATCTTACTTTGAAGAGCCTCAGCTGCGTCCTTGCCAAAAATCTTGAAAACCCCCGACCGAAGTGACGATATTTCAGAGCCCCAATCATAACTATAGGCAAGGGCGCTCTGCAGATTAGATGCTTCAGTACTCATCTCATCTTTGCAGATGCTGATATTGTCGGATAGAGACTCCAAGAAAGCCTGAGCTGCACCAATACCATTCTGGGTATTAAGGATTTCTTTTATTTTCTTTTTCAGTTCGGCTTTTACCGACTCAAATTTCTTTGATTCGTTACTCCGTACCTCTTCAACGACATTCGGAGCTTCGGCTCCAGCAAAAATATTCGCCTTTACGGTGTTCTCGTCAGCGTCTTTCTCAATGATAACGCTAAAGGGCGCATACTTCGGAAGAATGCTATCAGTAAGAAGATCAGCATCATGTTCCTGTATTGCAACCGCCTCGCTAGTCGTCCAAGCATTGACCTCCTGAAGGGCGTCAATCGAGTTGGATTTGCAAAGCTCATTGCAGATTTGGGAGATGATTCCCTTTGCAATGACGTTGCCTACAGCTTGGTTGTCGTATACGATCTCTGCGCTTCCGGCAGAAACATAATGGGCTTCTTTGTCTCTGATACTATATACAAAGCTGACATTATCTGTGTTATCCTTAACACTGTCCACTTCATTTGAAGGAAGGAACATGCAGCGGCCGATAGAATCTGTAATGTCATCAATGTTCTGGAATACCACACCGGCCTTACTGGTGTTATTGATCAGATATGTATCACCGATCCCTTCGTCAAGGTAAAAGACCTTATCGAAGTTGAAATCGAGTGCACTCTGATTATCTTTAGGCAGATGATAAAGATAGTCAAGCTCTCTAATCGCGCCGTAGGCATTCTGGTAGACGTTTGCGGATGCCGGTCCAGGTGCCATGTGTCGGAATACTTCAGGAAGTACCATCCACGGTGTTATAGTGTACGAAAGGCCGCTGTCACGAAGGGTTTTGGCGATAAGAACAAGCATATCAAGCATGGTCCCACTACCAGTACCACCGGCAACGGAACCCACCACATTGACCTTTATAGGGTACTCTACCCCATCCTTATTGGTATCATAAACAAATCGACTACCAATAGGTAGCGGCCTACCAATTTCAGTAACCTTGCTTGCCACACGCTTACTGATCTCAGTGGCATTATGTCTGGCAAGGAAACGTCCACTACTTCTTACTGCACCAGCCCCAGTGTTCTTAAGATTAGCGAGGAAAGGAACATTCCTTTTAGGAATCCACTGAAACTGGGTTAGATGGTTCCGATATATATCAAGCGCACTCCCGGTGATTCCACAGAAACAGATCTCGTTTTCGGAAAACTTAACCATTTTCCCTTTTCTAGAAGGGAGGGATGCATCACGAATCTTCTTATCAGTGTCAATAGCGAGGAAAGCAACCATGGGAGGGACTTCACCATATGCATCCTGGAAGCATTGTTTGGCGCGGAGAATCGCCTTGACTCCGGTTCCACCCAAACCTACGAAGAGAGTTCGAGTAATCTTAATTGTGTCTGGCATAATCTGTTATATTAATTTATCGTTATATGCATATTTGAACGGATATTGTCTATGGTTGCAGTCCCGACCCCAGGCATGGGATTCGGAGATACGTGGTATATACCGCTATCGGCTTTCACAAGTACCTTTCTTTTCACTGGTCGCATTGCAATCGGTGAAGTAAACACAGGATGGACCTTATAAAACACAGGCCCTTTTATCAATGCGTCCCAAAAGCCTTGTTTCTTTTGGTCAGAAGAGATAATGACCATCCTAGCCCCTGTCAGCTTCACGATAAGCGGGGCCTGATTAGGGATGAAGAAAGTCTTCTGACAACTTCTAAACTGCGGATAGAACATTCTTCTGAAGACTAGGAACCAGAGTAATGAAATGACGGCAAATGCCGTTGCAATCCAAGAGATCCAAACAAAGAGAGGATTAAGATGGTGCTTGAAATAAACATGGGTAACCAAAGGACCACCACCTTTCACTTGGACGTACTGCTTACCAGGACTGACCGCCTTCGAGCATCTAATGGCGACATGTACTACACGTTTATTACTGACGGTGAAACTTGGCCCGGATTTCTTGCCGTCTATCTCAATCGTGTATTTCTCACCAGGAAGAGGTTTCTCTTTATCGTCAATTAGAGTAAGCGATCCGCTATACGGCGACTTGAAGGTGATTGTAAAGTGAGCGCTCTTCTCAGGGAAGAATAGGAACTTGTTATATGTCGTCCCGATAGAGGTGTACGTGACGCCTTTATGACTCGTGAGAGAAGTCACAAGGAGAAAGATTGCACTTATAGCGCATATCGCTGGAATAATCCACTTTTTCATGTACGTACGACGCTTTAATTCACATTTATCTTCAGGTTCTTTTTTATATCAGTGATGGTGGCCGCTCCGACTCCTGGCATAGGATTGGGCATAACTTGATATGTCCCAGCCTGAACTCGTGCAAGAACTCGGCGACCTCTGCTCGGCTTGAAAGTAATAGGGGCTACAAAGGCAGGGTGAGTCTTATAAAGTATTTTCCCAGTCCAAAATCGGTTCCATCCAGTCTGCTTCTTTTGGTGCGATGCCGCTATCTCAACCATTCTTGCTCCTTTGAACCTAACAATGAGGGGAGCCATTCCTGGGACATTGAATGTTTTCTGGATAGATCCGAATCGAGGAAAGAAAATCGGTTTAAAGATGAACATCCAAAGAATGAATGCCGCAGAAAGAATACCAAGCAACCAAGCAAGGCCAAGTTTGAGCGGATTCCAATTCTGAGTAAAACTCATTTTCCATTTGAAGACATCCGGCGTACCATTTATTGAATAGTTGTCAAGGTTGGTTGGCACCAGTTCAACACGACCATAGTATGAACCGCTCTTGGTTCCTGGTTGTCCCATAATAGATAATGTCACGTTCGACATCTCTGGAGTGAGTTTGAAAGAGTCTCCCGTTAATTCTTTTCCGTCAATGAAGATTGTGAGGTTCTGGGAATCAGGAGAAATCTTCTGCTCGGTTTTCTTATCCACGAAGTAGATTTTCATGACGGCAGAAGAACTCTCCTTCTTTGCCTGCTCGCTGAATTCAACTTTAATATCCGAGGATACAGGTTTTGATTCTTCCTTGGACATGAGGAATGCCCCATGATAAGACGCCTTACCAAGGTTCTTATCTTCAAAGGTGAGGGCTAGATTCCTTTCCGGCAGGTTGGAAACAGTTAGACTGATCTCTTTTGGGCCGACAAAAGTATATGGGTCGGCATCCGATAACTGCGGAGTCAAGGACAAAGTATGGTTTGCCGGAGGAGTTACCCCTTCTTTCGGTTTAACTTCAATATCGAGCTTCCCGTTACCTATGGCCACGTCAGAACAAACTATATCGTAGTACTCATCATTGGCAACCAGTTGAACTCTACCATCCGCATTTGCATATTTCCCTCGAATGCTAATAGTCTTTGGACCTTTTTCATCTCTGACATTATACTTCACGGATGACGGAAAAGAACAAATCTTTATTTTAACCTTTGCATCTTTAACAATCCAAAAGTTGTCTTGAGACTCAACAGAATTCCGAATTTCAGATTTGTCCGCATCCGGATGGACAAGGACATAAAAACCATAAGCATTCTGTCCGAAGGTTTTAGCCGTCCAGGAGTCTAGGGTTGGTATGAGTTGAGCCTTAGTGGCCGGATGATCGTTATCTCCATCCGTAAATAGGAACATATAGTTGATCTTATCATTCCCAAGAAGACTATAGAACTTTTTAACCGGATCAACTATGTTTGTGTATTTATGGCCTTTATACTTGTAATTGCGGACATAATCAACCAAAGACTTTTTCCCGTCAGCTGACGCTTTCTCGGTATAGACATCTCTAATGGAGTCATTGAAGGTTACGATGATTATCTCGTTACCCGGGTCTTCCTCTGCGTATTGGATACACTCAATGATGGCCTCCTTAAGATCCCTCCACATACCATTCCCTTGAGCATATACGGGAATCTTGCTACCATCAAGGTCTTTCATGCCTTCTTTCTGCGGGAGTAAGGAACCTGTAACATCCCATAAGATTACAATCCGCTCCCCATTCTGAGCCGCAGCATTGAGAGATAACGACGCTATTAAGAGCACAGTTGACAATACTCGTAGAATGCTCCGTTGACTCTTCGTTATGGTTGTTTTATTGAACATCTTGCTGATTAAATTAGGATCAAACTGTCAAACTCTTCCAATCCCCCATTATTAATAACATATCTTGCAGGGGCTTCTCCCCATTTCTTTTGCTTCTTCAAGCGTCACTTCCTTAACCTTATGAGTAGCTTTCTTAACGGCAGAGCAATTTCTCGTCTTGTGATAGGCATAGGCATTACCAGACATGACAACGATGACCTTTGTCTGTTCGTTGGCGTCGACGCATGGATGCGTCTCGGCCGATGAGAGACCAGACAAAAACAGCGAGATCATTATTAGAAAAAAATGCTTGGCCATCGCTTTTCCAAAAATGCTTTCAGTTTATATTACCCATACGCGTCTTTAAATCCCGTATGTCAATTCTTGCTCTTTA
>JAEEGL014373593.1_pt1 | contig 10309 bp, 10 predicted proteins | sample 9134231 | NCBI WGS metagenome assembly JAEEGL01 (sample SAMN16246548, study PRJNA631951) | gut metagenome | biome: gut microbiome; feature: rumen; material: fiber-attached | host: Bos | place: Iran: Karaj | collected 2018-10
AAATTGTTAATAATTTCTTTATCACATAACATACATTCTGTATTAGGTGAATAATGTTTATATAACATACCAGGTGATTCTACTTTACCTTCAGCTTTTTTAAATAAATATTCTGATATATTACATTTTCCAATTACTTCTTCAATATCTTCTCTTGTAATAAAACCAGGTCTTAGGATTGTTGGGACACCTTCAATTACCTTTACTACGGTACTTTCTAGTCCTATTAAAGAATCTCCCCCATCTATTAAATAATCAACAGAATCTTTAAATTCATCATAGATATCTAAAACATTAGTTCCACTTGGTTTAGTAGATTTATTAGCTGATGGTGCAGCAATAGGAAAATCTAATTTTTCTAAAAGTTCATGCGCTATTGGATCAATAGGTACTCTAATACCTACTGTATCCAAATTACATGTTACATTACTAGGAATTATATCTTTCTCTTCAAGTATTAAAGTAAATGGTCCTGGCATAAATGTATCAATAAGTTTTTGTTCAATATCATTATTTACCACTGCATACTTTGATATTTCTTCTTTGTTTTTTAAATGAACTATTAAAGGATTATTACTTGCTCTATTCTTTGCTTCAAATATTTTATCAACAGCGTCATAAGATAGTGCATTAGCACCTAAACCATATACTGTTTCAGTTGGGAATATAACAAGATTTCCTTTATTTAAACTTTTAATAGCTTTATCTAGTTCATTACTACTTATTATCTTACTCATTATTCGCCTTGTCCTGTTGTTTTATTTTGAAGATAATCTTTATCTCCATAATAATCTTTAATAAACTTTTCTCTATATTCTAAAATATTATCGTTTTTAATACATTCACGAAGATCTTCAGTTAATCTTGTTAAAAATCTAAGATTATGTATTGATAATAATCTACTACCTAACATTTCATTTAAAGTTACAAGGTGTCTTATATATGCTTTTGTAAAATTCTTACATGCATAACAATCACAATCTTCCTCAAGAGGTGTGAATTCTTCTTTATATTTAGCGTTCTTTAGATTAATTTTTCCGTATCTCGTGAAAGCATTGGCATGTCTTGCAATTCTTGTTGGAAGTACACAATCAAAGATATCAATACCACGGATTACACCTTCAATGATATCAATAGGATCTCCTACACCCATTAAATATCTTACTTTATCTTTAGGAAGATATGGTGTTGCATATGAAACCATTTTATACATTACTTCTTTTGTTTCACCTACACTAGTTCCACCTATACTATATCCATCGAAATCAAGTTTTACTGTTTCTTCTGCACTTTTCTTACGAAGATCTGGATATTCACCACCTTGTACTATTCCAAATAAAGATTGTCTCGGATTAGAATGAACTTTCTTACCACGTTCAGCCCAACGAAGTGTTCTTTCAATACTCTTTTGCATATATTCACGAGTACTAGGATATCCTGGACATTCATCAAAAGACATAGCAATATCACTATCAAGTAAATTTTGGATTCTAATAGATTCTTCTGGAGTTAAAAATAGTTTTGTTCCATCAATATGACTTCTAAATTTAACTCCTTCTTCTGTGATATCTTTTGGTCTTGCTAAACTAAATACTTGAAATCCTCCTGAATCAGTTAGTATCGGTCCATTATAATTCATAAACTTATGTAAGCCACCTGCTCTATCAATAAGTTCAGGTCCTGGTCTTAACCATAAATGATATGTATTAGCTAGAATTATTCCACTTTTAATATCATATATTTCATCAGGAGTAATACCTTTTACAGTACCACGTGTTCCTACAGGCATAAACATAGGCGTATCATATGTACCATAATTAGTCTCTAATTTACCTAATCTTGCTCCTGTCATCTTTTCTTCTTTTATTAAATTGTATTTAACTTTCATAACAACCTCTTTTAAAACAAATGTATTATAACAATAAAATATAATAATGTAAATTAAAAAAAGTCGTTTTTAAAACAAAAAAGAGACTCTTGTATATACAAAAGTCTCACCCGATTAAAAAACTTTTCTTACCGGTATAAAAATAATTTTGGTAAGAAATTGAGTACTTCTCCCCCTCAACAATTACATATTATATCATAAGTGTATAAAAATGTCAAGTTTAAAAAATGTAGTGTCAAATAAAAAAGAGGATTTCTCCTCTTTTTTACTTAATATCAATTGCTTTTTTATCAGGTTCTGCTTTAGTTGGAATAACTACATTTAATATACCATCTTTAAATTCAGCAGAAATGTTTTCTTCGTCAATATCTCCAAGATAGAATGATCTTTCAATTCTTCCAAATGTTCTTTCACGACGAACATATTTCTTGCCTTCTTTTTCTTCTTCGTGATGTTCTTTCTTAGCAGTTATTATAATTGAACCCTTATGTGCTTCAAGACGAATATCCTTCTTATCATATCCAGGTAAATCCATCTCTACATGATATTTATCATCTTCTAGGTAAATATCACAATTTCCTTTCTCTGTAACATCCATATCAAAGATGTCATTAAATGTTCTAATTGGTAACATAAATAATCACTCCTTTCAATTTTTATTTAGATATCAATTCACAAACAATATTAGTTAATTCATTTGCATCATCAACTGAAAGACCATTAATTAATCTTGCCATATTATAAAGTACTTTAGTATAGTTCTTTACTTCATCTTCTTTCTTAGATTCATATAAACTAATTAATTTATTATAAACTTCATGATTAGTATTAATCTCTAATACTTTATTAGCTTTAATCATATCTCCGTTTGGCATAGCATTAAAGGCTTTTTCCATCTCAAGAGATACTTCTCCTTCAGTAACTAGTGCTACTGGATGATTCTTTAATTTATCACTAAATTTTACATTAGATATACTTAAAGTATCTTTCATTAAACTAATTAAATCTTTATTATCATCATTTATTTTCTTAACTTCATCTGTTTCTTCATTATTTGTTTTTTCATCAAGAACATTTACAAATTCATGATCATTATATTTACCCATTGCTTTAAGAGTAAATTCATCTAAGTAATCTGTTAAGAATAATACTTCATTTCCATCTTCCATCATATTTTCTACTTGTGGCATGTTCTTAATCTTAGCTATTGATTCACCACTAGCATAATATATTTTTTTATTATCATTAATTCTTTCATCATATTCAGATAAAGTAACTAACTTATCATCTTTACTTGAATAGAATAATAACAAGTCTTGTAATAATTCTTTATTATTTCCGAAACTTGAATAAATACCATATTTAATTTGAGAACCAAAAGCTTCAAAGAATTTTTCATAACCTTCACGATTATCTTTTTGTAACTCCATTAATTCTTTCTTAATCTTAGATTCAATACTTCTTGCAATATTTTTAACTTGATGATTTTGTTGCATAGTCTCACGTGATATATTTAAATCAATGTCTTCAGAATCAACTATACCTTTTACAAAACTAAAGTAATCAGGTAATAATTCACTACATTTATCTGTAATTAAGACGCCTTTTGAATATAATTCAAGACCTTTTTCAAACTCTTTTGTATAATAATCCATTGGTGCATGAGATGGAATAAATAATAAGGCATCATAACTTACTAATCCTTCTACTTTACTTTTAATTACTTTAACAGGTTTTTCATAATCATAAAATCTATCTGTATAGAAGTTATCATAGTCTTCATCTTTAACTTCTTTTTTATCTTTTTTCCAAATAGGAATCATACTATTAATAATAGTCTCAGAAAGTTTTTCTTTACCTTTCTCTCCTACCATTAAATCCATAACTATTGGATATGTAATATAGTCCGAATATTTGGTAATTATTCTTCTTAAATTATATTCATCTAAATACTCACTATATTTATGATTATCATTATCATCTTTTAAATATAGTGTTATCTTAGTACCGTTAGTGTCAAGTTCTGATTTTTCAATAGTGTATCCATCAATACCTTCACTTGTCCAGATATAAGCTTCATCACTATCAACACTACGTGATATTACTTCAACTTTCTTTGATACCATGAAACTTGAATAAAAACCGACACCAAATTGACCTATAATATCGATATTTTCTTTCTTTTCATTCTCAAGTTTAAATAACTCACTACCACTTTTAGCAATAGTACCTAAGTTATTTTCAAGTTCATCTTTTGTCATACCAATACCATTATCAAAAATAGTAATAGTACGATTATCTTTATCAAATGATACCTTAATCTTTAAATTTTCCTTCTTTATTTTTAATTTTTTATCGGTAAGTGATCTATAATATAATTTATCTAATGCATCACTACCATTTGATATTAATTCTCTTAAGAATATCTCTTCATTTGTATAAATAGAATTAATCATCATATCTAGAATCTTCTTTGATTCTGTTTTAAATTCTTTCTTTTTCATATTGCCTCCATATATGTTTTTCTCTTTTCAAATAATAATATAGTACTAATTTTAGCACTTGTCAATAGAGATTGCTAATTTTATTTTTATATTGTTTGTAAACATGATTTTTGTGTATAATATATATGTATTTTGATTGTCCCATAGCCAAGTGGTAAGGCAGTGGACTCTGACTCCATGAGCGTTAGTTCGAATCTAACTGGGACAGCCAATATAAAAAAACAGATAGTAATATCTGTTTTTATATTGTATTAATAATATCTCTAATATCAAGTGGCAATAAATTGTATTCAACATATTCTTCTTTAGTAATAAATTTATAATAAGAATTACTATTATCTTTGTTATCTTTTATTTTTAATAATTCTTGATAAAAATTAGGATCTACATCGTATTTATAAATAAAGAATATTTCATGATAATCAGTATTGTCAAAATTAAACATTTCTTCATGAGTTTTAACAAGTTTTAATTTATCATCATTTAATCTAATACCCATTTCTTCATATAATTCTCTTTTGATAGCGTCAATACTGTATTCACCAATTTTCATTCTTCCTCCCGGAACAACAGAATTATAGAAATGTTTTTTAGGGACTTCTACTAATACTTTATTATCATATTTAAATATTATTCCAACTCTTACATTTAATTTAATATTATTAATCATTATTGATATATCATTATTCACATTTATCACCTTTTTTTATTATATAAAAAAGAAAAGACTATTGCTAGTCTTTTTATTTTATGCAATTGGATTTAATTTTTTACCTTCAAGATCATATTCATATTTAATTAATTTCTTATTAGTTTCATAATCTTTATCTTGAAGAACAATTTTTAAGATACCGTTAACTACTGTAATATCATTTACTTTATTTTCACCAACTTCAAGGATATCATCACCTTTTTCTCCTTTAAGAGTTGCTGTTTTAAGTTTATTATCTTTATCTAGTATAACAATGCTTCCATTATATACTGCATTATATACTTCTTTAGCATCTTCTAGTTTAGGTTCTACTGTTCCATCTTCTTTAAATAAATGTAATCCCTTTTCATTGATTGCATATAATTCACTTTCATAATAGAAAACATCTGTTACATTTAATAAAGCTGCTTCACCATCTTTAAGGTTAACAATTGTTCCGGTTTCATCTGTTATTGTATAAAGAAGGTTTCTTGGATACATTTTACTTAAGACAGCACGAACCGTATCTTCATTCATTTTTTCATAACTTAGTTCAGATTCAAATATTACTTTTTCATTCTTATAATCAAAGAAACTAGCTTTATTTGTTTCATCTTTAGTAAATACCAAACCATAGAATTCATCTCCAGCTACCATAAAATTCTTTTTCATAGATGGAACTCTTAATTCTTTTGATGTTCCTTTTACTAAATCTACTAATTTATATGAACCATCTTTAACTAAGGCAAATAATCCAGTTTGACTAGATAAAATACAATCTTGAGTTGCACAAGTATAGTCATATTTTTTCTTTTGAGATTCATTCTCATAATTAATAGCTAATGTTTTAGTTTGAACTTGTGGTGTAGTTGGTGTTTTAGCTACTTTATTTTTCATAATTGACCATAGTAATACTAATAATAAACCTATTACTAGCAAGATGAATGCTATTAATTTTACCTTATTCATATATTTTAATTGTGATTCTGTCATAATCCACCTCTATATTCTTTCTAATTTTATTATAAAGCAAAATAAAAGAAAAAGAAGTATTAATAGTTCTTTTTCTTAAATATTTACACTATTATTGACATCCATTGTTAACATAATTAAGCATGTTTTGTGCTTGACCATTAGCACGATTATTACATGTCTTATTTACGTTAGCAGGAACTTCATAATATTTACAGAAATTATATGTCATAGTCTTAACATCTTGATTACTATATAATGCATTCTTAGCATTCTTATAACCACCATTTAATTCACTCATCAAGTATTTTATTTGACATTCTGCAGTAGTATAATTTGATCCACAATAATTCTTTAATTTTGTAAATCTTCCTTTATACCACTGAACTAGACCATAACATTGTCCACCACAACCATATAGATTAGGATTAAATCCTGTTTCATATACAATATTTGCCATAATACTTGCAACAGCATTATTACTTAATCCTTGATTCTTTAAGGCTTGACATACTTTTTTCTTATTAGCACTGTTAGAATATACTTTTGTATTAATACTAGATGATTTAGTTACATTCTTATTATATTTAGCTACTATTGTATAATCCTTATCAATAGGATTATCAAAGTTCCATTTATTATCTCCTACATACCATCCTTTGAAAGTATAACCACTTTTCTTTGGATCACTAGGTTTATCTACTTTTTTACCTTCTTCAACAGTTACTGTATTATCATTAGTACCATTATCATATTTAAATGTTACTTGGTAATAAACAATATTTTTATCATAAACACCTACAAGTTCGGCATTCTCTGATAGTTTTGTTTCTACATCGTATACTTCACCATTGTATTCCCAATGATTAAATGTATATCCTTCGATATCAGGAGCACTAGGTTCTTCAGATAAATAACCTCTTTTGGCTTGTAGTATTTGACTATTTTGACCAACTACTAATACTTTAACATCTACTTTATAATTAACTTTTTGATATATAAAATATGTTATAAAGATAAATCCAAATAGTAAACATACATTTGCTATTATTTTATGCATTATCACACCTCTTGAAATGATATTATAACAAATAATCTATATAAAAGCAAAAAAGATAGTAAACTATCTTTTTGGTACACAAACATTAGGTCCTGAAAAATATATTCTTACATTATTTACTTTTTCAACAATATGTCTTACACCATATTCTTGATATGAAAAAGAATCTATATCACAGCCATTTTCTTCACAAATTTCATGAAGTACTGTATTATATTCTTCATAATTTCGTGCATAATCAATAATTATTGGTGTAATTCTCTTAACATCTTCTAAAGTATACTTTTGTAGATTAAAATCATGGATAGCATTAAAAAATATTTCTACCCTTTTTCTTAATTCGTCATTCATAAAAACCTCCTATTTCAATTTCTTGCCTGCATCAATTATAGTTTTATCTGCTAATACTTTAAGTGAATCAATAATACGATTATCACTATATAAATCATTTTCAGATACAATAACTGATAATTCTGTACAACCAGTTATTATCATATCGCAACCAGCTAAAAAATACTTATTAGCTACATCATAAAATTCTTTCTTAGAAACACTAATACCTTTTTTAACCTTATTATAGATTAAATCCATTACTTCATCATTAACACTATCTTCAGGATAATATATTTCTTTTTCTAAGTATCTTTCATAAACTTTAGATTTCAAAGTACCTAATGTTGCCATAATACCAACTTTTTTTATTCTTGGATTATTATTAATTATTTTAGATACTTCATAAGGCATATTAATAAGAGGTATATTTACACTACCGCTTATTTCATCATACATAAAGTGACTTGTGTTACATGGCATAACTAAAAAATTACAACCACATGACTCTAACATTTTAGCATCTTGTATCAAGTAAGGTACGGGATTATCTTTTGTATTATCAAGAATGTAAGCTGTTCTATCAGGTATGGTAGCATGATTAGATACAATCATATCAACATGTTCTTGATCACATGTAACATCAGTGTTATCAATAACTAAATCCATAAAGTCGGCTGTTGCCTTAGGACCAAGTCCTCCTAAAACTCCTACTTTCATAATTCCTCCTAGAAATATTTCTTAAATTTTCTTATTTGATTAAAATAAGCTTCTTTAATATATATCCATCTTTTTAAGTTCATATCTTTTCTATAATATAATGGATGACTATATTTCTTTTCTTTTTTTAATTTTAAATATTCTTTAACAATATCTTTATTAGATATATAAGTCTTAATTACTTTATTAGGTACGATAGTATAAACCCATGGATTATATGCAATTTCTTCTTTCTTTAATTCTTTCCCATATACATATTCATCTACAACATATTTAGTATAATTAGCGCCACTTGCTGTCATATAGAAATTACTTCTACCTAATCGAACATTAATTTCAAAGAATTTGTATTTACCATCGGTACTATCATATTTAATATCAAAGTTAGCATAACCAATATATTTACATTCTTTTAAGAATTTCTTAGCTTGATCAAGAATTTCTTTTTCCATTGGTCTTGTAATAATTGATACATAGTTACCTATTGCACCTGGTGTTTTCTCTTCTAAGATAGGCTGCCCAAGACATGAGAATACAACATCATGATTCTTATTACAATAACAAGTAAGAACACGCATATTGTAGTCTTCACCTGGTACCATTTTTTGCAAACAAAATGTATCTTCATAACTAGAATGATATACGTTATTTAAAACAGTATATAATTCTTCTTCATCTTTTATTCTAAAGATTTTTTTCTTTCCTTCAAATTCTGCATAATGCCATGTATTCTTGTCACTATTCTTTGCTATAATTGGATATTCCCAAGGTATTTCAACTTTCTTATAATTATCTTTTGTTACAACAATTGTCTCTGGATAATCAATCTTAAGTTTTTCACACATCTTATAGAAATTATCTTTACGAACAATACTATCTAATATATCTTTATCTACATAAGGAATTATATAATCTTTAGATAATTTCTTTTTATATAAAACAATAATATCTACATACCATTCAGAACAAGCAAGTAATATTTTCTTTTTATCTTTAGTAATACTTGCAAACTTTAATAGTTCATCTACTAACTTTTCTCCTGTTAAATCCTTAATTGTTGTTTGTTTAATAATTGTTGAATTATTAGTAGCTCCTAATACTTCTTGACTAAATATTTTACTTACTACTCCATATTCTTCATGAAAACTTCTTGCAATACTATAAGTACCAATATCAGCTCCAATAAGTACAGGAATAAAATCTTGGTTATTAAACATATTATCACCTTCTTTCTAATTATAACAAAAAAGACTAGTAATAACTAGTCTAATATACTATTTAACACTATAAGTTAGGCCGCAACGACCAATTATTGTTCCTTTACTTATTTTCCATGCTCCATCTTCATAAACAAGATTTAATTCAGCATCATCATATGTTTCTAATATTTCGTTATCTACTATTGACATAATAGTAATACGATAAGTAAGTTTAGCCTTATCACTTGATCTTTCTATTAATTTAAAATTACTATATAAAGCTTTATTACCAGTTGATGAACATAAACCATCTAAATAATATTTTCCTTCATATACTGTATAATTTGGCTTAATTTCATCATATTCACCAATAGTATTATTATCATAATCAAACTTTGTATATAAATCATCTATTGTTACATCTTTTGAAAAATATTTATGAATATCATTTTCAAGTTCTTCTGCAGGAGTAAAATATTTTAAATAGTTTTCATTGTCTCCATTATAACCTTCTGGAGCTTCTGTAATTTTTATACTTTTTTCTTGATCAGATAATATCTTTTCAAAATAATTAGAGTAATTATTTAATTGTTCTTCACTAACTATTAATAATTTATTATCAGCAAGTTTCTTATTATTTATAGATACTTCTTCGTCCCTCTTTGCCATATCAGCATTATATAGTTTATAAGCAACGAATCCAAGAATCATACCTAATACAATAAGTATTACTGAATAAATAGTTAGTTTAATTCTATTTTTCTTTATATTCTCTACACTATCCATATATACCTCTATTTTAATTATATAGATATATTTATTTAATGTAAACAAAAAGAACCTAAAAAGGTTCTTAATTAACAAATTAATTTACAGCGTCTTTAAGAGCAGTTCCAGCTTTGAAAGTAACAGCCTTTCTTGCAGGAATCTTAATAGTAGCACCTG
>JAEEGL015148370.1_pt1 | contig 10309 bp, 10 predicted proteins | sample 9134231 | NCBI WGS metagenome assembly JAEEGL01 (sample SAMN16246548, study PRJNA631951) | gut metagenome | biome: gut microbiome; feature: rumen; material: fiber-attached | host: Bos | place: Iran: Karaj | collected 2018-10
AAAAGTTATCGATGCAATACATTCTGCTGGAGGATATGCGGTTTTTGCACATCCTATGGCCTATAATTTTTCAAATAATATAGATAGATTAAAAAATGTAATTGATAAGCTTATTGAATTTAATGTTGATGGAATAGAAATATATCAATCAGATTGTCCTAGAAAGGATACAATTTGGTTAAAAAATATTGCCGATAATAATCATTTATTATATTCAGTAGGAAGTGATTTCCATAGGGATGTTAATTCTGATGGAAGACAAATTGGTTTAGGAATAGACAATAGTTTGTGTATAACAGAAACAACATTGACAAATGAAATTATAGAAAGTAAGAAGTATATAAAGAGGTGAGTTGATGAAAGTATTTATTTCGTGTCCTTTTACAGGTTTATGTGATGAAAAAAAATATGAGGTAAAAGATGAGTATAAAGATTTTTTTAATAAATTAACTAGTGCACTAGAAAGTATTGGTTGTGAGTATTATTTAGCAATAAAGCGAGAAAATTGGGGGATTAATTACCAAAGCCCAGAAGAAAGCACTAAAAGTGATTTTGATGCTGTGAAAGACAGTGATATCTTAGTAGTAATACCTGGAAATAAAATATCCAAAGGTATTTCTGGTGGGGTTCATGTTGAATTAGGATGGGCTTCTGCATTGGACAAAAAAATGCATATACTAATTGATGATGACTATACATATTCTCCAGTTTTACTAGGACTTAATGTATTAACTTCTACACAATATCACACGTGCAATAAGTTTTTAGATAATGAAATGTTGGAAAAAATTATTGACATAGTAAAACACGAATTATCTGTTAAGGAAGGTAATTAGAATGTATCTTAAATTATTAGAAGAAACTCCTAAAGAAGTTTTCTTGCATTATGAGAAACCATTTTATGTTTATTTGTCATTATCTAATTTATGTAATGCTAATTGTGTATTCTGTGACGTTCGTACTAATGCGGAGAAAAAATGTAATATTGATGTGTTTCAATTAATAGATGAATTATCCTCTTTAGGTACTAGATACATTCATTTTACTGGTGGCGGTGAACCATTTGTTAATGACGATATTATAAAATATATGGATTATTGCACACAAAAAAATATAAATATTATTTTCATTTCAAACGGATTTAATTTAGATGAAGAAAAAATCAAAGAAATCTCCAAATATAATATTAAAGCTGTATTCTTCTCTATAGATAGTTTTGATTCTAGACTACATGATGAATTAAGAAGATTACCAGGTCTATGGAATAAAGTAACAAATAATATAAATCTAGTAAAAAAATATATGCCTAGTGTTAAAATTACCATAAATCATGTATTAAATAAAAAAAATATAGACGATTTTGAAAAGTTTATATATTTAAAAAAACAGTATAACTTTGATTATATAAATCCTTTAGTAATAAAAGATTGTAAAGAATTATTTTTTACTAAAGAACAAATTCAAAATTACAACGAAAATTTAAATAGATATTATGCGATTGCAAAAGAATTGAATATAGAATTCTTATGTGATGATATCGACTTTTTTAAGAAAGATGTCTCATCAAATGGAGATAGATTCAATAATGATGATTTAAAATGTGTTTATCCATCTTTTTGTGCATTTATAGATGCTCCAACAGGTTTTGTATATCCTTGTGATTGTAGTATACATAGGGATAGAAAAATATATAAAATCGGTGAATTAAAAGTGCAAACCATGAAAGAGATATGGAATGGCGAAAAAAGAGAAGAGTTAAAGCAAAAATTATTAAATAGTGAGTTGAATTGTAAGACAAAATGTGATGAAGCTAATTGTCAATTCAATTATTGTTATTTTAAGCAGAAGAGGTGATTAATTTGAAAATTTTAGTATCGGCAGAGAGTTTTGGTTATGGACCAATTGCTACATGCTTGAGTGTTATTAAAGAATTAAAGAAACATGATGATGTTTCAGTTGATTTTATAGGCTCTGGAATTTCATTTGAGCAAGCAAAGATGAGTGGTTATTTTGATAAGTTTTACGAATGCGACACATATGATCTTAATGCATTAAAGAAATTTGAAGATGTTTTTAAATCATATGATATATATTTTTCAAGTGAAAACATAAATGGCGCTATATATGGACTACAATATATAAAAAATACTTATTATGTTGATAATCTAGTATGGATGTGGGATGCAATACCAGAGGAACTTGGTAAAGTGAAAACTTTCTTTATATCAGAAACTTTTCCATGTAAGGAAAATTTTGCACGTGTTGGTAATGCAATTAAAAACCCAGTTTTTGTAGGACCTGTTAGAGATTTAAACACTGCAAAGAATAAGCATACTAAAAATCAATTAGTAATTAACATAGGTGGTGCATCTTCATTTCTTTTTGAACAAAAAATAGTAAATGTGTTCTACAATAAAATTTTAAACGATATTTTATCTACACCTGAGATTGATGATTTCGATTCAATTATTATATGTGGTGGTAGTGGAGTAATAAATAATTTCAAATTGGAGAACGAAAATAAAAAGATTACAGTCAAAACCTTAGCAAATGAAGAATATTTGAAGGTTATGAATGAATCTACTCATTGTATAATGTCGTCTGGTTTAGGAAATTTTATTGAAACTCTTAACAAGGATAAAGACATAATGTATTTACCAGCAATTAACTATAGTCAATTATTACAACTTCAATATTATGAAAAAATGAATTTTCAATTTAAGATTTTAAATTGGGATAGCTTCGAATTTTATAAAGAAATTCCTATGTATTTAGATGAAGCTGCTGGTGTGGATATGGTAATTGAAAATATAAAACAATTTAATTCTAAAAATTATAGGGAATTAATAAATAATTTTGTTAGAGATTATTTAAAAGAATCACAAAATAAAAGCTTTAAGTTAAGAAATAGATTTTATGATTCTTTTGATGGAAATGCTGCACGAATTATAGCTGATACAATTTATAATGAAAATAAATAAGAGGTGATTTTATGAAAATACCTAACGATCCATTTATAGGCACATGGTATATTGGTAGAGAAGAGATAACAGCTGTTAGAAAAGTTTTAAAAAGTAAAAGTTTGTTTAGATATCACGGACCCAATCTTCTTTATAAATCAGACGAATTAGAAAACAATTTAAAAAAATATTTAAATGTAAAATATGTTTTGGCTTGTACCAACGGTGGTAGTGCAATTAAACTTTGTTGCATTGCAAATGGAATTGGGCCTGGTGATGAGGTATTAATGTCGCCATTTACATTTATAGCATCAGCTAGTAGTGTTTTAGCTTGTGGTGCAGTACCAAAATTTGTTGACATAGATGAAACTATGAATATTGATCCTAGGAGTATAGAAAAAAACATTGGCCCAAATACTAAAGCAATTTTAGCAATTCATATGCAAGGACAACCATGTGATATGCTAAGCATTATGAAGATTGCTAAAAAACACAACTTAATTGTTATTGAGGATACAGCGCAAGCTTTTGGAGCAGAATTGAACTCAAAAAAAGCTGGTACTTTTGGAGATTGTGGTGCATTCAGTTTGCAAGCAGGAAAAACCATAACTTCAGGGGAAGGTGGGTTTTTAGCAACTAATAATAAAAAGATATATGAAACAGCTAAAATGTACCATGATAATGGTGGCTATAGAATTGGTTGCAATTATCCAACTTGGGAAAATGGTAAGACAATGTTTGGCGAGAATTTTAAAATAACTGAAATACAAAGTGCAATTGCAAATGAGCAATTAAAAAAAGTTGATAGAATGTTAAACAAGCAACAAAAAAATTATAATTATATAGTTGATAGAATTGATAAAGATTTTTATTATATTAGGCCTAATATTTCTGGTAGTAAATTAGTGCATTCAAATATTTCAATAGAATTTAAAGATGATAAGGCGTGCAATAAGTTCATCAAGTACATGAATAAAAATGGAATTGGATTTAATACTTATTGCAGTAATTTAATAAATTCATTTGATACTTTTAAAAGCAAAAATTCATGGCACATTTCCCAATTTCCTTATAATATTTCGAATTATCAAAAAACGAGATGCCCAAAAGCAGAGTCATTGTTTAAAAGGGTGGCGTGGTTTAGTTTGTCTGCGTCATTAAGAAAAAAGCATTTAAAGTATATTGTCAAAAAGCTTGAGGAATATAAAAATGAATTTTAGTAGTTCAGATATATGGAATAATTCTTTATTTATAAGATATCCAATAGATAAGATAAAAAAAATAGAAAATTTATATTTTTATGATGATAATAATACTTTAATGTGTCAAACATTCTTTAATCCCAGTGTTGGAGATAATGTGTTGAACGAGTTAAAATCAAATATTATTAATTCAAAGACTATAAGATTTAACTATATTAATAATGGACCATCTTTGTGCAAAATAAAAGAAATGGCAGAAAAAAATAATTTTGTTTACGAGGTTATTGACAGTTGGGATGCACCAATATTAGATTTAAATGAGAGTTTAGTTAATTACATTAAAAATAAATGTGGTTTACAAATGAAAAGGAATTATAAAATATATTTAAAAAATAAATTAAATTATAAGTTTTATAATTCTGCTATGGACAACTCATTAGATCTATGGAAATATGTTTTAGATATTGATTCAAATTCTTGGAAAAAGAGAGAATCATCTGACATGAAGAGTTTGAATCGTGAGGATTTACAATATTTACCATTTTTACTTATTGAAAAAGAAAAGAGTAATCTAATTGTTGTCTGCGATTTAGATGATCAGCCATTGGCGTATTCATTAATGTTTAAAGGAGAAGATGATTATTGGTATGCCGTTAAATGGGGAGCTTCATATCAAGGAAGAAAGAATCAAGCTGGTTTTTCTTGTTTGTTTTATCATCTAGAATATCTTTATTCATTGACAGATAGGTTAAATATTGATTTTTGGGGTAGAAGAAGTAGAACTTATAATTATTTAAAAAATGGAAGCATAATTAGAAGCCATGTTGCTATTTATAAGAAGGAGGATTAATATGCATATTGAATCTGGTAGTGTATGTGATATACAAAATATTAACGATCAAATTGATAATAGTTTTAATGGTACTTGCTTTGCGTATGATTGGTTTTTAAATCTTAAAAATAGTGACAAAATTTTAAAAATATATGATGCTGAAAATGTTTTGCAAGGATTTATGCCTGTTTTTACTGGCGATAGCAAAAAACAAATTCAGCAAAGTACAATGTATATACCTTATGGCGGCCCAGTAATTTTCAATGTTCCAAAAGAAGAAAGAAACAAAATTAGGTATATAAGAAGCATTGAAAAATGTTTGTGTGAATATTTACAAACACACTATGATGAAGTCAATTTTTCTACTGATAATAATATAATTGATATTATGCCATTTATCCGCTCAGGTTTCACTCCAGAAGTACGTTATACATATAAATTGGATTTGTCAATTGGAATTAATAATATTTTTAAAAATTTTGGTAGTGATAGAAAAAAAGATATTAGAAAAGCAAATAAAAGAGGTATTGAGTTTTTAACAGATGATAACATGAGTATGTTTGATACTAAAAAAGCAATGAAATGGGAATCAAAATATGGGTTTGAATCTACTTCTGATTTTGTAAAAAAATATATTAAAGAATCTTTGAAATTTAAAAAAGGTATGTGCTTTATTGCTAAAGAAAAAGATAGGGTTATTGGTGGAGTTCATATTGTATGGGATAAGAACACTGCATATATTCTATATTCATATTACGAAAAAGAAACTGACGATATTGCAATCGCATATATATATTATAAAATGTTCGAATATTTAATAAATAACAATATAGTTAGATATATGGATTTTGAAGGCTCTGTTTTTGAATCTATTGAAGATTGGAATATTTCCTTTGGAGCTTATCAAAGCAGATTTTATAATTTACATTGGAATAATAAAGAAAACTTATATTTAAATGTATATGATTATGGAGAGAAATAAATATGGATGAAAAAAGAATGTTAGCTATCATGTATGATTTTTATAATATGCATGTTTTAAGAGGACAAAATAAAGACATTAATTATTATATAAATCAATTAGATAAATATAATGCAAAATCAGCTTTAGTTGTAGGAGCAGGGACAGGTAGAGTAGCAATACCACTATCTAAATATATTCATGTCACTGCATTGGATTTGGATAAATCAAGATTAGAGTTGTTAAAAGAAAAATGTGACCCTATTAATACAATATGCGTAAATTTTATTTATTATAAATCAAATGAAACATTTGACATAATTATAATTCCATATAGTACATTACAATTCTTAGAAATTGATGATAAGGTTAATTTGTTTTTTAAGTCACTGTATAACATAATGCAAGATGGTACAGTGGCAATAATTGATGTGTCTGAAAGTTTTAACACTAAACCAGAAAAAGATAGACATTTAGTATTTAAAGATTATTGCAGTGAAGTAGATGATATAGTAGAGGTATATTACTCATCTAAGCGTTCAGAAAAATATATTGAATTTTTTGTAGAATATAAATTATGTAAAAAGAATGTTAGCTTTTTAGAACATGAAAAATATGGTTACTATGACAGGGAAGCATTGGTAAAGATAATCAATGATAATGGTCTAGAAGTATTAAGAATTGATGATGGCTATGGTGATGGAGAATTTACACATAAGCACTTATATCATATAAAGAAAAAAGATTAAAATTTAGTCGGGAAAAAATGGAGATGAGACAAGTATGATAGAAAATAAAATACTTGGAGAAAAGTTTGCACATGATTTTAATAAAAAGTATGGAATTATAACTTATTCGGGGACTTTAGCTATTGAAGTGGCGTTATCAAATTTGAATTTAAAAGAAAATGCCAAAGTTTTAATTATATCTGAAGTTTGCTATTCAATAGCTAATACAATCCTAAAATTAGGATTTGTACCAGTAATTGTTGTTCCACAAAACGAATTATATTTAACTAACGAAGATATAGATTCTGTTTTAAATAATGAGCATATTGATTGTATTTTACTAGTTCACCAATATGGCATATTAAACAATGTGGATTTAAAAAAGTATAAATTACAGGGAATAAAAATAATAGAAGATGTAGCACAAGCATGGAGTATTAAAGGTGATAAATATACAGTTGGAAAATATAGCGATATAGTTGTAACATCATTTGGTAAAACGAAACCAATAAGTTATGGTATTGGTGGTGGATTGTTTTTCAACGATAAAAAAATTTTTGAAACTGTAGATTATTATGATAATAATAGTAGAGATTCAAAGGGATTGCTGTTATCATATACGTATCCACTATGTAGTGAAATTAAATATATGGATTTAAAAAAGACAGCAGATAGAGTAGTTAATGAACAGAGGAATAATTCAAAAAAATACTATAACCTTTTAAAAAATAATACTGTAATTAAATGTATGAAATACGAAAAAGGTAATGTATGGCATAGATTTCCAATATGGGTTGAAGATTATAAACAATATATAAAGCTTATTAATATACTAAAAGATACAGATTTGGAGTATCAGTTGTTGCATAAGATAAATCTAATTGACTTACGTCGCAATGAAAATTGCATTAAACACAACAATAGGGCTATTCAACGATACATCATACTTTTAAGGACAAGAAATGTAGATATCAATAAGCAAATAATAATATTAAATGGAATTATTAATAATATGGTGTCATAACTTATATTTTGTGTTATAATAGTGATGAATTTTACGAACAATAATCGAAAGAGGTGATTAATGTGATAGAAATAAGTGTAAATGGTGCTCAAAAAAGTTTTGGTTTTAAAAGGGTTTTAGATGGCTTTGATTTAGAAGCAACTACCGGTGAAAGAATTGCTTTGATAGGGCCAAATGGTTGCGGAAAAACAACATTGTTTAAGATTATTTCAGGGGAAGAAAACTTAGATCAAGGAGTTGTATCAATAAGGAAAAATGCGACGATAGGATTGTTGTCACAAATCCCACCAAAAGTAGATAATAGTGTAACAGTTAATGATATGTTACTTAAGTCTTTTGAAGAAGTGTTTAGAATTGAAAAACAATTGAGAGAATATGAGGAAAAGCTTGCTTCAGTTTCACCTGATAAATTAGAATCTATCCTTTTAATTTATGGTAAACTACAAGAGCATTTTGCAACTATGGGTGGATATGAAGTTGATGAAAAAGTTAGTAAAATACGCAATGGTTTTAAGATACCAGATGAAATGCTTAATAGAAGTTTTAATACTTTGTCTGGTGGAGAAAAAACGATAGTAAATTTAGCATCACTTATCATTAGTAATCCCGATATTTTACTATTAGATGAACCTACAAACCATTTGGACATCGATACTTTAGAATGGTTTGAACAATTTTTATCTAATTATAGAGGAACTATAGTAATTAGTTCACATGATAGATATTTTTTAGACAAAGTTGCTACTAAAACAATTTTAATAGATAAAGGCAAGTCTGAAGTATATCATGGAAATTATTCATATTATTTAGAGGAAAGTGAAAGAAGAGCGTTGGCAGAGTTTGAAGAATATAAGAGTCAACAAAAACAAATTGAAGCAATGAAAGCTGCAGTAAAAAAACTAAAAGAATGGGGAGAGCGTGGCGACAATCCTAGATTTTTCAGAAGGGCTGCATGCATAGAAAGAAAATTAGAAAAGTTAGAATTATTAGACAGACCTGAATCCAAAAAACAATTACCGCTTGATTTTGAAATTAATGGTAGATCAGGTAAAGATGTATTAGTCGTAGATGATTTAGGAATTATCGTTGGCGATAAAGTAATATTAGATGGAGCAAAATTATACCTAAAATATGGTGAAAAGGTTTGCTTGATGGGTAAAAACGGTTCAGGAAAAACTACATTTATAAAAGCTGTTTTATATGGTGATAACATATGTCAAGGTGAAATAAAAGTTGGAAGTAATGTCTCAATAGGATATATTCCACAAGAAATAAGATTTGATAATGAAAATGCAACTGTTCTAGAAACTGCTAGAAAATTCTTTGATGGAAATGAGACCCATTTAAGAGCCTCACTTGCAAAATTCTTATTCTATGGCGAGAATGTGTTTAAAAAAGTTGAAAAATTATCAGGTGGAGAAAAAGTAAGATTGAAGCTGTTTGAATTAATTCAAAAAAGGGCCAATTTATTAATACTTGATGAACCTACAAACCATATTGATATAGACACAAAAGAAATGTTGGAAGAAGCACTTGATGAGTATAAAGGAACATTATTCTTTATTTCACACGATAGATACTTTATAAATAAATTAGCACAAAGGGTAGTTAATATAGAGGAAAGACAGTTCCAACAATATTTAGGAAATTATGATTATTTTAAGGAACAAAAGAGAAAAAAATTGGAATTTTCTCAAGGAATGCAAAATAAAAGAAAATAGGTGATAACATGGCATTCAATTATAGTTTAACAGATCAAGTATCACAGTTTATAAAGAATGCTGAAATAAGTGAGATAGGCATTGGTTGCTCTGATTCACAAGTATTTAAGATAGTTAAAGGTGAAAATATATTTTTTCTTAAGATGGCTAGTAAAGGATTGTTAACATCTGAGTATCAAAAACTAAATTGGTTGTCAGGAAAATTATGTGTACCTAAAATAGTACTATATGATTCAACAGATGATACAGAATACTTAATAACAGAATCAGTTAAAGGTGAAATGATATGTTCAGAGTATTATGAAAATAATCCTGAGGATGGGATTAAAGTAATAGCTGAAGCTTTTAAACAAATATATTCTGTAAGCATAAGTGATTGTCCGTTTGATGTATCAATTGATTATAAATTAGCATTAGTTGAAAATAATGTTAATAACAATTTGATACATGAAGCAGATATTCCTGAGGAAGTGTCAAAACGTTTTGGCAGTATTACCAATATCTTAAAATATTTAAAAGAAAATAAGTTTACTGAAGAACCATGTTTTTCACATGGGGATACGAGTTTGCCAAATATTTTTGGAACAAAGGACAAATTTGAAGGATTTATTGATGTTGGAGAATGTGGAATTGCTGATAAGTGGTTTGATCTTGCAATATGTGAAAAATCAATAATAAGAAATTATGGTGAAAAGTATATATCAAAATTCTATGAAGCATTGGATGTTGTACCTGATCGAAATAAAATTGACTACTACTTATTAATTATGCAATTATATTTATAAACAACATAAATTATTTAAAATAACATACTATTTATTAGAGGTGTATATGAAAAAAGTTATCTTTCTAATAATTAGTGTGTTTTTATTTTTGTCTGA
>JAEEGL015210664.1_pt1 | contig 10309 bp, 2 predicted proteins | sample 9134231 | NCBI WGS metagenome assembly JAEEGL01 (sample SAMN16246548, study PRJNA631951) | gut metagenome | biome: gut microbiome; feature: rumen; material: fiber-attached | host: Bos | place: Iran: Karaj | collected 2018-10
AAAAAAAGTAAAAAATATTAAAAATAAAAAGTTTAAAAAAAATGATTACCAATAAATTTGAAAATTTGGATTTGAAATACACTAATGAAACTACAGGGTAAAATGTATTAATAATATTTATTCTATAATTATAGACAACTTTTTAATTGGACTTTTTCTTTTGATAATAAATCATATTCTATTAAAATAAAAGATGATTATGAAATAAAAGACTATTTATTTTTATCAAAGGATGATAAAAATTGGGAAAGTTTATATACCCTAAATAAAACAAAATTTTCTTTTTCTTTTACTCTTGATAATTTATCATTAAATATTGTTTCAAGAAATGATTCAAAATATGAATTATATATTAATTTAAGAAGTTTTACTGATTTAAAAAATTATGAAAATAATATTGATGAAAATAATGATGATATTGAAACAAATGCTCCTACGGCTATTTTTAAATATAGTGAAAAACACGAAAAAAATGAAATTAATGAGATTAATGAAATAAATAATGTTAATGAAAATAAAGACTCTATAACTTTAAGAAATTTAAATATATCTTTACAAAATATGAGTCTTAATAGCAATTCGAAGCAAGATATAATCGAAGAAAACAAAAATAATATTAATAATATTAGCAATAATAACGAAAGCAAAGATTTTAGTAATCCTTTTGAATCTAATAGTAAAAGTAGAAATAATAAATCAAATTTAAAATATCAGTCCAGTGATGAATTAATCAAAATAGCAATGCAAAAAGGAAAAAAACAAAATCAAGAAACACCAGGTAAATCCAATGTTAATATTAATTTTTCTCAAAATATAAAAGATATTCCCCCTTTTGCAAAAAATTTACCTGTTTCAGTATTTCATACATATCAATTTAATAATAAAAATGTGGATAAAACTTGTTCTATATGTTTAGAAGAATTTATTATTGGTAAAACTATAGTAACGCTACCTTGCTTTCATTTTTTTCATGTTAAATGTATATCGGGCTGGTTAAAAAAACAAAATTATTGTCCAATCTGTTTAACTGAAATTGTATTTAAATAATTAATGATAATTTTAATTAATATTTTTTGATATAAAATTTTATTTTATTATAAATTATGTTTAGAATTCTTTTTTATATAAAAATATATTTGATGCGTATACAGAAAATTAAAATTAATAATTTAAAAATAAAAAATATTTTTCATGGAAACTTTGCAAAAAAGATATACTATTTCAAAAAATAATATATCGAATAATATCAACGAATCAAACATTATTAATTCATTTAAAAAGAATGATGAAAATGAATTAAATGATATATTAAATTTAATATATGATGAATCCAATAGAAATACAGATCCGCCTTATTCTAGTATAAAAAAATTAACTATCTATATAAGAAGAAATAGAAATTTAATCGAAAATGTAATTAATAAAATATATGATTTACTTAAAAATATTTCAAATGTAAATTTAATATTAAATATTGTTGATTCAATTTTAGATTTAGTTACTGAAAGAAGAAGCCATTATTTAAATCAAATAATAGATATTTTAATTAAAAAATTAGATAATATACCTCAGGCATCAAGTTCTTCTATAATAAAAATAGTTACAGCTGTTGGTGATTTAATTAAATTAGATAGTATATCTATCCAAAAATACTTAGAAGGAATCATCGAAAAAATTTTAATTACGTTTTCAAAGCCAATAGATCAAAAAAATACCAAATTAGAAAATGCTAAATTTTATTGCATTTTATTACTCTCAAAAATTATTGAAAATTCTTCATTATTTGCGTATAATATATTAACAAAAGAAGATAATTTTAATAATTTTCAAAAAATAATATTATATTTTAAGGATCCTAAACCAATGGTTCAAAATGCTGTAGGCGAATTAATAAAACAATTTAATCATGTTTTAAAAACTAGAGATCATGAATCAAAGTCAAAATATCAAACAATTATATTCAATAAAGTTTGCTCTGAATATATAGAGCATTTAAAAGACAACAATGATGAGCCTAATAATATACATTTAGTTTCAGGTATTTTCATTTTTTTAAAAAATTTATATAATTCAGAAACTTTAGTATTGATAAAAGATCCTGTTATATATACGGATTTATTACAAAATTTGAGTAAATGTTTAAATAGTAAATATAATAATATTAAAATACAGTTTATTAAATGCGTACCCGAATTATATAAAATGAATAAAGATATCTTTACAGAAAAATATTTGAATAAATTCTTGGAAGAAAGTAATAAATATTTAAATATCAAAGTGAACAGTGAACTCAGGAAAGCAGTTTTAGTAACTTTAGGAAATTTAAGTCTTTATATCAAAAAAGAGACTTTTGTTATATGTTTAGATAATTTAATATCTCTATTAAAAGCATTAATAAACGAAAAAAATAATTTTGATGATGAAATATTTAAATGTTTGGCTGATTTATTAAATAATAAACAAAAACTATATATGGAAACAATTTTGACTAAATTTGAAATAAATACTATTTTAATAAAAATTTTTAAAAACGGATTAACAGAATATAAAATTAAATTTTTGACTTCTATATTGACTAGTTTTAATAGTTTTAGTGTGCAATATATAACTATTGCTATAGCTTCTTTAAACGCTGTGAGTCTTATTTTATGTGATGAAGATTTTCAATTTGAATTTTTTTATAAACATATTGAAGCTTTAGGAGCCAAAAATATTTTTATTGACAAAAATTTAGATAATATTTTAAGTAATATTAAAAAATATGTTCGAAAATATATTAATAATATAAGTAGTAATTCTAGCGATATTAATCAGAATAATATAAAAAATAGTAGTCTATCGAAAGAAATAAATCAAATTCCAGAATATATTAAATGTAAATGTCTCAGTGATATAAAAACAATAAAATATGCTTTGGCATTATTTTCTGGTATCGAGGATTCATTTTTTTTAAAAGATATGCTTATATTTTACAACGATAAAATATTACCATTATTACCCATAGCAAATAATAAAATAAAAAAAAAAATTATAGCATTATTAACCTCAAACTTTTTCAAAATATTTCCTGATGATGTAAATTATTCCGAATTTTTATTAAATAATACAATAGATTCTTTATCTAATTTAATATTTAATATTAAAGATGCTTCGACTCAAGTATACGTTTTTAAAACTTTGCAAAAAAAAAATTTATTTTTAGATATAATTTTAAAAAAGAAGGAAGCCTTTTGTAATAAATTAATGTCTTTTATTAATACTGATATTGATAAAGACGTAAAAAAAATTTTTATGCAATTTATCGGAAATTTAATGGAAAGAAGCAAAGAAAAAAAATATTTTATTGCTCTTGTGAAAAAATCGGTAAATAATTTTTTATTTGAAATATATTTTTCAGAAGATGTTATCTATAAAGAAGATTTTATTGAATTACTTTACTATATTTCGATTTATTTAAAAAATATGCTCGATATTATTTTAATTGAAAAAATCTTAAAATCTTTAATTTATTTAAATTTAAACTATAATTATAAAGGAAATATATATATCCTTTCATTAAAAATAGTATATGAACTAATTTCTTCTGAATTGATTAATTATAATTTTTTAATCAATATAAATTATAGAAAAGAAATAACAAAATATTGTTATATATTACTAATATTTGTTGTAAATAATTTAAAAGAAGGAGGAGATAATTCAATTGAAACAAAAATATCATTAAAAATCTTATATCAAATTATTAAAATATTGAGAATTAATATCTATAATGAAATAGAACCAAATAATGTTATCGAATACATAGATTCATTAGATATGAAAAATAATTCTTCATTTAATAGTGAAGAATCTATTAAAATAAATCATAATAAAGAAATGGAAAATGAAAATTTTAATAATATCAATAATAAAAAAAAATCTTATTTTAATTATAATAAAGAATTATTGATAAAAACAAGAAAAAATGAAAAAATAAATTTAGCTAGAATACTAATCCAATGCATTATCAAAGGTCAAAATGATGATGAAAATTTGAATATAATAATGAATATTTTTGCTTTATCAGGCTCAATGGATCCTTTAGTCATGGAGAAATTATTTATAGATAGGGAATTAACCATGTATCGTTCAGAAGGAATTTCATATGAAAAAGATTATTTTGAAGAAATTAATTATAAATTTTTAAAGTACAACAAAAAAAAGCAAATAATGGAAGAAATTAGTTTAGATAATATAGAACCGATTAAATATATACCTATTTTATATATATTAAAAATATTGAAAGAAAATACTCAGCAAGAATTAATAAGACAAATAATTAATAACTTTGGTATATTTATAAGCAATTTAGAATTAAAAGATGAAAATTTAGTCGAAATTATACTTCCTAATATTATAAAAATAATCCAAAATTTAACCAGCTCGCAAAAAAATGAAATATTTGATTCAATAATATGTATTATCCATAATTATAGAAAAATAACAAAAGAAAATTTAAAAAATTTAGTTAATTTAACAAAAAATTATATAATAATAGATTTATATTTTGATAAATGCTATGATATATTTAAATTTCTATTTGATAATTTTGTTAATGAAATGGAAGCGTATTACCATGAATTGATACCTATTTTTCTTTCATTTATCAATTATAATTATGACGAGAAAAATACAAAAGAAAAAAAATATGAAAATCATATTATAGATTTAATTTTAGTAATGATCAAAAATGAGAATATTTATCATTATTTAAATTCAATTTTTGATAAATTAATACCTCTTTTTCTAAAAAAGGATGATTTCAATGAACCTCTTATTACACTTTTCAAAAAAATAGTAAAAGAAATTCCGATGTCTTATACTTTTTATCCTTTGCTAATAAATGCATTAATTGAAAAATTGAAAATTTATGCGAAAGATAAGAGCAGTTTAAATAAAGGAAAAAATTCTGATTCAACATCGAATAAAGAATTCAATCAACTTCTGGAAAAAATTATGAATATTTTTAATAATATGAATTTAATTAATAAAGACAAATTTGTTAATTTTTTGCCAATGATAATTAAAAATATTAAGAATATTTCATTAATTAAATGTGCAGATTATGAAAAAGAAATATTACCTATGCTAACAGAATATCCCACACATAATTACTTGAATATTTCAAATTATAGAACAAAAAAAATATTACAATTATGCTTTCCAAAATGTAAATTAGGATTTATTCGATTCAAGCATTCAGGTGAAGAGAATACTAATAAAAAATCTAATAATGATAATAAATCATTAAAACTGAATACATCAGCCCCAAATCAATATGATAAAATTCCATCATTAACTCTATCAAAAAACTATATAAAAAAGAAAAATTTATCTCGAAGAAATATTATCGATGATGACTTGATAATCAAAGCTTTTGATATATCTAATTGTTTCGAGCAGAAAGATTGGCTTGATTGGTTCAAATCTATGACAAAAGTACTTTTTGATCAATCGCCTTCAATATTTTTAAAAAGTTCCATTTTTTTAACAGAGTATTATTTCCCTTTGATAATAGAGCTCTATAATTACTCATTTTTAGACGTATATAAAACAATCAACGAACAAAAAAAAACTTTTTTATCTTCGAATTTAGCCATAGCCTTAAAAAATCCGAAAACCCCTGATGAAATTCTTTTAGCGATATTAAATTTGGAAGAATTTGCTGAAAGAAAAAATGTCGATATGTACATTTTAGATAATTATTTATTCGGAAAAGTTTCTTATAAATGCAAAGCATATGCTAAAGCCTTATATTTTTATGAAAATAATTTTATTAATAAAAATGATTTTGATGATATCAATAATTTATTGGAATTATATTATGAATTAGAATTGCCTGAAAGCGCAATTGGATTATTATTGAAGTCGTCTGAAAAAAATAAAAATAAATTTAAGAGAAGATATAGCGTTATTAATTATGAAGTGAAAAAAATGGAAGAAAGTTTTGCTAGTAAAAGAAGAAGTATTAATTTTGAAAAGATAGAAAAAGATAAAGAATATAATTTCTATATTAAAATGCATGATTATCAAAAAGCTCTTGATATTATAGATAAATTATTAGAAAAAGAAAAAAACAACGAAAGAATCCAATTACTTCAAAATGATAAAAATATTTGCTTAAATGGTTTATATGATTGGGAAGAATTATTATCAAATAACACTTCAGAAAATGAAAATGATAGTCAAAATAAAGATGAGGAAGATATCCAGAATAAAAAAATTTATGCAAAAAATAAAACTGTAAATATGAAAGGAGGAAATGAAGAAGAAAAGTTTAAAAATAAAATTGAAAAAGAAATTTTATTATCTAAAGCTTGTATGAATTTAGGAGAGTGGGAAGAATTAAAAAATCATTTATATAATTTAAGAATAAATATTGATACTAGAGAAGATACATATTCTAATAACATCGGAGATAAAAACAGTCCTTTATTGAATTTGAATAATGAAAATTCCCATTTAAGATTAAGTTCTAGCGGAGATGAAAGTTCTTTTTTTGTGAATCATACATTAAGTTTTATTAGTAATACTAATATAAATTTATCTGATGAAGATTCGGTCTATTTTAATAAATATATCGAAAATTATAATCAAAAAATATTTGAACATGAATATAATACAAATTTATTCAAGGAAAGAAGAGGCTCAATTATTAAAGAAGGTGAAAAAGAAGAATTACCTAAAATAAACAAGTTCATAAACTTTAAAGAAGCTTTAGCAGATAATCAAAAATTAAAATTCCTAGAAAACAATGAAGATATAATATTTGATTTAAATTTATATTCTTCAGTAATAAATATAGAAAATTCACAATATGATTTAGCTTCGAAATATATTTATGAAGCAAAAAAAACTATTTTATCAAGAATTAAATCTCTTTTAAATGAATCATATGTTAGGGGATATGAATTATTGGCCAAAAATCAGTTATTATATAATCTTGAGCAAATTATTGATTATAAAAAAAATCATTTTGGTGATAAATCTTATTTGAAACAATTTGTTAATTTATGGGATAAAAATCTAAGCATTATTGGAAAAAATTTTAATCTTTATGAAAAATTTTTAGCCATTAGATCTTTAGTTTTGCCTATAGAAAACGAATATACTAAATATATGGATTTTGTTAAAATTTGCAGAAAATTAAATTTATTTCGAAAAGGTGAAAAAGTTTTATTAAGATTAAAGAATAAATTAAAATCAAGGAAAAATCTTGAATTGAATAATTCATTAATGAATGAAATATATACTAATATAGAATTAAGTTACAATAAATGTCTTTTTGAAAAAGGAAGCATAAAAGATTCCATTAATAACAGTAAAGCATTAATAGATTTACTCGAAAATTCTGTTTCAAATCAAAAAGATAATAATAGCATGAAATTATCTGAATTAAACAATAAAATAAAAGCGAAAATATATGGAAATTATGCAATATTTAAATCAAAAATATTCAATTTCGAGAAATCATTATTAAAAGAAGAATCAGAAAAATTAAATTTTGAAATTAGCCAAAATGATAAAAGAACAAGAAGTGAAGTAATAGAATATCTTGGCAATTTCATAATAGATTCAGATGATAAAAATAATAGCGAATATAATGACAATGATAATGATGAAATAATAAATCATTATTATATATCAGCATTAAAATATGATAACACGAGTTATAAACTTTGGCATAATTATGCAATGTTTAATTACAAATATTATCAATATATTTCTTCTTGTAATAAACTCGAGGAAGAAAATAATTCATCGAATAAAATAAAAAATAAAGAAATAAACTTTGCAACCAATGCGGTAGAAGGATTTAAAAATTCATTATTTATTGGAGGCAAAAATAAAAAAAAAACTTTTCAGGATATTTTAAGACTCTTAGATATATTTTTTTCTGTTGGAAATAAAACTGATAATTTAATAAAATTAATTAGTGAAACATTTAATTTTATAGATATAGATATTTTTTTGAATGTTATTCCACAATTATTATCAAGATTTGATATTCAAGATAATGCTATTTTGGAAGTTTTATTCAATATTTTAACTAAAATAGGTATAGCACATCCTCATGCTATTTTATCTCCTTTAATAGTTATGAAGCACTCTATTTCCAAAAGAAGAAAACTTTCTTCTGAAAAAATTTTAAATAATATAATTAATAAGAATAAAAATATAAAAAAATTAGTGGATGAATATGAAATATTTATAAATGAATTAAATAATTGTGCTATGCTATTACATGAGGAATGGTCAGAAGCAATAGAAGATATAGCTAAGCCATTTCAAGATGGAGATATAAATTCATTCATAAATCAAATGACAAAATTACATGAAAAAATGCCTAAAAAACCTTATAGTATGTATGAAATTAATTTTTTCCAAAAATTTATATCTGAATTAAATGAGGCAGAAGAAAATTTACAGTTATATAAAACAACTAAAAAAATAGAATATGCAAAAATCAGTTGGGAATTTTATCACAATATTTATAAAAAAATTGTAAAATATTATGAATCTTTTCAACTAATATCATTAGAATACATTTCGCCAAAATTATATAATTTCCAAAATTCAAATATTGCTATACCAAGTAGCTATGATTCTAATATGAAGTCATATTTTTCGGTCGAATCAGATTTTTCTAAAATTTATCAAAATAATAAAAATTCAATTTTTTCTAATATAAATCCAATTATATACATGAAAAGAATGGGGAAAACATTGAGTTTATTTAACACGAAGCAACATCCTCGAAAAATGTCAATGATAGGAACAGATAATAAAGAATACATGTTTTTATTAAAAGGTCATGAAGATTTACGTCAGGATGAAAGAGCCATGCAGCTTTTTGATTTAGTTAATATAATATTATCAAAAGATAATTCTACTTCAAATAAAAAATTATTTATAGATACGTACACCGTATTCCCTATATCTCAAAATGCTGGTATCATCGGGTGGGTAAAAAATTGTGACACATTACATCAATTAATAAAAGATCAACGTATGCAGACAAATACCATCCCCAGTATAGAGCACAAAAAAATATACAAATCATATCCAAAATTTGAAACCGGTATGTTTTTGACTAAAGTCGAAACTTTTAAAGAAGCTTTAAATGAAACTCATGGTACAGAATTAAAAACAGTAATATGGGAAAAATCAAAAAATTGTGAAACCTGGCTTACGCGAAGAACTAATTATTCAAGGTCTTTAGCCGTTATGAGTATGGTCGGATATATTTTGGGATTAGGTGACCGACATCCTTCTAATTTAATGATGAGTAGAAAAAATGGAAAAATTATTCATATCGATTTCGGTGATTGCTTCGAAGTTACTATGAAAAGAGAAAAATTTCCAGAAAAAGTACCATTTAGATTAACAAGAATGCTGATAAAAGCTTTGGAAGTTTCTGGCATTGAAGGCACTTTTAGATTAATATGTATACAGATTATGGAATTATTAAGAAAAGAAAAAGATTCTTTGTTGGCTATTTTAGGTAGTTTTGTTTATGATCCGTTTATATCATTTAGGTTAATGATTCCTATGATTATAAAAAAAAGGAAAATTAATGAGCAGATAAAAATGGCTCAATATAAAAATAATAATAAAAATGAGAATGAAAAAAGAAAAAAATTAAATAATAATATTGAAAATGTTGAAGAAAACTTATTTGAATTAAAAATAAATAAGAAAAATGATATTGAATCGCATTCTTTGAAAAATAATATCGAGGATTCAATCATAAAAATATCTAGATACCTTCAAAATAATGAAGAATCAAAAAAAGATTTAAAAATAAAAAAAGAGCAAGAAATAATTGATTTAAATAGAGATAATATGTTTAAAAACGAAGAAGAGGAAGAAAAAGAAAAAGAAGAAAAGAAAAAAATGGAAGAAAATGAAAGATTACTTTTGAATTTATTCGAAGAGAATGATGAAATAGAATCAGAAGAATTAAATAAAATAGCACAAATGGTCCTTGATAGAATAAAAGATAAATTATCAGGAACTGATATATATCCTGATTCTGTTTATGATGCTCAAACTCAGGTAGATAAATTAATTGCTCAAGCAACCTCATTTGAAAATTTAGCTCAATCTTATTTAGGATGGTGTCCTTTTTGGTAAAAATAATTTATAATGATTTTAATGTATATTATATATTAAAATTATTCTATTTAAATAATGAATAATAAATAGTTTTTAATTTTTTTATGGGGATTGGGGATTGGGGATTGGGGATTGGGGATTGGGGATTGGG
>JAEEGL016098976.1_pt1 | contig 10309 bp, 6 predicted proteins | sample 9134231 | NCBI WGS metagenome assembly JAEEGL01 (sample SAMN16246548, study PRJNA631951) | gut metagenome | biome: gut microbiome; feature: rumen; material: fiber-attached | host: Bos | place: Iran: Karaj | collected 2018-10
CGCAGCGTGCGTCATGCCTTGCCACATAGGGTAGATGATCAGCAGGGCAACCCATCCCATCGCCAGATACAACGCCAGCGAAAGGCGCGGATGTTTGCCCAGCGCGATGAATTTACCGATTGTGCCGGCAATAACGCAAGCCCAAAGGAAGATAAACAGACTCCATCCCATCCATCCGCCTACCACGGAGATACATATGAGCGAGTATGAACCGGCTATCATGGCATAGATAGCAATGTGATCCAGGATCCTCAGCCGCGCTTTGCATACCGGCTCTGTTACGGCGTGGTATAGGGTGGAGGAGCCGTACATCAACAGCATACCGGCAATAAAAAGAACAGTGCCGAGAACCTGAAAACGCGGAGACAGGCGCTGCGAACACGAAGCCAGCGATATCATCGGAGCTGATATTGCTATCGTGGCTATAAACGGTATTATATGGGTGAGGGTGTTCGCCTTTTCTTCACCCGGCAACCGCTTCCAATAATCTTGAAATCCGCTCATTTTATTCCCAGTTTCAAATTCCGCTTACAAAATTACAACAAAAATATGACATACGCAACTTTTGTGTCATTTTTTTAGACACGGAGTTGCGAATCAATGCCACACGATACCGACTGAAAATTGTGTAAAAAAGGCAAATGAAACCGCAAAAACGGCGGATCTTGCTACTTTTTGCTGTCTTCGTAACTGACAGAAATATAAATAGTTATAGCGTTTTTATAATAACAAAGTCTAGGAATTGTCTTTTGCAGTCTGCTGACAGTGTGTGTTTGCACTTGTTTTGTACTCCTTTCCGAGTGAGAAGGAAAGGGGAAGTACGAAGGACGGATGTACGATGTACGAAGGATTACGAAGGAAGTACGAAGTACGAAGGACGGATGTACGATGTACGAAGGATTTACGAGGGGAAGGAAGTACGAAGGAGAAGGACAAAGGAAGGACGAAGGACGGGAAATTGGGGCTGTTGGGAGGAGAAATTTAATAAAAAATATTAAATTCTTGCGTATGTGAAAAAATTGTTGTAAATTTGCACCCGATTTTAAATGCCTATGCATAGAATCTAAGGAAACAATTGTTTAACCTTTAAAATAAAAAGTATTATGAACGTAACAATCAATGCCGTAAATTTCGAGATGGCAGAGAAACTCGAACAGTTTATCGAGAAGAAAATGAATCGTTTTGAGCGTCACCTGAATGCAGATGACAAGGTAGAGATCCGCATGAACGTGATCAAGCCGCAGACCAACGCCAACAAAGAGGTTAAAATCCGCATTGCAGGTCTGTTCGCCGAGAAGACTGCTGACAGTTTTGAGGAAGGTATAGACGCATGCCTTGCCGCGCTGGAAGGACAGCTGGAAAAGCGGAAGAACAGTTGATAATTGTTAATTGAGAATTGAGATTTGATAATTGAGAATTATTTTATGAGAAAAATACAAGTAATATTGCTGGCATTGGCAGCCGTGACGATGAGTTCGTGCCTGTTCAAGACCGAAGCGACCGTAGATGTAGCGGTAAAGAACGTGCTCGGTGTACCCGCAGGCGCAGGCGAACTGGTGTATAAGTTCAAAGGTTCGGATGTGAGTGTTAATAACCGTGAGAATGCGAACGGAAGCGCGGCAACGGATGGCAACGGCGTGGCGCGCTTCGAACTCAAATCGCCGGAAGATTTCGTGCCGAGCGGAGTAGGGTATGAGGACAGACAGACTTTCGTTTTCTGCACGTACGACAAGGACGGCAAGCTGAACGGACAGACTGCAGTGACTATCAAGCCCGGCGAGACGAAAAGCGTGGAAATCCGACAGAGTTCGCTCTAATACCCGAAGAATATGAAACGTTTTTTTTCCTTACTGACAGTGTTTCTACTGTGGGCGAGTATGCCTGCAGCGGGTGCATTGTCGGTGGGAGAAGAGCATCCGGAGAGAGAGGAAGCACAGCAGACGGAAGGAGTACTAGCGGGGAGAAATAATCTTTTATGGGACTATACAAACGGAACTCCGCAGAACAATCCGGACAGGGGTTTGTCCTATTCGAGCGTAGTGAACGACCAAGAAGGCGTGAAGAACGGTCTGAAAGGAATCAAACTCAACAGTTCGGGCTGGTGCAGTTTTGAGAAAGCGCCCGTAGCGGGAGTGCTGAAACTGACGTTCGGTCCCCGCAGCGGAATGAATCCTGCCTCATTGCAAATATCCTTTTATACGGGCGGCGAGAGCCGATTGGTACAAGCCGTAGGCGAGACATGCAAAGTAATTGGACTGGAGACGCAGAGTATTCCCCTGACAGCCGATCAGAACATCATTTACATCACCCGTCTGCTGAATGTAGAGACGGTACTCCAGAAGATCGAGTTTGTGGAAGGCGAGACGGCAGATCTGCATCCGTGCGAGGAGCCGGAGGAGATGTTACATCTCTATTCGGCGGACATGCGCACGGACGGTTTGTCCAAAGAAGCAGCCTATCTGATAGGGGAACTTCAAGAGGCGAACAAGCGGGGCAACACCACGATCTATCTGCCCAACGGCGTATATGACTTAGGCGAGATGGTGCTGACCTCTATTTCGGCAAACGGTATCTCCATCATCGGCGAGTCGATGGAAGGCGTGATCATCCGCAACAAACCGGATTATCGTCTGGAGTCCATAGACCGGTCCGCTACGCTGCGTATATGCCGCGGGGTGGAAGAGACATACCTTCAGAACCTGACGATAGAGAATGCGCTGGACTACTATCACGACGATAACGGCAGGGCAGTAGCCTTATGGGATCAAGGGACGAAGACGATATGCAAGAACGTGCGGCTCAAGAGTCACCAAGATACCTATTATGCGGATTGCGAAGGAGGACTGAGGTATTTTGAACAATGCGAGATATACGGCACGGTGGATTTTATCTGCGGTAACGGAAATGTGTATTTCAAGGAATGCTTGCTCCATTGCCTGCCACGCAGCAAGGACGGTTCTGGAACAGACGCTCTGACGGCATCCGGAGCAGGAAAGGAGGACAAGGGTTTTGTGTTCGAATCCTGTGTAGTACGAAGCGAATGTCCTGTAGTGAGTCTCGGCAGGAGTTGGAAAAACTACCCGCGGTGTGTGTTCCTGAACACCCGACTGGATATGAGCAAAGGCAGATTCGAGTTGGAGAATCGCGATATCCGACGCTGGACGACCAAAGGAATGACGACCTTGCCGGAGCGATTCGGCGAATATCGGACGACGGATACAGAGTGCAACGTGGTTTCGCCGGATGAGCAGATCGTGGAGTTTACCTATCGCAACGAGCAAAAAACGATGAACACCATTCTGACCGAGGAGGAAGCATCGCAATACACGATGGAGCAAGTCCTCGGCGAATGGGCAGAAGAAGCAATCAAAACACCTCAATATTAACAAACATTTAATTTTAATCACAATGAAAAAGACAATTCTTTTGGCATTAGGCGCATTATTGAGCCTCAATGCATGGTCGTACACAGACGTGGCTGCCTCTGTTAAATGGGCAGACGGTACGGACAACGCCGTTGTGACTTCTGACGCAGCGGACGGAATCAAGACCAACCAACGCAAAGTAGGTATCGCGCTGACGGAGGGTACGCGTAACAATTTCGCAGCGAACCCGGGTGAGGCGATGGCAACCTTCAATCCTGCCTCCAGCAAGCCCGGTACGGACGCTTCTGCGATGATTGAGTATTCCGTAAAGATGAAGAAAGGTGTCACCTTCACCCTCACAAGCGTGGAGTACGACGCTATCAAGCAAGGTACGGATGGTGCCTCTTATCACTGGTCGTACACCGTAGACGGCGTAGAGGCGACCCCGGTACAGGTGTCACAAGATGACCTGTTGCGCGACAACAACACTACCGGTTCTCCGGCTTTACACCACACGCATGAGATCACAGCGACTGCCGGTCAGACCGTTAGTCTGCGATTTTATGTGTCTGGTTTCAATGCCGGCAAGCTCTTTTGCCTGAGCGATGTACAGATTAACGGTATCATCAACGGCGAAGAGGAAGTACGTGCATTTACGGATTTCAAGATTGATTTTCGTTCAGAGGAACCGACAGTCGTTTTGCCTGAAGGCGGTGTGCTGCCGAGTAATGTCAGTCTGTCAGATCTAAATTATCATGGCAACCAACACGGTATCCAAGGCGGTACGATTACGGTTAACGTAGATGGTCCGGTTAAATTTACCCTTGGCGGATGTTCTTGGGGAAATGGTATCGCCATCAGTAAAAATGGCGAGGCTCTGACGACTATTGATAACAAAGTAGGATGCGACAATAGTGGAGTAGGTAGTGGTTACACCAAGTTCGTGACTTGGACCTATAATGTAGAAGAAGCAGCTACGTTGAGCTTCGCGGTGAATGGTTATCTACCGTATTTCTTCGCGGAAGCATGCGACTTCGTGCCGCAGGTAGAGGTACGTTATTTCGACACGGACGGCAAGACCCTCATCGGTGAGCCGCAGATAGTAGATGGCGGTTCGGCGCTTGCATATGCGTATGGCGCAGAGGATGTGACGGTAGCAGAAGGAAAAGCCTTCCGCGGATGGTTCAATGCTGCCGCTCCTACCGCTACGAAAGTGGCAGAAGGCACTCCGCTGACGGAGGATTTGAGCCTTTACGCGAAAGCTACAGACGTAGAGATCGCCGAAGTGGGCAAGATCTTCAACTATGATTTGACCAAGAATTATTTCTATCAGGAGGATCATGAGTTATTCTCGGCTACCGGCGGTCAGTTCCATGACGCAACACACGGTTGGGACTTCAAGAACGGCGGCACGCTGAGTATCGAAGTGGCAGGCAACGCGCTGCTTTCCGTAGGTGTTTGCAAATATTCGAACACCGGCATTACAGAGGTTAAAGACGCTAATGACAGCATCATAGGCCAACTGGAGGTAGAGAAAGACGTTACCGCGGACGGTTCGGAGCAGACTATCCGTTACACCGGTGAAGCAACTGTGCTGACGTTCTATTTCACAACGACGACCTATATCCACTCCATCAAGGTCTATAACGTAGAGACCATCCCGACGAAGAATGAGTTAGGATATTTCGAAGTGGCAGCAGGCGATGCAGCCGGCTTCCTCTTGGCGCTGACTTCCGCTGAAGAGGGCGATAAGATCTTCCTGCCGAATGGTACATATGATCTGGGCGATGCGGTACTGACTCCGATCAGCAAGAATAACATCTCTATCATCGGTCAGTCTATGGAAAACACAATCATCAAGAACGCTCCGGATTTCCATAACGAAGGTATCAGTACTACCGCCACGTTCCTTATCACCGCTACCAATACCTATTTCCAGGATCTGACGATCCAAAATGCTATGGATTATTTCGGTGCTATCAGAGCCGGTCTCGCAGGAGGACGTGCTGTGTGCTTGCAGGATAAGGGTACAAAAACGATCTGCAAGAATGTCAAACTGCTGAGTAATCAGGATACGTATTATAGCAACAAGGTCGGTGCCGTCAAGTATTTCGAGGATTGCGAGATCCACGGAACGGTGGATTTCATCTGCGGTGACGGTAGCGTTTATTTCTATGGCACGGAGTTGGTATGCGAGCAACGTCACCCGGATGGCGGCGGTGCAGATGCAGTTACTGCCAGCAATGCGGACGCAAGTGACAAGGGTTATGTCTTCGAGCATTGTACCATTAAGTATGCAGAGGGCATTGAGGGTACGAAGCCTATTGCAAGTCTCGGCCGTAGTTGGAACAACGCTCCGAAGACTGTCTTCCTCAATACTTTCCTGGATGACAGCAACGGCGAGTTGGTCATGTCCAAAGACGCTGACAAGCAGAAAGACAAAGTGGCTCGTTGGACCCTCGGCGCCATGAACGCGCTGCCGGAGTTCTTCGGCGAGTACAACTCGGTGGATAAAGACGGCAATGTTGTTTCTCCGGCTTCCAACAACGTGACTTTCGTGCTCAATAGCGAGGAGAAGCAGATGGAGACCATCCTCACGGCAGAGCAGGCTGCCACTTACACCATCGGCTACACCCTCGGCGAGTGGGCTGAGACCGCTCAGGCGGATGCTACGCAGGCAGTGGCAGAGACAGAAACACTGGAAGCAGATGGTATATACCTGATTGAGTATGAGGATCATTGTGAGATAGTGAAAGGCAGCGAGTTTGCTCCGCTGCTGGGTGTTGACCACTCTGTCCGCAAAGCGAATGCCCGCGGTGGCTTCGGTTACAAAGCCGGAGAAGAGCCGAAGGATCAGGCTATCGACAACACCGATGCCTGCGACTGCAAGATAGAGAAAGTCGTTCGCAACGGACAAGTGATCATCATCCGTGACGGACGTGAATTCAATGTCCTCGGCGCAGAATTATAATTTAAAACTTTATATATTTTGAATTGGTTTAGTAGTTTATTTTTTGGTACAGGCATAGCACATTCGATATTTGTGCTGGCATTGGCGATCGCCGTGGGTATTTTCTTGGGCGCGAAACTCAAGTTCAAGGGAATAACCCTCGGCATCACCTGGATTCTATTCTGCGCGATTGCGTGCAGCCATTTCGGCATGACGCTTGATCCGCTGGTAGAATCGTTTGCAAAAGACCTGGGTCTCATCCTGTTTGTCTATTCTATAGGCTTACAGGTGGGACCGGGTTTCTTTTCGTCGTTCGGCAAAGGCGGTTTGCGCCTGAATATGCTGGCGGCAAGTATAGTGGTATTAAGCTGTGTTACGGCGTACGTCATCCATCGTTTGAGCGGTACGGACATCGCTACGATGACCGGTGTGCTCTTCGGAGCAGTGACGAACACGCCGGGTCTGGGTGCAGCCCAGCAGACATTCCAGGATCTGACCGGAATGTCAAATCCCGATATCGCGTCCGGCTATGCGATGGCATACCCTCTGGGTGTAGTGGGAATCCTGTTCTCCATGCTCGTTATCCGTTGGGTGTTCCGCATCAAGATGGACAAAGAGGAAGAGCAGGTGAAAGCGGAGAAAGGCGAGGTTCAGCAAGTGGAGCATTATGACATGAAACTGACGAACCCGCAGATCGACGGTCTGCATGTGCGCGACCTAAGTCTGCTGACCCATGTGACGATAGTGGTCAGCCGCGTGCTGGACAAGGACGGCAATGAGTTCATGCCCGACGCGGAGACATTGCTGCATGTAGGCGACCAAGTGCGGCTTGTGACGGACAAGAAGAACGAGCGCACGGTGCTGCTGCTCGGCGAACTGACCGATATCAAATGGGAAGAACAAGAGAAGAATATTCACCTGGTGAGCCAGCATATCGTGGTCACCAAGGACAAGATAAACGGCAAACAGATATGCGATCTGAAGGTACGTGACGCCTTCCACATCACAATCACGCGTGTCCGCCGCGCCGGTATCGAACTGCTGGCAACGCCGGATCTGCGGCTCCAGTTGGGCGACCGTCTGACCGTAGTAGGCGAGAAGGAGGCTGTGGACAAGATAGCCAAAGCGTTTGGTAACTCTACCAAGAAACTGGATGCGCCGAACCTGGCGTCCCTGTTCTTCGGAATCATTTTAGGTGTGGCATTAGGATCTATTCCTTTCGCGCTACCGGGACTGTCGCAACCGTTCAAGTTAGGTATTGCTGGCGGTTCGCTGATTATTGCAATCCTCATGGGCGCATTCGGTACCAAATGGCATCTGGTGACCTATACAACCACATCGGCGAACCTCATGATCCGCGAGATAGGCATTTCGCTCTTCCTTGCGTCGGTCGGTTTCGGCGCAGGCAAGAGTTTTATCCCGACCCTCATCGGCGGCGGTTATGTATGGATCGGTTACGGCGTGCTCATCACGCTGCTGCCGTTGCTATTGATAGGTATCGTAGGACGCAAATGGATGAAGTTGGACTATTTCACGCTCATGGGCCTAATCGCAGGCTCGACGACCGATCCTCCGGCACTGGCGTACGCTACGTCCCAGAGTTCGGCGAATGACCGCGCAGCGGTGGCTTATTCGACGGTCTATCCGCTGACGATGTTCCTACGCGTGCTGACAGGACAACTAATGATTCTCTTATTTTTATGACGTAATCCCGTAATTACGTAATGACGAGTGTGAACAAAGAGATATTGCGGCTGGCTGTTCCCAGTATACTGGCGAATATTACAATCCCTCTCGTGGGTATTGTGGATACCGCTATTGTGGGCCACCTGAGCGATGCGACCGCTATCGGCGGTATCGCAATCGGCACAATGCTCTTTGATCTGCTTTATTGGAATTTCGGCTTTCTCAGAATAGGCACGAGCGGTTTGACGGCGCAGGCTTACGGGAAGGGACAAAGGGACCAAGTACTATGTACCAAGATACCCGATGAATGCAGGAAGATACTGATGCAGAGTCTGACCATAGCGCTAACGGCGGCTTTGGCGATCTGGGCGATACAGTGGCTTTTTGTCACGGCGGTTCTGGCTGTAGTGCCTTGTTCCGAAGAAGTGGCTTCCGTAGCACGGGAGTATTTCTATGTCCGCATATGGGCGGCTCCCGCCACACTGTCTCTCTTCACCTGCAAAGGCTGGTTCATCGGCATGCAGGACACGAAAAGCCCTATGGCGGTAGATATACTGGTAAACGTCGTGAATATGATAGCCAGTTATTGCCTTGCCGTCTATACTCCGCTGGGAGTCATCGGCGTAGCATGGGGCACCCTAATTGCACAATACAGCGGTCTGGTTCTGGCCAGCGGGATCTTGCTAACCCGGTATTTCAACATATCGGTATTTTGTGACTTCGACAGCTGGCGTGCTGCCATGAAATGGCCGGAAATACGGCGCATGATGGCACTGAACGGCAATTTGTTAATCCGTTCGTTATGCTTTATGGTAGTGTATGTTGGCTATACCTCCATTGCCAGCACGTATGGCGACACGGAACTGGCGGTTAGCAGTATCCTGATGAAACTATTCATGTTCTTCTCCTTCTTCGTGGACGGCTTTGCCTATGCCGGCGAGGCACTGGTGGGGAAAGAGTGGGGGAAGAGCCTCTCCCCAGCCTCTTCCCCAAGAGAGGGAGAGAAGTTAAACGCCGTAGTGCGCGCGCTCTTCTTATGGGCTTTGGCAGTAGGAGCGGTCTTTACTGCGATATACGGTTTCTTCGGGAAAGGGTCTATCGCTCTCCTGACGAATGATGCAGAGGTGCTGAATGCTTCTGCCAAATACATCGGATGGCTCATAGCTATGCCTATTATCAGCACGCTTGCTTTTATGTGGGACGGTGTGTATGTAGGGGCTACCGCCGGCAAACAGATCCGCAACTCCATGATCTGGGCCGCTATCGGTTTCGTGGCCGGTTACGCAGCTACGTACCGCTTCGTAGGTCCGCAGGCATTATATATCGGCTATTTCGCGCACCTCGTCGCGCGCGCTATGTATTTGACGATAGAATGGGGGAAGGTGAAAGGTGAAAAGTGAAAGGATGAAAAAGTATTATTTAATAGCAGTAATCGGTCTTGTTTTGCTTGGTTGCAGCCGGCATAAAGAGGCGCATGAAGAAGCCCAGCCGATGAAAGTAAAGACAACGGTGATCGAGCCCCAGGAGGCTTCGTCCTTCTCCCGCTATGTAGGTTCCATAGAACCTGCGCGCGAGACTCCGCTCAGTTTGCAGAGCGCAGGACGTGTTATCGCCGTCGAAGTGAAGAACGGCGAGCGCGTGAAGGCAGGGCAGAAGATATTAGCGATCGACAACACGCAGGCAGTCAATGCCTTTCGGTCTGCAGAGGCTTCGCTCAAACATGCTCAGGACGGTTATGACCGCGTGAGCAAGGTGCATGCCAAAGGGGTTGTCTCGGACCAGAAGATGGTAGAGATAGAAAGCCAGTTGACGCAGGCTAAATCGCTCTATGCTGCCGCCAAACAGCAGTTGAACGAATGTACGCTCGTTGCTCCGTGCGAAGGAATAGTGAGCGGTTTGGACGTGCAACGCGGCCAGACTATTATTCCCGGCACCAGGCTATGCACGCTGCTTGATGTGTCCGGTTTCTCCGTGCGTTTCTCCGTGCCCGAAGCAGAGGTCAAGAATCTATCCGCTACAGGCGAAGTGGAATGCAGCGCGGCGGATACCGTACTTCCGATCACCATCACCGAACGCAATATGACCGCCAATGCCCTGACGCACACTTATGACGTCACCGCCCGTATCCAAGGGGGGGCTGGGGTTCTGATGAGCGGAATGGTAGGAATCGTGAGCGTAGAGTCAAAAGCAGAAAATCAAACATCTAAGGCAGCGATAGTGATTCCTGCCAAATGCGTGCTGCTTAAACCGGAGGGTCCAACCGTCTGGGTGGTAGAGAACGGCGAGGCAGTGCGGCGTTCCATCGTAA
>JAEEGL017196242.1_pt1 | contig 10309 bp, 9 predicted proteins | sample 9134231 | NCBI WGS metagenome assembly JAEEGL01 (sample SAMN16246548, study PRJNA631951) | gut metagenome | biome: gut microbiome; feature: rumen; material: fiber-attached | host: Bos | place: Iran: Karaj | collected 2018-10
CGGGTAAGGATGGAAAGGCGAGGTAAGAGCTCACCAACGGCATGGCGACTTGTCCGTTCTGTAAACCCCACTCGGTGCAAGATTGAAATGAGAGCATTCAATAGCTGCCCGCTACGCTCTTTGTAATCGCTTGATCGGCCCGGTAACGGGTCGGCCAGATAGATGATCGTCCTTAGACAGAACTCGGCTTACGGCTTGCTCACCGTCATTTTTATTGCTTTTGGAGACTCTGATGGATTCAGTTCGTAATTTCAGCGCATATACCAAGATTCTTCGCGAAGAGATCATGCCCGCCACGGGCTGCACCGATCCGATCTCGATTGCTTACTGCGCCGCAAAGGCGCACAGCGTACTCGGAATGCAGCCTACGGCGGTAAACGTATCGGTCAGTCAGAATATATTGAAAAACACAAAAGGCGTCGTCATTCCGAACACCAACGGATTGAAAGGCATCCGCGCCGCCGTAGCCGCAGGAATCGTATGCGGAGATGCCGACAGGGAAATGCAGGTTATCGGCAGCGTTACCGAAGAGCAGCGTGCGGCGGTCGCCAATTTTATGGATGCTGTTCATATCGACGTTTCCGGCGCGGAAACCGATTGCCCGCTGTATATCAGCGTAACACTGTATGCTCGGACGTCTTACTCGCGCGTCGTAATCGCAAACGGTCATTCCAACATTGTTGAGATCATGAAAAACGGCGAAGCTCTTCTGAAACGCCCTATCATCGCGCAAAGCGAAGATAATCCGACCGACAGGTCATGCCTGAATCTTCATGATATCGTAACGTTTGCGGATCGTACAGATCTATCCAGTTTACAGGATCTTCTCGATATGCAGATCCGGTACAATACGGCAATCTGTGAGGAAGGACTGAAGAACAACTATGGTGCCGGAATCGGAAAGATGCTTCTTGCAGAGAGCGCGGACGATATAAAAGCAATTGCAAAGGCATATGCCGCAGCTGGAAGCGATGCGCACAACAGCGGATGCGATTTGCCGACCGCAATTCTTTGCAGATCCGGCAATCAGGGTATAACCGCTACCGTCCCGATCGTTTGCTATGCAAAGCGCCATGCCGTTGAACCGGAGCGGATGTACCGCGCGCTGATCCTTTCGGATCTGTTCACGATATATTTGAAAGCCGGAATCACCCGCAATTCATCTCTTTGCAGCGCAGCGGCCGCCGGGTGCGCGGCAGGCGCAGGGATCGCATATTTGCTCGGCGGCGACGAGTCTGTCGTCTCCCAGACACTTTATCACGCGATCTTTGCAATGCCCGGAATGATTTGCAGCGGTGCAAATATGTTTTGCTCCGTGAAAATTGCCGCTTTCGTCGAAGCGGGGATCCTTTCTTATCAGCTCTGTGAGCAAGAAAGGAAAGACCCTTCCTTCGAATGGGTCTCCGCGGAAAAGGTCGACGCCGCCATTCGCAGTTTTGCGTCTTCTGATTCCGATATCCTCTCGGAATAATATACCTGCATACCATAAAGAGGCCGGAATGCATCCGGCCTCTTTTTTGATATACAATTATTCAATATTCAGTCGCAGCAGCGTTCCTGCATCCGTATGAGCTACGGTCACGCCGTTATCGGCAAAATACGCATAGTCGACGTCATATCCGCGCTCTGCGTTGCTGAACAGAACATATCTGACATCGTACTTTCGGAACAGTTCGATGTTTTCGCCCGGATTTTCAAACATTGCAGCAACATCGGCTTCCCGTTCCGATGTGTCGATTCCGTGATAATAGAGGAATGTGCCCGTGCCGGTGACAATGCTCCTGCCCGTAAGAGGAGTTACCAAATTCCAGTGATAGCTGTTTGCAAGAATCACCGCATCCGGTTCCGTTGCCGAACGAATTTGTTCGGAAAGCTCGACCTCGCTCTTTGTATACACCTGGTATTCGCTTTTCCATTCCCGAACGATCGTCATGACGGAGGAGACGGTCATGACAAAGATGAGCAGATACGAAACGGCCGAAAGCGCTGCACGTCCGCCCGCAAAGCTGATCTTCTTCCGATTCTTCGGCAGCGATGCAGCAAGGTCGAACAGCATCATCACGATTGCAATCAGACACAGGATCATACTCAGTCGGATATACCATTGGCTGACAGAATACGCCCGCTCCGTATACTGTTTCCTCCAGATATGAAGGATCGAGATCATAATCCAGACCGATACGGTTATAGGCCCGGCGTTCGCCGCAAGCGGCTTTGCCCGAAGCCCGGATTGCAGTAAACTGCCGATACAGAGGCTCATCAGCAATCCTGCGGAGAAGAACAGCGTAAAAGCCGTTCCCGGACGCAGCATGATTCCTTCCTTTGCGTCAATGATGTCTTTAAAAAGAAGATACATCAAAAATGCGGCAAGAATCCCAATGATCGTAATCCGATATGCGTACAGGCTGCTTTCAGGCTTTGTCTTTCGATCCAACGTGCAAACGATGCGATGTCTCCAAACCGACAGAAGTTTTGCAACGAGTCCGCACGTAAACGCATACCAGACGAACAGGAGCTTGTTGTTGTCATAATCGTTCGGCTGAAACTCTACCAGCTCGGCAATGATCCAAATCGCGATCGCGCCGGCATAAATCTTCCTGTCACGTTTCGGCAAAATGAGAAACGCGATCGGCATAAACAGAAAGATCAATCCGAGGTTCTTGATATAAAACCAAAGGAAAGAGTCGGCTTCGTTTCCCCAATTCAGATGGAACCGGACCATGCCGCTCTCCGAAGTCTGACGGAATGTAAAGAGAAACAACTGCGGTGCCGCAAGCGAGCAGGCAATCAGGGCGTAAAGTCCCCACCGCAGTACGCGCTTCGGTTCAAACCGTACGGAGATCAAGTCCGTAATACAGTATACGGCGCTGACAATACCGAGCGCAAGGAATGAATGCGTATGGATCATCGGCAGCAGTCCTGCGATAATCGCCAGAGGAATCGCATTTCCGTTCTTTCTCTCAAACGCAAACCCATGCAGCAAATACAGACAGGGGAAGAGGAACGCCCATCCGAACAGAGTCGCGCGCTGCGGGATCATCATGTCGACAATCGGATTGACCCAGCGAAGGCCGAGCGCGGGAATGTTTGTTGGCGTCAGATAAAAACCGTCCAGCAACATCTGCGAAACGGTCTGTCCGTTTTGTCCCATCAGCGACGTAACCGTTCCGCCGGCTTTGGACAGATCAAAGAAATAGAAAAAGCCGAATCCGCCGCCGATAAAAAACAAAAATGTCGCAAGTATGGCGCGAGACTTGCGTTTCAACCACTGTACAAAAAACAGATATACGCCGAAGATAACGAGAACGGCGGCGTAGATCGCCGTTATAAGGTAGGCTGCGCGAGCGGTCGCTCCCAATTGGAACAAAGAAGCTCCGGAGGTCTCGCAGAGAAAGGGGTAATTCAGCGCATGACCCGGATAAATACTGTATTGCGGGGGAAATGTCGTTTGTTCTGCTATGCCGGTAATAAATCCAAGGTGCATGGCAAGGTCGCCGTATGTGACCTGTCCGACCCAAAGGCTGCCGTCCGGATGCGGTTTCAAGATATGCGAATCCAAGAGGGCAATGCAAAGGATCGCAAGCGGAATAATGACACATAACGCGATCCATTCACGTCCGAAACAGAACGAACGCTTCTCCGCGTGTTTCTTTTTCAGGATCAGAACACACGCCGAAGCGGCTGCTGCAATTACAGCAGCAACAAGCGCAAGGATCTGCGCCGTCAGTGTAAAGCCAATGAAAAACGCGAACAGGGAGGGTAGCCACGTCAGCATCAACAGCCCGATAACAAGGCCGAGCCAAATGCGGTTTATAAATTTGTGTTTTGCAAATACGACCTCGGAGATAAAGACCCCCGAGATCGCAAATGAGATTGTAAAAACTACTGCAGCCGTCATTTCGTTATGAACAGAATGCCTGTCGTATTCGGTCCGCAATGCGCGCAGATCGTTGCGCTCGCATGCGTGATGTGGATTTCCTTAAACGGCTGAAGCTCCATCGCCAGCTTGCGCATCGCCTCGAGTACTTCCGGATCGGATCCGGCAGGTGTAATGAAACAGCGGTCAAGTTCAATATCGGTACGATCCTTGATCATGTTTTCCACATACTTCAAGGCGCTGCGTTTATAAGAGCCCATGTATTTTTTGCCGACTGTCATGGAGCCGAATAAATCGTTGCGGACCATAATACAGGGTTTGATGTTCATCAGGGACGCGCCGAACTGCGCAAGTCCGGAGCAGCGACCGCCCGCGTAAAGATACTTGAGATCGTCGAGAATGAACGAAGCGCTGACTTTATCCGTGATCGGCGTAACTTCATCGAAAATCTCTTTTGCGCTGAGCCCTTTCTTGATGCGTTCGCCGCATTCACAGACAATATGTCCGCTGCCGGTTGAAAGGCTCTTTGAATCAATCACATAAACGCGTCCCGGATCGAACATTTCTCCTGCAAGACGCGCATTGCTGCAGGTAGAGGACAAACCGCTTCCGAGCGAAACATGGACGATATCATATCCCTGTTCGATATAAGGTCTGAACACGGCCTCATATTCGTCGATATTCATCGCGCAGGTGCTGGGCAGCGTACGGTTCTTTTCATAATTATCATAGATCTCACGGTGAGAAATATCGACGCCGTCGAGATATTCTTTTCCGTTCAGGCGAACATGGATATGTACAAAATCCACGTCATAGCGTTTTGCAAGCTCCGGACCGATGTCGCACGAGCTGTCGGCGATCAATTTAACAGGGTTCATGTACGTTTCCTCCTGAATATATAATACCATGCGATCGACAGAATGTCAAACGGATTAGAACCGGATTCGCCGAATATAGGCTTTTCCGTGCCCGAAATGCAACAATCTTGTGAACAGCATTGACGAATCGGAAGAAAATGAGTAACATAAAACAAGATAGATGGAGAGAGGAGATCGGGTTTGTATGGCAAAGAATCCTTACACGGTTCTCGGCGTTTCGGAAACCGCAACCGATGAAGAAATCCGCGCCGCATACCGGAAGCTTGCCAAGCAATACCATCCCGATCTGAATCCGAACGATCCGGTCGCCGCATCGAAAATGAACGACATCAACGTTGCATACGATCAGATCAAAACGGCCGACAAACGCGCAGAGTACCGGAGCACCGAACGCACAAAAACGTTTTATCAGCAATCCAGTTACGGCAGCGATCCGTGGCGCACCTACTACCGCACGGGTCAGGGTTATTACGGAGGCTCCTTTACGGGCAAACAGGAGGGGGACGGAAACGAACCTCCTTTCGGATGGAGTTCTGTTTTCGAAGAACAGCGGCGCAGCAGAAATACTTCACGTTATCGCGCATATAAGTATCTGTTTCTGTTTCTTCTGTTTCTGATGCTATTTTCGATTACAAACTGCGTCATCAGCTCACTCGGAACCTTTTGTTCATGGCTGCTCCGCTGGTAACCGGAGACTGAACCGGAATCGTTTCAAAACAAAGGAGGAATTCATACGGGTCTTCGCAATCGTTTTTACCGTTTTATGCAGGGTCGCAATGGCGTAGATGCGTTCGGACGTTTTATCAACATCTCCGGTCTTGCCTTTCTGCTGACTGCGCTGGTATTCACATTTCTCTCGATCGCATTCTTCCGTCATGCAATGACGGGGCCAGCTGCCGTGTTCGAAATACTGCATTATGTGTTTTACGGTATCGGCGCCGTTCTGATGGGATACTGGCTGTTCCGTGTCTTTTCCCGCCGTGTTGCAAAGCGTCAGGCGGAGAATACAAGATACTTGTATATCCGGCAAAAGCTCCGCCGCAGGTCCGACGCTCTGAAGCAGCAGTGGCGTGATCGAAAAACGTATCGGTATTTCAAGTGTCCAAAGTGCAAACAACGAATGCGCGCGCCGCGCAACAAAGGAAAGATTCGCGTTACCTGTCGGAACTGTCAGAACATTTTTGAGACGAAAACCTGATATATCTTGTAAAGAAACCTCCGTTTATGATATAATGCATTATTGAAACGGAGGTTTTGCTATGAGTTATGCGGATCAGGTTTATACAGAGAACTGCAGGCGCATTCTGCGCGACGGTGTGTGGGATACCGATCTGAACGTTCGTCCGCGCTGGGAGGACGGAACACCGGCGCATACCGTGAAGCTTTTCGGAATCGTCAATCGCTACGATCTGCAAAAGGAATTCCCGATCATGACGCTTCGCCGCACGTATTGGAAATCCTGTATCGACGAGCTTCTTTGGATCTGGCAAAAAAAGTCCAGCAACGTCCATGACTTTAACGGTCATATCTGGGACAGCTGGGCCGATGAGACCGGTTCCATCGGCAAAGCTTACGGTTATCAGCTCGGTCAGAAACATCATTATCCGGAAGGGGATTTCGATCAGGTAGACCGCGTACTGTATCAGTTGAAACACGATCCCGCAAGCCGCAGGATCCTGACGAGTATGTATAATTTCAACGATTTGAGTGAAATGCATTTATACCCTTGTGCATACAGCATGACATTCAATGTATCCGGCAACAAGCTCAACGCAATCCTGAACCAGCGCTCGCAGGATATGCTGACCGCAAATAACTGGAACGTTGTCCAGTACGCAGTTCTAGTGCATATGTTTGCGCAGGTCAGCGGACTCGTTCCCGGCGAGCTTGTCCATGTTATAGCCGACTGTCATATTTACGACCGACATATTGCATTGGTTGAGAAAATGCTCTCTCTTGAGCCGTTTGAGGCGCCGCAATTCATTGTGGATCCGACTGTTTCGGATTTCTACCGGTTTACCAGAAACAGCTTCAAGATGGACAACTATCAATACCATCCGTTTACCGACGTGATTCCCGTCGCGATCTGAATACCATGCAGGCAATCGTCAACGTCAGTCCCGAATGGGGCATCGGAACAGAGAACCGTCTTCTCGTACGCATTCGCGCGGATATGCGTCGTTTTCGTATGCTTACAACCGGTCATACGATTATCATCGGTCGAAAAACGCTTGAGACATTTCCGAACGGCAAACCTCTGCCGAGCCGCGAAAACATCATTCTGACACGGGATCGCGGCTTTACCGTCGACGGTGCATTGATTTGCCGCGATCTTGACGAATTGCGTTCCGTGCTTTCGAACCGTGATCCCGATTCCGTTTTTGTCTGCGGCGGAGAACAGATATACCGCTTGCTAATTCCATTCTGCAGGACGGCGCTTGTAACGGTCACGAATACCGACCTTTCCGCCGATCGGTTCTTTCCGAACCTGAATCTGCTTCCAAATTGGGTTTTGAAAGAAGAAGAGGAGCCGGAACGGGAAGGGGATACCGTCTACCGATTTCTGACTTATGAAAACACAAAGCCGCTTTCGCTGTGAAAGCGGCTTTTCTCTTACTCTCATCCCTTCAGGAGTTTGACGAACGCCTGTTGCGCAGAACGGCACAGGCAATCGCAGCGGCTCCTTCCAGCGTCAAAACCAAACAGAATACCGGAAGCCCTTTTGCGGCTGCAAGCATTTGACCCTGGGGAACGCATCTTGCAACTATGCGCAGCGTTTCGGACAGAACGGATAGATCCGTGAAGCAGCCGCCCACGATCGAAGTAACGATTGCAAGAAACGGCGCAAGGATATCAATCCTGCCCGTCGTGTTGAAACGAGAGATCAAAAGACTGATTCCGCTGATGCAAACCGAATAGCAGATCCATGCGGGAATAGCTTGAAGCTGCTTTATCGGAGAAAATACAAACGCAATTCCGGAGATCAGCAGTGCAACGATCAGCAAGGCAAGAAAATCGCCTGTCAAAGAAACCGTTTTGCCGTAATGAAGCGTTTCGATCCGCTCTGCAACGTTTCTGGAATACGCGTCTGCCATGCGTCTTGTCAGCGTCAAGAGCACAAGAAGCAGTGACAGGCAGGCAACACCGTTGTAGCTGGCGTGCAGCAATCCGGAGCTGTTGACGGATGCCGAATTCTTTTCGCCGTACGTTTCAATGGAGTACATTCTCGGCGTCGGCGCTTCATTGATGAACTTTACGAAATCCTCTTCGCCGTCCGGAAGAAGTCCGTCGTTTCCCAGCATTTCACGAACGCGTTGTTCGCTTCTCTGCGCAATCAAAAGTCCTGCTGCGGTCTCGCGAAGAAGCTGTGCGGAATCGGCCCCGGGCGCAGATTTAATAGAAATCAGCGATTGTACGCCGTCCTCTTTGACCTTTCGGTCGTATTCCGAATCAATGACCATCATTGCTTCGGCTGAACCGAACAGCATCAAGTCTTCCCCCTCCGAAAGGGTTTTGACCGTTTTGGCTTCAATGCCTTCCGTTCCGGAAACCGCACTGCAAAGTGACTGTGACAGAGGTCCGTCGCACAGGTCAACAATTGCAACCTGAACAGATTCGGGAGGCTTTGCGCCCGAAATAACCGATGTTGCGCCGAAGCAGCAGCAGAGCAGTACGCAAACGATCACAAACGCCGGGAATCCGCCGAAGAAGGCCGTTATTTTATGAAAGGAAATGCGCAGCAACGTACGAATCATTTGCGCCTCCTGTTTGCCGCAAACGGCCTTTTATAGATCAAATAGGATAGTGCGAGACACACCGGAACGGAAGCTGCCGCCGGTATGGTTGCCTTTAGTGCGTCAAGCGTTCCTCTTCCCAAGGATACGGAATAAAAAGCCCGTGAAACATAGTAGGGCAGTGTCGCACAGGAAACATATCGTGCCGGATTCGGGATCAGACGATACGGGAAAAACGCTCCTCCGAGCACAAGCATCAATACAAGAACGATATTTCCGATCAGCTGTGTTCTTTCCGAAGATTTGCAAAGCAGGCTCAACAAAAGGAAAAAAGAGAACGAAGCAAGGAAAAGAACGAGCAGAGCGGGAACCAGCCGCATCGCGTTCGGTATCCGAACGATAAACAGGACGGCGGCGATGGGCAGCGCCGTCAGGATTGCAGATGCGATCATTTTCGAAAGAACCATATGAAAGCTGCCGCTGTTAGACGCTGCAAGGCGGTCTATGATGCCAAGTTCTTTTTCTTCGTGCAGATTTCGGACAATGCAGAGCGGAATGAACATGAGGAGCATGGATACGATTCCGATGCAGAAGAAAGCCTTTTGCGACGCTGTTTCGTCTTCATAGAGCGAGTCGATTTTAAAATACTGCAAACGCTGCAGCGCTTCCTGCGCGGAAGTATTGGAATAGTTTTCAAAAATCTCCCACTGTTGTTCATTGTTTATCTCGCCGTACCGAAGTTTTTCATCGGCATAATAAACACGCTGATTCTTTTCAAGTATGCCCATCACTGCACCGATCGACGAACGTACGATATAAGCTTCCCGCGGCATATCCGGATTCAGGACGATCTTAACGTCCGTATCTTTCATTTCGTAAAGGTCATAAAAGAAATCCTTGGGAACCGTCAGAACTGCTGCGCAGTCTTCCTGAAAAAGTTTCTCCTCGTCAATCGTATCCGATGTTATGACACGGTCAAAAATCGAAATGTTTCTCAATTGCGTAATAAGCAGCGCAGATGGTTCCGAATCGTCCTCCATCCGTACAGCAATGGAGAAAGGCTTCATATAGGAATTTTCGTTCGCCATTCCGCGCATGAAAAAGCTGAGCAGGAAAAACAGCCCGATCGGAAGTACAAGCAGAAGAATTCCTTTCGGGCCGTTTCCGCAGATCAGCTTAATATCTTTTTTGATACAGGCAAGCAATTTCATTCTACTGTTTCGTCCGAACATTCCGTTTCGGGATGGAGGATCTTTTTCTCGTTGACGATCTCTCCGTGTGACATCGTTATAATTCGATCGCAAACGGAATCCAGATCAATGTCGGAATGGCTGATTATCGCAACGGAACAACCGTGTTCCTTCATGCGCTGAACGGATTCCATCATAACGGCAACCGAACGGGAATCCGCTCCGACCGTCGGCTCATCCAGCAGCAGAATAGCAGGGGTGATGACCAGCGAAGCAGCCATATTCAGGCGGCGTTTCATGCCGCCTGAATATGTTTCCACGCGTTTGTTCGCTTTGTCTTCAAGGTTCATCAGCTTCAGCAGATATTTAATCCGCATCGCTTTTGTTTTTCCGTGAACGCCGTATACTTCCGCCCAGAAGGACAGGTTCTGTCTGCCTGTCAACGTCGGATAGAGGGCGATCTCCTGCGGGACATAGCATATTCTGTCTTTCAGAGATTCGGCTGCAATCCGTTTGCCGGAATCCGGGGGTATCACACCTGCGAGCAGACGGAGGAGCGTGGATTTTCCTGCACCGTTCTCGCCCCGGATTCCCAGGATCTCGTTCGGCAGCAGGTCCAGATCCACGTCC
>JAEEGL010374919.1_pt1 | contig 10308 bp, 7 predicted proteins | sample 9134231 | NCBI WGS metagenome assembly JAEEGL01 (sample SAMN16246548, study PRJNA631951) | gut metagenome | biome: gut microbiome; feature: rumen; material: fiber-attached | host: Bos | place: Iran: Karaj | collected 2018-10
AACAAGTACGGCAAGGTCCGCCGCGCCCGTATCTTCTACCTCCGCGACCTGCAGGGTAAGAAGGCCCGCATCAAGGAGAGGAAGTTCACCCCCAACAAAGGCGAGTAATCCTTAGCGCATACGGACTCTCCGAAGTCCGGAACCGGCTCCTTAGCTCAATTGAATAGAGCATCTGACTACGGATCAGAAGGTTACAGGTTTGAGTCCTGTAGGAGTCACCCAGGAAAATCGCTAAGTTGCGTAAAATCACGCACTTGGCGATTTTCTTTTTATTTTTGCCCCACGCTTGCCCCACGGATAACATATGAAGTCTACTCCTGCTCATAGTAATAGGAGTAATCTATTCCCTTCATGAAAGTTTCACGGTCATCAATCTTATCCGTAAGTGCGTTGGATAATAGGGCCTTGATAGGCGCCGAATCTACTACGCTGTGGCGCATGGCCTCCAGATAATCATTCTTATCAATGCGGCTCCAATCAACGCACTTTTTCAAAGAACGACGGAGCATCAAATCCAACCAGATACGGGTACTACGTCCATTGCCTTCCATGAAGGGATGGGCAACATTCATTTCCACGTATTTGTTGGCAATCTCGTCGAAGGTCGTTTCAGGCATCGCTTCGATAGTCGGCAGAATAGTCGGGAAGTGCAGCGCGTTGGCAAAGGTGAATCCACCCTTGCTGATGTTCTTGGTTCGGATATGACCAGCGAAATCATACAGACCACCAAATATGTAGGCGTGAATTTGCTGCAAGCACTTGACGCTTCCGGGCTCCAGAGTATCCAACAACCCGCTTTCAAACAGAGAATACGCCTTCTTCTTGCTTTGCCCGTCAATAGTGTTGTCGCTATACGTAAACCAATCCAGGAATGCATTTGCCCGATTGTTGGGATAATGCTTGGCCAGCATCTGTACGCATTCCGTGTCCAGCGCATCTGATGCCCGCTGCTTGCCGTCCGGAGCCTCGAACTTGAACTGGTTAGTGACGCTAACCAGTTCAATGCCGTCCTTTGCCATCTTTCCCTTCAGATACTTCCAATAGTACCGACATTTCTTGTAATCATCCTCATCATTGATGGCACGGACGATATCAATGGCCGAAAACCACCACTTCGAGCGTTCTTCGTCCCAAACAGCACGAACTTCGCGGTCGTTATAGAAACGTATTGATTTCTTAGGCATACTAAAGGTCTTGAATTTACTACACCAATGGTGGCAAATCTAATTCTTTTAGGAATTCATTATGCCTATCACGAGCTGCCTGAAGTTCCTTTTCAATGTCCAGGAGCCTCTTGTTGACTTCAAACAAATCAATTTGCTTCTCTTCCTGAGATAGGCTTACATAACGGGTGATATTAAGGTTGTAATCGTTTTCTTTGATTTCCTGGAGCGAAACAAGGCGGGAATAACGGATTTCTTCCTTGCGGAACTGGTAAGTGTCGACAATCTTGGTCACATCCTCTTCCCGAAGACGATTTTGTCGTTTCCCCTTCTCGTAATGCTCGTCGGAGCTGGCATTGATAAAGAGGATGCTATCATGCTTCCGACACTTTTTTAGGACAAGGATGCAGACGGGAATTCCGGTCGAATAGAAAAGATTGGCAGGAAGGCCGATAACGGCGTCGATACTATCGTCTTCAAGCAACTTTTTTCGGATTTCATACTCTTTGCCTCCGCGGAATAAAACCCCGTGGGGTAAGATGATAGCCATCGTTCCATTCTCACTTAAATAATGAAAACCATGAAGGAGAAAGGCAAAGTCTGCAGCAGATCTTGGAGCAACGCCGTATCGGTTAAAGCGATAATCTTTGGCAGTTTCCTCAGTCGGTTCCCAGCGAAGACTGAACGGTGGATTGGCCACAACCGCATCAAATTCAATCTTCTTGGCCGGGTTCGGTTCGGTCAAAATGTTCCAGTCATTCTCCAATGAATCACCGTGATGAATCTCAAATTCCGTATCCTTGACTCCATGAAGCAGCATGTTCATCCTTGCCAAGTTGTAAGTTGTAATGTTCTTCTCCTGACCATAGATTATGCCGATGGAATAACCGTCCATCTCATGACGCACATTAAGAAGAAGAGAACCAGAGCCGCAAGCAAAGTCAAGTACTTTGTCAATCTTTTTCTTTTTCCCCGTCCGCGGATCCTGGCAATCCAGTGTAACGATCTTGGATAAAATGGTAGAAATCATTTGGGGAGTATAGAACTCGCCTGCCTTCTGTCCGGAACCTGCCGCGAATTGGCCGATAAGGTATTCATAGGCATCGCCCAAGGCATCGGCATCAGATGAAAAGTCCTGCAAGCCCTCATCAATGGTCTTTATGACTTTTGCGATGAGTTTATTCCTCTCTGTATAATCCTTCCCAAGTTTATCAGAATTGAGGTTGATTTCAGAGAACAAACCTTTGAAAGAAGTATCAAATGATTCGTTCTCAATATACTTAAACCCTTCTTCAAGTGTCTTGAGCAGCTCATCGCTTTGTGTCTTGGCCAATTCTACAATAATACTCCAAAGGTACTTAGGCTCAATGACATAATGAATTTTCCTTTTCATCTGTTTTTCGAAAAGGAAAACATCATTGGGGTTATTCTGATACCAGATATCAAGGGGCTCCCAATCCGAACCCAATTCCCGTTGTGCAGCCTTTATATAGTTGTCCGATAAGTACTTCCAAAACAGGAAGGACAGCATATAATCGCGGAAATCATCCGCCATCATCGCCCCGCGGAGATTATTGGCGATTTCCCACAGGGTTTTGCCTAATGCGTTTTGATTATTTTGTGCCATATTATTTACCTAAACTTAAAGACGCCCTCTATTGCCGAAAAAACGTCATTGAATTGTTTGGCTTGTTCCGGTGACATAATCCCATTTTGATAGAAATAGACATCTTTATGAGATTGTTCATTTATAAGTTGAACGATCTCCTCTGGTTTTTCAATATTAACAACTGATAAAGGATAATTAAATGAGCCACTTACACCTAAGAACGATGAAATATTCTCTAAAAGTTGCCTTAATAAAACAAAATTGTAGCTTTCAATCTGCCCAGTTTCACGTGATTTGTTAAGATTTGATCGTATCATCTTATAAAGGCGCAGATGATATAAAAAGACATCCTCTTTAAAACTTGATAGATGTAAGCTGCCTTGATAGTCTTTCCCTAATATAAAAGCCTTTGTGACGTTTTTATACTTCTCGCTTCCGCTAGCCTTACGTAATCTGTCTAATAAAATGGAAAAAAGCCCTACATGATGAGTAGTTACAATGATGCGTTTTTTTTCAAAGCTGTTCTTTATTAAGGCCATGATGGTCGATGCCGTGATATGGATATTATGTTCATCTAGACTTGATACCGGATCATCAATAAAAATATGAGCATCTTGATTCTCAGTCCAATTACTTACTTCAAACAAGGTAAGGAAAAAACACCACACAAAAATCCTTTCTTCCCCTCTAGAGATTTTTATTGGGTGAGACCTCTCTTCATCAGAATAAAAAGAAACGGATTCGATACCCATTTGAGAATAGTCCTCAAGAGAATAATTCAGTTTATAAAAATATGATACATGGAACCTATTAAGATTGTCTAAAAGCTTTTGTGGATCTTCAATAATAAAAGAATGATACTGATTTAAGCTACTGAAAACAATCCGTAGTTTCTGATCTGCATTATTATTCTCTTCATCATTATCCCACTGAAATAAATCCTCACTATATGCGTTATAATACACGCCAGCATGTGAACCCCCATTTCTGGTTTTTGTAAGATTTTTATATTCAACAGATAATTGGGTTTTCCCAATCCCGTTGAATGCATAAATGAGAGTAATATTTGAAGCCTTCTCCAGTAAGTCAATTGCAATTCGTTCTATTTCCATATTACATGGGATTAATGGGAGTAAACAATTTCTGCATTAAACCTTTCTGGTAGGTAATTAACTGCTCCAGTTTCGTTTTTGAAGCAGCAATGCTGGCATCCAAAGAGGAGAGGCACGATGATATTGCTTTTTGCTCATTTATTGATGGGAGAGGAATTGTGAGGCGTTTAAAAGCAGGCATATTGACAGAGAGAAGCCCACCAATATTTGTGTTTCTTTTACACCATTCATCTATGATAAACATATATTGATGGAAATACATCATGTCTATTCTTCCATCTTGCGACGGGCGTTTCGTCAAAACAGTAAATCGTTGATTCGCAAGAGATGCTACAAGAATAAGAGCATGTTCCCCAATCGTAACAGAAGTTGCGACAATAATCGAATTAGCGGGGAATAATCCAGCCCCTTTTACAGCTGAAAGAGTAATATGCTGAATTGAATCAGAAAGAACATGGCCATTTAGCCTAATGTCCTCTATTCTAAACCACGGAATGGTTCCTCTCTCCCAGAACTCAGGATTGGATTTAGATGGCGTAAATCCATTCCTAATAACGAAAAGGTCTTCAATATTAAACACTTCCCATTCTCCATCATTCATAAACTCCGGGAAACGATATTCCGGAAGCGTTTTACCGGGAGAAGGGAAGAGTTTCTGCATCAGACCTTTTTTGTGAGCTTTCAACTGCTCCAATTTTGCTTTCGAAGAAGAAATGCTAGCATCAAGTGATGAAAGACAAGAAGCGATCACATGTTGCTCTTTAATAGAGGGGAATGGAATTAAAAGGTTCGTGATGATTGAGCCCGATAAATTTCCTTGTCCACCTTGAAGGTACTTATTTACAATAGTGCTTTTTGAGAAAGATAGATAATAGTACAAAAACAACTTATCACAAGTGTCTTGGGGAATAATCGCCAAAATGGCCTGATTAATTGCGCCATTAACCCCGGCTAATCCAACTTCGCCACTTGTAGCACCATATAATGCATATAGGATTGTGCCTTTCTCAACTATTTTTGCAGAAGAATTATCAAGACCTGCTCGTGTCAAAAATAAGGCGGTCTTCGAGCAATTGAGTTCACCAGATCTTATGAAGGGGATATCTCCACCATAATACTCCTTATTTGTTGCAGATGGGGTTCCTCCAGAGAAACAAGTAGCTATATCTCCTAAACGCACAACTTTCCATTCCCCATTATTCTTAAACTCAGGGAAACGAAGTTTGGGGACGCATTTATCTTTAATTTCTGGCATAACTCCTATTCCTCATAAGCAGATAAACCTGATATCTCCTGTCCGGGGAGAATCCGCTTAAGAAGCGGAGCAAGGTCAATCATCAGGGCCGTCTCTTTAAGAGTACGATCCCTCCAACCAAGATTCAACGGTTCAAGCAATTCATTTAACTTCTCGCCATCGAATATCTTCCGCTCAACGATATCATTTACAAAGGAACGCAAAGAAGCTACGCTCAACTGATGCTTCTCGGCAATGGCCATCATTTCCTTTGCATACTTCTCGGTCTTAAAGACCTCGTATCCATCCTTAATTTCCTGTTCTGTTCTTCCGTTTACACTGTCCAGACTCTGGATATACTCAATGATATCTTCGCGATCATCCAGGAGATTGGCACTGGACCGAATCAGATTAATCAAATCCTCCCTGGTCATTTTCCATGTCAGCGGATCTCCCACATGCCTTGCAACCAGGTCCATGATATAGTCGTAATCAATTAACGCGGACGCAAACAGGACAAACTCAAAATCAACATCTTCTACTTCATTTGATAGAGTATCTGCACGTTTATCCCGGCGCGTTTTCATCTCCTGGGCCAAATCGAGATACGCACCACGGAAAGCTTTGAGGTCATCATCGGTGAAACCGTAAGGGACTTCAGGTTCACATAATACTCCGGGGGCGAATTCATCCTTAATCGGGACAAGATCCGTATATTGGTCCAGTTGAGTTTTCAGCCGCTGGAGATTCTTGAAACATTGTATGAAACCGACTTTGGCTTCATCACCTTTCAGATTGGAGACCTCCTCCGCTTTGAATGGAAGGTGATGTGCAGACATAAAATCTCGCAACTGGCCAATTGCCGCCTTGAATTTCTTCTGGATGACAGACGCCGGCTCCACAAGCCAGATTTGACGTGCACGTTCCTCTTCTTTCTCTCCAGAGAACAAGGCAATTGCCGTATCCACGGCCTCTTTCTGTCCCCGGAAGTCTAGAATGTTGCCATAAGGTTTCGTATCATTGAGGATCCGGTTCGTGCGCGAGAATGCCTGAACCAGACCATGATACTTCAGGTTCTTATCGACATAAAGTGTATTCAAGTACTTGGAGTCGAAGCCTGTCAAGAGCATATCCACGACAATTGTGATGTCAATTTTGTTCTTATGGGCGTAGTCTTTATTACTGTATTGCTGATTCTTTATTCGTTGTTGAACGTCCTGATAATAGGCATCGAACTCGTTAACAGAATGGTTTGTTCCAAACTTTTTGTTGTAATCTTTGATTATTTCAATCAGTGCAGCTTTCTTTTCTTCCGGGGCCTGCTCGATATCAAATTTTTCCTGCTGCAAATCTTCCTGGATTTGGAGGATGTCTTTATTCCCTTCTGCAGGCGGAGTAAAAACACAGGCGATATTCAATGGCTCATAGTCATAAACGGATGACGCCACGAGAATTTGAGTTTTCTTAAATAAATGATAGTACTCGATTGCATCATTGATCGAGCCCGTGGCAAACAAAGCGTTAAAGCGACCGAAGTTGGTGGCAGCCTCGTGCTTGCTGAGAATCGTTCTTACAATTGCGGCCTTTCTTGATGTGAATCCAACCAACTCAGTATCATCAGGCTTGTAATAATCCACATGGAAGCGAAGAACGTTCCCATCATCTATCGCATTTGTGATGGTATAGGAGTGCAACTCCTTCTGGAAGACGTCAGCCGTAGTTTTATACTGTGCTTCCTCTCCGGTAATCTGGGTATAGGATGCGTTTTCTTCAAAAATTGGAGTGCCCGTAAAACCAAATAGTTGAGCCTTCGGGAAAAACTCTTTGATGGCCTTGTGATTCTCTCCGAACTGAGAGCGATGGCACTCGTCGAAAATGAATACAATCCTTTTGTCTCTTAAAGGAAGAAGACGTTCTTGGTAATTGCGTCGGTTCTGAGGATCCAATGCAATGCCCAATTTTTGAATGGTTGTAACGATTACTCTGTCGGAATAGTCCTCAGAGAGCATCCTCCATACCAAAGCATCGGTATTCGTATTCTCTTCCACACATCCAGGCTGGAATTTATTGAACTCATCCCTTGTCTGCTTGTCCAAATCCTTCCGGTCAACAACAAAGAGACATTTGTGAATGTCGGGGTTGTCTTTAAGAAGTGTAGAGGCCTTAAATGAGGTCAATGTCTTGCCACTTCCGGTTGTGTGCCAGATATATCCGTTGCCACGATTCTCCTCAATACACTTAACAATTGCCTTAACTGCGTAGATTTGGTATGGGCGCATCATCAGCACTTTCCTTTCACTGGCCACCAAGACCATATAGCGACTAATCATTTCTCCAAGCCTGCACTTTTGCAAAAACTCGTCTGAAAAGGCGCTAAGTTCAGTTATCTTACTATTATTCTCATCGGCCCACCTATAAACAGGAAGATACTTCTCATCTGCATTGAAGTTAAAATGCTCGTTGTTGTTATTGGCGAAGTAATATGTATTCTTCTGATTACTGACGATGAACACCTGCATAAAGCAGAGAAGCGAATTAGTGTATCCGTTACCAACATCATTTTTATAGTCGACAATCTGCTGCATGGCCCTACGCGGACTGACATCGAAATTCTTCAACTCGATTTGTACAACTGGAAGACCATTGATGAGCAGGATAACATCGTAACGCTGGAAACTGTTTCTGGTATTTGAACGAAACTGATGGATTACTTCATAGTCGTTTTTGCACCAGTCCTTAATGTTCACGAGGGTGTATTGAAGCGGCGTACCATCTTCACGAAAGAAGGTGTTTCGCTCCCTCAGTCTTTTAGAAGAGACAAATACATCAGGATCAGTAATCTCTTCCAGCAAACGGGCGAACTCATTATCAGTAAGATGGACTCGATTCAGTTGCTGAAACTTCTCTCGAAAGTTCGCCTCAAGAGAGGCTCTATCGTGAATATCATCACGATAGACATATTTGAGTTCTGACGCCAACTTGTCAATGAAACTCATTTCTATTTGACTCTCTAACACGGCACAAATGTATTTTGGTAAAGTTAATAAAAAAACTTGAATCAAACGCATCCGCACTATTAATTATGCACTATTTGGCATTTCTGGCACTAAATCCGGTGCAAATTTTTGACATTCTTGCATGATTTTTAGTGCAAAGTATTATATTTGCAGAAAAAAGTGTATATGGAGAGTCTATACAATACCTTCCGCATTAAGCTCTCGCTCACCCCGATGAGCTATTTCCGTAGTTTCCACGAGGCTATCAATTGGAAAAGTCGCCTTACATGCATTATGGGACAGAAAGGCGTTGGGAAATCCACCCTAATGCTCCAACACATTAAGAAATACGATGATTTGGACGAAACGCTATATGTATCGGCCGACAATATGTATTTCGCCGGTCACACACTCTATGAACTTGCTGGGATTTTCTTCTCACAGGGAGGGAAGCGTTTGTACATTGACGAAGTCCATAAATATAAAGGTTGGTCTACGGAGATAAAGAACATCTACGATGATTATCCCACACTACAGCTTGTGTATTCCGGGAGCAGCCTCCTTGCCATCAAAAAAGGTAACAAGGCAGACCTCAGCCGCCGTAGCATCCCATACGAGATGCCAGGTTTGTCTTTCAGGGAATTCCTGAATATTCGGAACGGCTGGGACCTCAAAACCTCCTCGCTGGAAGAGATTCTCGAGGGGAAGGTGGATTTCCCATACGGAGAACACCGCCCCATCAAATACTACAAAGAGTATTGTCGCATCGGATTCTATCCATTCTTCCAGGAGGGCGATGCTGAAATCCGTCTTCAGAATGCCATTCTGGCAACCGTCGAGGACGATATCCCCAAATATGCCGAGATGACCGTTGCCGCTGCGACGAAACTAAAAAAACTGATGTACATCATAGCCAAAAGCGTCCCCTTCAAGCCCAGTAACGACACTCTGGGCCGGGATTTGGCACTTAGCCGCAATACCGTTCCAGATTACATCGGTTACTTGGAGGCATCCGGACTTTTCAACGCCCTTCGGGAGCCCGGCCATAGTGATAACCTGCTTACCAAGACAGAGAAACTGTACCTTGGCAACAGCAACATTGCATTTTCTCTTTCCGAGGATGGGAGAATTGATGATGGCACGATGAGGGAAACAAACTTCCTCTCCTGGACCAAGCAGGTCTGCACACCCACATCCTCGAAGATATCTGACTTTGAAATTGACGGAATCACTTTTGAAGTTGGAGGCAGAAACAAGAAGGGTGAACAAATCAGGGAAGCAGAAGTCGGTTACCTTGTAAAAGACAATCTGGAATACGCATCGGGGCATTCTGTCCCTATATGGATGTTCGGCTTCCTTTATTAAGGACGCACTTATGCATAGACTTGCACTCAACTCATATAATCTTGCAAGGTATCTCTGTTGGAGTCACACGAAAACCCCTTTGAGAGCATCTCGGAGGGGGTTTTCTTTATCCGCGGGACAGGTAGGAGAGACGCTCGGACTCCGGGTACTTCTCGATGGCGTAGCGGAGCATTGTCCGGGGCATCGTCCGGTAGCGGTCTTGCAGGAAGGCGTCCAATGCCGCCTTGTCACGTTTGCCTGCCTCCCTCAGGAGCCAGCCGACAGCCTTGTGGATAAGGTCGTGGGGATGATGGAGCAGGATATCCGCGATAGCGAAGGTATCCTCGAGTTGGCCGTTACGGATGAAAGTCATTGTGCTGACAATGCCGATGCGCTGCTCCCATAGGGTCTTCCCATTCCGGGCAAGGTCATAAAGGATTCCCCTGTCTTTATCCAAAAGCCACTGCCCCAGCAGCGGATAACAGCTAAGGTCCACAAGGTCCCAGTTGTTGATCCGGTCGGTATGGAACAAATAGAAATCTACGCAGACTTTCTGCATCTCCGGGTTCTTCCTGGCATGGGAAAAAATCTCCACCAGGGCGAGCAGCGCCGCAAGACGCAGCTCGTGGTATTCGCTGGCGATGCATTCCTCCAAGTCATCCAAACCGGTCTCCCGCCAGCATGCCTTCACCACCTCCCGCGTCACCGGCACCTTGATACCCAGGAAGCGGTCCCCTTCCCCATACTGCCCGGGTCCGGTCTTGAAGAAACGGGACAAGCCTTCCACCTGCGAAGGGTCGGAGTGCAAGAGCATCGTTTCAAGCAGCTTATTCATCAGAATCTAACGTTG
>JAEEGL010741301.1_pt1 | contig 10308 bp, 8 predicted proteins | sample 9134231 | NCBI WGS metagenome assembly JAEEGL01 (sample SAMN16246548, study PRJNA631951) | gut metagenome | biome: gut microbiome; feature: rumen; material: fiber-attached | host: Bos | place: Iran: Karaj | collected 2018-10
GAAAGTACGATCACCATCTTTTTCATAAGTTCACCTGCTCCTTTCGCATCAAACTTTTTTACCCAATTGTCAGTTCTTCTCTAAGTACATCCTGGCAATTCCTTAGGGAAGCCATGTTGTCGCAGAGGATCAGCACTTCGTTCCAGCTGCTCTCCACCTCATCTGCCAGGGAAGTGGCATCTTCGATTCCCCACATAACTGCGAAGTCTTCGTAGCCGTTAATCTCAAGATCTTCCTGGTAAAAGATGTTTCGAAGCTCCTCTGATGCCTCTCCGCAGAAAGCAACGTTCTTGCATCCTCTTGTAAGAACCGCATCAGCCGTTTCCCTTACTACGGATTCGTCCATGGTCTCGTCAGCTACTATGATCACAGTGTGGTTGGAAAGATCACGCAGGGAACGATTGCTGCCAAGTATGCCTCTGCCGATCAGCCCGAATGTGATGTTCTGGTTTGCTACAAAATCGATGTTTACATGCTGTATCATGACGTCCTCCTTATGAAGATTGCTGTTTTGGTTTCTATGGTTATAGTATGCAGTTTCAACAGTCCCATAAAAATGACAGCTAGATGATGTGGTTTCATCAGGGTTAGACAGAGCGCGGATACATTATGTTGTATGGGCATAAAAAAAACGGCCCGGCAGTTACCGGACCGATAGTGTAAGGATAATTATTAAATGTGTTAAATTTAATCAAAAAGCAAATAATAGTATCAAACATCATTAAATTTAGTATACAATTAAAGGGACACTATTGTTTTGTATAGAGAAGGTATTGGAGGTGTAGAAATGAAAAGAGGTAGTAGGTTCAAAAGGGTGGTAACCTACCTGTTGGTGTTACTGGTTTGCGTTAGTGCTGTATGGTGTAATCCCCGGACAGTTTATGCAACGCAATCGAGAATAGGAAATTTTAGTAGAAACTATACATTAACAGGAAATCCGGCCACAGATATATGCAGGGTTGCTTTGGCTCAGGAAGGTAGAACTGATGAGCTCGGTTATACCGAGGCTTGGTGTGCGGACTTTGTCTCTGATTGCGCTATATTGGCCAATTGCCAGTATGCAATTCCTCAGACCGGCGGTGCAACTACTATGTATAACTATGTGACGAAAAATGCAGGTGGTACAAGGGTTTCATCAGCACAAGCCGGAGACTTAGTTTTTTTTAATAACAATAGCGGAGGGTATTTCCATGTTGGAATTATGCTGGATTCTGCAACGCAGATTTCCGGTAATATCACAGATAATAATACAAAAAAAGTATTAGTATATAAAGGAACTCCCCGTTCAATAAGTTCTTCATATGTCTTTGTGAGACCGAATTATAAGGGATCTTCCGCGCCTTCAAATGTACCATATATCGATACTTTGGTTGAAAATGGAGTGTCGATTGATGATGCTGAGATCAAAGGACGCGTACATAATATGGGGAGACGTATTGATCGGGTAGGTGTTACTCTCTGGGAAAATGGGGTTGAGGTCTGGAACTTTAATGAAGGTTCATCATTAAGTAAAGATTTTGATATGTGGTACAACCTGAAAAAAGACTTTCGGGCATTAAACGAAAATACTTCGTATTCATATAGATTTTGGTGTGAAGCCGGAGGAACACGGTATTATTCATCTATTAAACCATTTACAACTGCAAAAGACGGCTCAAGACCAAGCATATCTGATGTAAAAGTAGCAAATGTGAGCACAACTGGATTTGATGTATCCTGTGTAGCATCTGATAACAGAGCCATAAAGCAAGTGAGATTTAAATCCTGGACAAATGCAAACGGAGAAGATGACGCAGTTTGGAAGAATGGAGAGTTTGGGAATGGCAGATGGTCTTGCCGTATAAATACTTCTGAGCACAAGAATGAATATGGTACTTATTCTGTACTGATTCAGGTCTTAGACTTTTCAGATAATGAAGTAACTGCAAGCACTACTGTAAATATTCCCAGTCCCAATAAAGCACCATCAATATCCGACATAAAGGTTTCAAACGTATCATTCAGAGAATTCAATGTTTCATGCCTTGTATCAGATGATAGAGCTGTAAAAGAAGTTGAATTCTGGATATGGACAGACAAGAATGGAAATGATGACTTAAAGAAGTATATAGCGTCTTCATCCCAAGGAAGATGGTCATGCAATATACTTACGGAAAACCATCAGATGCAGAGTGGTAAGTATATCATCGAGGTTCATGCCTATGATTATGAAGGTGCGACAAGTACATCATTAAGTTCTGTCAATGTACCAGATAAGCCTCCGCTTCCCGTAATAACAAAACAACCAACTGATTCGATAATTGATGTTGGGAATAATGCAGTTTTCGAGATTACTGCTCAAAACGCTGACAGTTATTTATGGCAGTGGAGCAGAGATGGAGTAAATTGGACGTTTGCCGGTGGTAATGATGACTCGAGAAACAAAAGTTACAGATATGAAATACTGGGGAATCCTTTAATTGCAGAAGGTTATATGTTTAGATGTCTGGTCTATAATGCATATGGGGATGTTGTAATCAGTAATACAGTCAGAATATATTTAATTCCTAAGATTACAGAACAGCCAGCGGATGTCACAGGATCAATAAATGATACAGTGACTTTTGAAGTAAGTGCGCGAGGTGGACAAGCATACAATTGGTACTACAGTAAAGATGGCAAGAATTGGATAGATGATATTGACTTTGCAGCTGATGGATCATCGACCTTATCTTTTACACTTGATGAGAATAACATCTCTTATATGTTTAAATGTGTGGTTACAAGTATAACAGGGAATACTTCTGAAAGTAATATTGTAAGAGTAATCCCCAGTTTACAAGTAACAGAGCAGCCAAAAAATGTAACAGCATCAGTTGGAGAAGCTGTAAGATTCACTGTTATGGCTACTGGCGTAAAGAGCTATCAGTGGGAGTATAGCAAAGATGGCGGAAAAACCTGGAAATCATCCGGAATGGAAGGTAGCACTACAAATATATTGGTAGTACCTGTTACAGAAGCCAGAATAGGCCAGATGTACAGATGTATCATTACAGGAACAGATGGTAGAAAAGTATCATCAGATTCAGCCAGAATAAACGAGAAGCTTTCAATCAGCGGACAGCCATCTGATGTGTCAGCATCAGTGGGAGAAACCGTTAGCTTCACTGTTAAGGCTAATGGCGCGAAGAGTTATCAATGGCAGTATAGTAAGGATAGCGGAAAAACCTGGAGACCTTCAGGAATGGAAGGCAGCACTACAGATACATTGATAGTGACTGTTACAGAAGCCAGAATAGGTCAGATGTACAGGTGTGTAATAACCGGAAAGGATGGAACGAAAGTAACCTCTAATGCTGCAAAAATAGATAGCAAACTATCTATTATTCAGCACCCATCAAATGTAACCGCATCGATAGGAGAAACCGTTAGCTTCACTGTTAAGGCTAATGGCGCGAAGAGTTATCAATGGCAGTATAGTAAGGATAGCGGAAAAACCTGGAGACCTTCAGGAATGGAAGGCAGCACTACAGGTACATTGATAGTGACTGTTACAGAAGCCAGAATAGGTCAGATGTACAGATGTGTTGTATCGGGATCAGATCAGAATAGTGTAACTTCAGGAGCAGCTGCAATATATGGAAAACTATCCATTACAAGCCAGCCGTCAGATGTAACAGCATCTGTTGGTGATACAGTAGATTTCACAATTGCAGCATATGGCGCAAAGAGCTATCAATGGCAGTACAGTAAGGATGGCGGAAACAGTTGGGCAGATTCCGGAATGACAGGATTTAATACTAACAGATTGTCAGTGCCTGTTACGAAGGCCAGAATAGGTCAGATGTACAGATGTGTGATAACAGGATTCTACGGCGAGCAGCTCTTTAGTGATTCCGCAACTATCTTTAAAGCAAAATCACCAAAGGACAATTTGGATACTTCTATGATCATATCTGTTAACGTAGATGATTTTGATATTGATGAAACAGCTATACTGGAAAAAGAAGTAACTGAAAAGTCTGACGACATGCTCGGTGAAGAGACTCTCGAGGAAGCAAAAGAACAACTCGATGTACAGCCTGCAGAAAATGCTGTAGAACCTCATGAGGACGAACAATCTGCGGAGGAGACTGCAGAACCACAGGAGGATGAGCAGCAGGATGAGGAAGTAGCTTCGCCTGAAGAAAATGAACAAACGAATCAGCAGGATGAAGCTGCAGATGAAGTAATTGAAGATGATTCTATTGACGATAATGATATTGTCGCAGATAATCAGAACGAATTAGAATTACTTGAACCTGTAAACGAGCAATAATATATTTACAAAGTTTTGAGGAGCCTCGCTCTGGATGATTAAATCATCCGGGCGAGGCCCCTCTTTCATTCATTTATTTTTTGTTATTTGATACCCTCTTCTCATGCAGGAAGCTGATCAGTTCTTCTGAGCAGTTCGCCTTGATAACGTTGATCGCCTGATTTTTTGCCAGGAAAAGATAGAAGTTCGTGTCTGTTTCAAGGATCCTGTATATCTCATCGTATTTGACAAATGCATTTCCTCTTTCGCTGACAGCTTCAAGTCTGTCCTCGGTAAACTTAAGCGTTGTAACTGCGGTCTGAATGATCTTATTTGAATTGTAGTTTTTCTTTACCCTGTAGTTTGTGATAAGGTATAAAGCCAGTGGAAACCCGACCAGCAATACTACAAACTCGGTTATCAGCTTAGGCGAGCTAATAATCACTGACAGGATAATTCCCGCTACCATCATAACTTCAATGCCTATGACAAGCGCCACATATCCTTTATGCATCCCAAAAAGTGCCGCCTTATTCAGCTTTTTTAATTCATCAAGATTCCATTGTGACTGTGTTTCGTATAACATTTCTTTTCTCCAATAACATTTTTTTCATTCCACTTTTCTGTAATTGTCGTATTACTGCCCCGGACAGTACAGTTAAAAGTGACTGTAATTAGTATACTACAAAAAATGATGGGGATTTATGAAAGGTCGAAGGTTATTACTTGCCATTTAGATTCTTATATGCTATATTAACTTTCGCTGTCAGCATTCTGGCTGGCACATTCATATCTTTATTTCAAGGGTGGATCGCCCGTAAGCTCCCACACAGGCTTATGAAATGAGTTGATATTTAAAATTTTTACAGAGAGGAATTTTATATTGAACAACAAAGACGTAATACAACACTATCAGTACGAGCAGGCCACCGGGGCTTTGAAGTACACATTGACCAACGATTATCTATTCAGAATGGTTCTACAACGCGACAACGAAACGCTTATCATGTTGATATGTTCCGTGCTGCATCTGTCTCGCGATCAGGTAATTGATGCCACCATCGACAACCCTATAGAGCCCGGAAAATCCATAGATGACAAAGAATATCAGCTGGATATAGTTGTTAAGCTGAACGGTAATATCACGATCAACCTGGAAATGCAGGTTGTTAACTATCACAACTGGTCTGCGCGATCACTCTGCTATCTTTGCAGAAAGTTCGACTCAGTTGCTCGCGGTGAAGACTACAATACAGCTCAGCCTGTGTACCAGATTGGTTTTCTTGATTTCACTTTGTTTGAAGACCATCCTGAATTTTTTGCCAGGTATCAGATGCGAAGCGCCAGCGACGGCTATCTGTATACTGACAAATTCAACTTGTTCGTGGTAGAATTAAGACACACAGACATGGCAACAGACGAAGACAAACTCTATGGCATAGATGTCTGGGCAAAACTTTTCAAAGCAACCACATGGGAGGAAATCAAGATGATAACTCAATCAAATCCATCACTGAATTCCGCCGCTGAGGCTCTTTTTGTTTCTACTGCTAATCAGGACATTCTTGAGCAGTGCCGCATCCGCGAAGACAACATTGCTCATGAAAAATATCAGGCTGAGAAGATCCAGTCGCTTACGGAAGAGAATGAGTCACTTATTGATGAGAATCAGTCACTTACTAATGAGAATGAGAAACAGGCTGCCGAGATTATTAGACTTCGTAAGCTTTTGGAGGAAAATGGCATCACTGTGGAGAAGGCACGCGATTGACGCTATAAGGCTTATGTTATGTCCGGATTAACCGCTCTATTATTTTCCCGTTTGAAACAGGTAAATCTCTAAGATCCTTCGGTATTGCCAGCTCGATTACAACATTCATCCGATTCCCGGATTTGCGGCTCTTTTCCGCTTTAGTAATCAAAGCATGGGCCTGTACTTTCATGTCTTCCAGAAGCGGAAACACCACATAGTACAGCTCATCCTCGTCAAAAGATACTGTTCCAAGCACCTTTCCGGTTACTATTTCTTCAATCACTGCCCTGTCTTCCCGAAGAAAAATGTTCAATGGCTCTCCAATAACCCGTATTGACGCTTTCGGATCTGCAGGGTTTTCTTTTACAAAACCATTGAAAGCAAATATTTCCTTGTCGCCATCCTCTCGGACTTTTTTGCCAAGCTTTCTGGCTGCATCAGCCGGAAGGACGTACTCCTGCATCATGAGATGGAAAATGTCTTTTATCTTATCAGAAGCAGGTGTTGCGCTGTAGTCCGCCATGATATCCTTACAGGCTTCCAGAACACTTTTGGAAAAAAGCCTGAATTCTTCCATATCCGGATCCCAGACAAATCTGCCCCTGGCCATCTTGGAAAGCGGAAGCTCCTCATCATACATTTTGAACTGAACGTAGATATTTCTCTCAGAGAACGCCTCCCTGTTCTCAAAGGCATCCCAAACAAACTCATAGGAATCCAAGCAGGGCTCACCTTCGGATTCCTTGATCTTCTTATAAGCTTCAATGACCTGTCTTATCTTTTCATCGTCCTCGGGAGCTCTTTTCCCGGTGGGATTCGAGTCCGGATGATACAGGATAAGAAGCTTTTTGTATTTGGCTTTTATCTCTCGGTCGTCATCCTTCCTGGATACGCCGAGAATCTTGTAGGCTTCCTTAAGGGTCATAGATTACTCCGTGAAAATCTATCTGCGAATTGTTCAATGGCCCATTATACCACAATCTGCGAGGCTTTTGTGGTATAATTCAAGGTAAAAACAGCGTAAATTGGGGGCTTTATGGAATTAGTATATTTATATGCCGGGCATTTGGGGAAGGGCATAGAGAACACAGGGATCAATTTCAGTAAGAACTTTGAAGTTACCTATGATCTTGCAAACAGTAGAATTTCAATACAAAGAAGAAAGGTGACGGAGGAAAGAAAGAAGCTTTTTGGCAAAAACATTGAGGATATCAGTGTTATTGTCGGTAAAAACGGGACAGGCAAGTCGACAATCATGAGGCTTCTCGGGTTACCGAGAATAGAATATCTGGATTATTTTGGGTTTCATGATGAAAAGGGTATTCATTCATGGTTCGCTGTATATCATCTACGGGATAATGAATTTATTATTGAAGGTTCCTATTCTCCCATATTGGCAGGGAATTTTGATGACGCAAATGGAGATGAAACAGAGTCGAAACATGGAATTATGCCGATCTACTGTATCAGCTTTAGATATGATCTTGACAGAAAATCGGATGAACCATCTCTTTTTACTGATATAACTCAGATGGAAGTGTCCGGGTCATCAGCATATGATGAGAGATTCAAGGATATATTTTTACTATTTTTCGGAAATCCTGCCGGAGTCAGCTGGTTTGATGACTACACACCCACTCAGAGGATATTGGGGAATAATGATAACAGATTAAGAAGGGTAGTATCGGACAGATCCAGTCTTACATCAATCATGAGATACCTATTGCGTACCCAAGATGATGAGAATGACTATTCAAAACGAATTGGTAATTTGCCGGGGGTAGCAATAAGGCTTGAACTCAGACGCCATCAGGGCTTTAGAGGATTTGACTGGATTGATGCTTCTTCCAGTGAAGAAATAACGAAAAGAACTGATTTTAGCAAGGAAATAGCCCAAAAGATTTATCTTAGCAGGGATATTGTTCCTTTGTGGTCTTATGATGGTACTAATGGTAATTCAGGTTTTTCACATAAGAAGCATTTTATACTAGCTTACCTGGAGGACCTGGTATATGAGTATATTGAAGAATACACGAATAATACTGGGTATGATGATTATCCTCAAGCGATAAAGCCATTTGCGATTTCTGATGAGTTGGAATATGAAAAGCGAAAAGTATTTCTAAATGAACATTTGTATGAAGTTTGTAGAGAAGGCTATTTCGCAGAGGTTGTTGAGAAACTGGAGACTATTCCTGCAAAGTATTTTTTGGCAAATAATATTTTGGAGATACCTTTAAGAAAAGAGAAAGAGTGTAGTGTTCCTGAAATCATCGAACTTTTGGATGAAAACGAACATGACAAATATTACAGCTACATTAAGTTAAGTAATAAGGAATTTCTACATTGCATTTTTACCGGGATGAGCTCCGGTGAGGCTCATTTTATTGATGTGCTATCTTCTGTCGATGGGGCGCTTGAAAACTGGAAATACAATAACAAGGCTGATAAGAACTATGGAAAGACCTGTGTTCTTTTGATGGATGAGCCGGACACTTCTTTTCACCCTGAATGGAGCAGATCCTTCATAAAAAATCTGGTGGATTATCTTAACAGCAAGGACGTGCCTTTTAAGTTCCAGGTTATTATTACGACTCATTCACCATTGATGCTTTCTGATATTCCAAGTGATTCTATTTATTGCCTGGCTAAAAACAATGAAGGAAAGCATGAAGTTAAGAGACCGGCATTCGGATTTCTTAGTGGCATAAATGACCTCTTGGTGGATGGATTTTTCACAGAATCAGTGTTTGGGCAATTCGCTGAGGACTATGCGAATGATCTTATCAAGCAAATAGAGAAAATGGAAAATGCATTTATTACAGGAAAAATGGACAGTGCTTCAGACGAGGAAGAGTATCAGAAGATTTTGCGTCGTGTGTATGTATTGGACGAAGGTATTGTAAGAAGAAGCCTGGTGAACAGACTTGAGCGTATTCACTATTGGTATCGCGTAAGGACGGGGGGCAGCTATGATAAAGGTTGAAGTAAAAGATCCCGATGCATATAAGGACTGGTATCTTGATAATGTATTTTCGAAACTCAGAGATAGAATCACAAAGACCATTACTGTTTTCAGAAGTCAGTTGACATTATATATTATGCCGAATCTGGCAGATGAACAGACGCTAAAAGATATTCTGACAATGCATCCGCATGATCTTGAGAAAAAGTATAAGTGGATACATGCTTATTCGGATTTTGTAAGGAATGTCGATGCAAACAGAAGTGATCCGGCAAATAAATATTTCCTGGAAGAACTTGAGAAATTAAACAAGGATATAAGTTATTATTTAAACTACGAATTTTTAGACAGATTTTTTAAAGGACTTAGACCTGAACTGGTTAGAAGACTAGGTGTAAAAGTATGCCCTTACTGTAACCAGCAGTACGTAAATTACCTTAAGGATGACAGGTACAATGGATATTTAGGTGATCTCGATCACATAAGGCCCAAGAGCTTATATCCGTTGTTTTCCATGTCTTTATATAATCTTATTCCTGTTTGCAAACCATGTAATCAGCTATTCAAGAAAGCAAAGACCCCTCAATTCTTTAATCCCTACGAAAGAGGTTTTGGTGATGATGTGAGTCTATACCTTAAATACAAAAATGTGAGGCAGATTGTAGGGCTGGAAGAAGTTGATGATCTTGAATGGTGGATAGATCCGGCATGTTCTGCGGATGAGAAAGTTCTTTTTCAAAATGAGATACAACTATTTAAACTCGACGGAGTATATAGAAGCCATAAAAAGGAGATACAGATTGCGCTAAAGAAACGTGACGAGTATACAAAGCGTTTCTTGCGTCTAGTGTATTCCCGACTTCCGTTAGGATTACTTATGGACTACAGACTGGAATATGGGGTAAGCTTTGACAAGGACAAGTATCAGGACGAAATGATGAGCAAGGCCATTAACGATGTGGTATTTAAAAACTAAATATCAGTGTAAAGCAGGTGAAAAGATCCAGTCGCTTACGGAAGAGAATGAGCGACTTCGCAAGCTTTTGGAGGAGAATGGCATCACTGTGGAGAAGGCACGCGATTGACGCCTTTGTGACTACCAGGTTAGTCTTGAGGTGGTAACAAGCTTCTGGTATCTGCTGTATTCTGGTGCGTCTTCGCTTGCACCATGAAGGGCATAGCCTACCGGAAGCGCCTTGGTTTCAAGCTCTTCGATAGTCTCAATTGTACCGCAAAGGTAATCCTTTATGTAATTTCGGATATCAATCAGTCTCTGCTTCAGGCCCCCAATCCTTATAGTCTGCACTTCGAAAC
>JAEEGL011521353.1_pt1 | contig 10308 bp, 8 predicted proteins | sample 9134231 | NCBI WGS metagenome assembly JAEEGL01 (sample SAMN16246548, study PRJNA631951) | gut metagenome | biome: gut microbiome; feature: rumen; material: fiber-attached | host: Bos | place: Iran: Karaj | collected 2018-10
GCATCATAATCCAGACAAGTCTGACCAACCTGCAGACGGTGGCTGGTCATTGCCCGTGCACGCCGCATAAGTGCTTCAACATGCAGGAGCATCTCATCGAGATCGACTGGCTTGGTCAGATAATCGTCTGCCCCGGAAGCGAAACCGGCACGTTTATCTTCCAGAGTATCTTTGGCGGTGACCATAAGAATCGGCATGAGTGGATGATCGTGCCGAAGGATTCTGGCAAGCTCAAGGCCGTTCATTCTTGGCATCATCACATCAATAATAGCAAGGTCGGGAAGAACTTTGGCAATCAGCTCAAGTGCCTGGTTGCCATCTGCAGCATTCAGCGTCTGATAACCGTTCAATTTCAGGAAGGCACACATCATTTTCTGCAAGGGGAGGTCATCCTCGGCTACAAGTATGGTAAACATGATCGAGCACCAGCTTTCAATTCATTGTAACATATTTCGCTCGGAATGGTGTGGCGGATATTGGCGGTTTTTGCCAAATTTTGTCCCGTTCTCCAGAACATGACAAAAAGACGGGCCAATCACTCCTGAAGCAGAATACAACACATTCATGAAACTGTTGTGAACACAGAAGAGAACGGTTTGAGGTATACTCAGAAGGAAATCTTAACCATTTCTTCATTGCATTTTTGAAAAACATATGTTAGCATTCTGCACTGCGGATGAAGCTGTTTTTCTTAAGGAAAACTGATTCATCATTATCTGTTTGGAGGAGTATGGCGTGTCGTCAGCTAAACCGAAATTAATTATTGTCGAATCTCCGGCAAAAGCAAGAACGATTACCAAATTTCTTGGGAAGGGCTATAAAGTACAAGCCTCACAGGGGCATGTTCGCGATTTGCCCAAATCACAGATCGGTGTAGACATTGAGCATGATTTCGAACCGAAATATATCACCATCCGTGGCCGCGGGGATATTCTTGCCAGCATCCGTAAAGAAGCCAAGAATGCTTCCCAAATCTACCTTGCAACAGACCCTGACCGTGAGGGAGAGGCCATTTCGTGGCATCTTGCGAATGTCCTGGGAATCGATCCGGATGCTTCATGCCGCATCGAGTTCCACGAAGTAACCAAGCTTGCCGTACAAAATGCAATCAAGAATCCGCGCAGCGTGGACATGAACCGCGTAAATGCACAGCAGGCAAGACGTGTTCTTGATCGTCTGGTAGGTTATAAGATCAGTCCAATTCTTTGGGCCAAGATAAAAAAGGGACTGTCAGCGGGACGTGTGCAGTCCGTTGTTACACGCATGGTTGTGATGCGCGAACAGGAAATCGAAGCGTTTATTCCTGAAGAATACTGGGACCTGAATGCGAATGGATATATCGGTTCCGGGAAAAATAAAAAGGATATTTTTCAGATGACGCTTTCCACACTTGATGGAAAAAAGGCAGTTATCGAAAATGGCATGCAGGCAGAAGCTGCAAAAAAGCGGATTGAGGATGCGCAGCTTAAAGTAGCATCGGTGAAGCAGGGTGAAAAAAAGCATAATGCACCGGCGCCTTTTACAACTTCATCCCTGCAGCAGGAAGCCAGTAAAAAGCTGAATTTTACAACTTCAAAAACCATGCAGATTGTCCAGCAACTGTATGAGGGGGTTGAAATAAAAGGGAGCGGAAGCACGGGTCTTGTCACTTATATCCGTACAGACTCCGTCCGGATTTCACAGGATGCGCTTGAAGAACTCCGGGCTTTCATTCCTGAAACCTATGGGGCAAAATATCTGCCAGAAACTCCCAATCTTTTCAAAGGGAGAAAAAATGCACAGGATGCCCACGAAGCGATCCGTCCCACAAGTATCCATCGAACTCCTGACTCCGTCAAAGATTCGCTTTCGCGTGACCAGTACAGACTATATCAGCTGATCTACAACAGAACTGTTGCAAGCCAGATGGCACCGGCAACCTATGAAACATTATCTGCGGATGTTGAAGGTGATGGGGTTGGTCTCCGCTTTTACGGAGAAATCATGCGGTTTAATGGCTATACCGCTGTTTACAAGGATTCTCCGGATGAAGAAGAACAGAAGGTTCAGACCCATATCCCAGAACTGAAAACGGGAAGCCTTGTTCACATTGAGCAGGTTGACAACCGTCAGCATTTCACACAGCCTCCAGCACGATACACCGAAGCAAGTCTTGTTCGTACCATGGAGGAAAAAGGAATTGGCAGACCTTCAACTTATGCACCTACCATCAGTGTGATCATTTCTCGCGGATATGTTTCCCGTGAACAGAAAAGACTGTATCCCACGGAACTGGGCAGAATGGTTACCGCGATGATGGAACAGTATTTTCCTGAAATTGTTGATCTTGACTTTACCGCTGACATGGAAGACAAGCTCGATGGTGTTGAGGAAGGGACAACCGACTGGAAAGAAGTGGTCCGCAGTTTTTACCCGCATTTCCAGGAACTCCTGAATACGGCCGAGGACCAGATTGAAAAGGTTCAGCTTGCGGATGAAGTCAGCGATGTTCCATGTGACAAATGCGGTGCCATGATGGTATATAAAATGGGCAGGTTTGGTAAATTCCTTGCGTGTCCCAATTTTCCGGAATGCAGAAATGCCAAGCCTATTCTGACGTATATTGATGCACCCTGTCCTGAGTGTGGTGCAAGGCTCATGGAAAAAACCAGCAAGAAAAACCGAAAGTTCTATGGATGTGAACGATTCCCGGAATGCAGTTTCGTTTCCTGGGAGAAACCTGTGTCTGAAAAATGTCCGCAATGTGGAAGCTACATGGTGGAAAAAATGGGCAGGCATGGCGAAGTTTGGCACCTGTGTGCCAATGACAAATGCCGCTGCAAAATCGAAGTGCGTTCCAAACAGGAAAGTGATGGATCACCGGAGGGTGAAGAATGAAACGTGCCACTGTGGTTGGAGCAGGGCTGGCAGGATCTGAGGCTGCTTGGCAACTTGCCAGACAAGGGATCCCGGTCAAGCTCGTGGAAATGAAACCAGACAAGAAAACTCCCGCACATCATTCAGATGGATTTGCTGAACTTGTGTGCTCCAATTCGCTGCGTTCTGACAGGCTGACAAATGGCGTAGGTTTACTCAAGGAGGAAATGCGCCAGTTGTCCTCCCTGGTGATGGATAGTGCTGACCGTGCGAGAGTACCCGCTGGCGGAGCCCTTGCTGTTGACCGGGATGCTTTTTCCGGATGGATTACAAAAAGGCTGTCGGAACATCCGCTTGTAGAGATCGTGCATGAAGAATGTACATCTGTACCGGAAGGCCCATGCATTATTGCCACAGGGCCCCTGACGTCGGATGCACTGGCAGATTCCATACAGCATATGGAGGGACTTGAAACTCTTAGTTTTTATGATGCGGCAGCCCCGATTGTCACGCTGGAATCGCTCGATGAGGGCAAAGTCTTTCGGCAGTCGCGGTATGGACGTGGGGATGATTACCTCAATTGTCCTATGAACGAAGAGGAATACCATTCATTTGTTCAGGCCTTGCTTCAAGCGGAAACAGCAGAAATCCATGGCTTTGAAGAGAAAAAGGTCTTTGAAGGCTGTATGCCAGTTGAATCCATGGCACGCCGTGGCGAGATGGTGCTCGCTTTCGGTCCACTCAAGCCTGTGGGACTGGTCGATCCGAGGACTGGAAAACAGCCTTATGCAGTCGTGCAGCTTAGGCAGGACAACGCGGAGGGTACACTGTATAACCTTGTTGGCTTTCAGACCAGGCTGAAATTTCCTGAGCAGAAGCGGATATTTGGCATGATTCCTGGACTTGAGCATGCTGAGTTCGTTCGTTATGGTGTAATGCACAGAAATACTTTTCTGCATTCACCAGGCTTTCTGAATGCACACTTTGAAGTGATTTCGCGTCCTTTGACCTATTTTGCAGGACAAATGACGGGTGTGGAGGGGTACGTGGAAAGTGCTGCAAGTGGTCTTTTAGCAGGGCTTTCCCTTGGCCATCAATTGCTTGGCAAACTGCCTGTAGAGTTTCCGGGAATCACGGCTATCGGTGCTATGGGAAGATATGTATCAACGATCAACCCGCATTTTCAGCCGATGAACTGTACATTTGGACTGATCGATTCACTCCCTGTCGATGCCGAACACAAAAAGATCAGGAACAAGCAGATGCGGTATACAGCGGTTTCAGAGCGTGCGCTGCAATGGGTGCGTGAATGGGCTGACAAGAATGCAATTGTGGCGGATGCCACAGAAAGTGAGTAATATATGGGAATTACATTTCATGGAACAACGATCTGCGCCGTAAAGCGTGCAGATCAGATAGCCATCGCTGGTGATGGCCAAGTGACAATGGGTGAAAATGTTGTTTTCAAATCGACGGCCCGAAAGGTCCGCAAGATTTATGGCGGCAAAGTGGCTATTGGCTTTGCAGGCTCTGTCTCGGATGCCTTTACACTTTCGGACAAATTCGAAGAAAAGCTGCAGCAGTGTGGAGGGAATCTTGAGCGTGCGGCTGTTGCTGTCGCACAAATGTGGCATGGAGACCAGGGAATGCGCAATCTTGAATCCTTGATGATCGTAGCTGACCATGACAATCTGCTGATTCTGTCCGGGAATGGAGAAGTGATTGCTCCGGACGGAAATGTCGCTGCCATTGGCTCAGGCGGAAACTATGCACTTGCGGCTGCTCGTGCACTCGTTGAAAATACAGAGCTTTCTGCGCATGAAATCGCAGAGAAGGCCCTGCATATTGCAGCATCCATATGCGTTTTCACCAATGATAATGTCATTGTTGAAGATGTCTAAAGGAGGTTTAAGAAAATGGCAGAACTCACACCAAAAGAGATTGTACGTGAACTGGACCGATATATTATAGGGCAGGAAGAAGCAAAAAAGATGGTTGCCATTGCCCTGCGAAACCGTTATCGCCGCGCGCATGTAGAAGAATCCATGCGGGAAGAAATCAATCCCAAGAATATCCTGATGATCGGTCCGACCGGTGTTGGCAAAACAGAAATAGCGAGACGTCTGGCAAAACTTGTAGGTGCTCCGTTTATCAAAGTGGAAGCCACAAAGTTTACGGAAGTTGGATATGTTGGACGGGATGTTGAATCCATTATCCGGGACCTTGTTGAGAATGCTGTGCGCATGGTACGGGATATGAAAATCAAAGAAGTTCAGCCCAGAGCACAGGTTCTTGCAGATGATCGAATCGTGACCATGATTCTGAATCCGAATGAAAAAAAGGTAGCTCCCAATCCGCTTGATTTTCTTCTTGGAAAGAAGAATGAAGAAAAGGCTTTGACTGCAGAAGAAAAAGAAAATCAGTCAAGTCAGAGGGAAGAACTTCGTCACCAGCTGCTTCGAGGTGAGCTCGAGGATCGGGAACTCGACATTGAAGTTGAAGAAGATATGCCGAGTCTTGAAGTAGGCGGAAGCTCTATATCCATCGGCGATATGATGGGTGGCATGATGCCCAAAAAGACAAAAATACGACACGTGAAAGTCTCTGAGGCGAGAAAGATCCTGACACAGCAGGAAAGTGAAAAACTCATTGACATGGACGCAATCCAGGAAGAAGCCGTGCGAAGGGCAGAAAATGACGGAATTGTATTCATCGATGAAATTGATAAAATTGCCGGTAATCAGGGAAGCCATGGGCCTGATGTCAGCCGTGAAGGTGTGCAGCGTGACATCCTTCCGATTGTCGAAGGTTCTGTTGTCAATACAAAGTATGGACCCGTAAAAACCGATTTTATGCTGTTCATTGGAGCAGGTGCATTTCATGTTGCCAAGGTTTCAGACCTGATTCCGGAACTTCAGGGTCGTTTTCCTGTACATGTGAATCTGAAAAGTCTTTCCCAGGATGATTTTAAGCGTATCATGACAGAGCCTGACAATGCGCTGACAAGACAGTATCGAGCTCTTCTTGCCGTTGACAAGGTCATGCTAACATTTGATGAATCCGCCATTGAAGAAATTGCGGCTGCAGCATGTGAAGCCAATGAAAACGGAGAAGACATCGGAGCACGCCGGCTGCATGCAGTCTTTGAACAGTTGCTTGAAGATATTTCCTTCAATGCAGGTGGAGATCCTGACATGCCGCCTTTTGAACTGAAAATCGATGGGAATTATGTAAAAGCACATCTGAGTGGCGAAAATGCCCGCATGGATATGCATCGTTACATTCTTTAAGCAATTGAGATCCCGGGAACCGTATTTTTGCGGTTCCCTTTTCATGTGCCCGTTGCAATCGGCTGTGTTCATGATATAATCCCATCAGCAGATTGAAACGAAAGACCGGAGGGATTCAGAAGTGAAAAGCCTGGGAATCATTGGTGCGGGAAGCATGGGAAGCAGCATTATTCGTGGTGTTCTGGATGCCGGATACATCCGCCAGAATCAACTGACTGTCTTCGACACGAATATGCAGAAACTGGAAGAGCTTTCAAGAGAACTACCGAGCGTTACATACTGTGATCATGCACTGGACCTGGCAAGGCAGTGTGATGTGATTATTCTTGCTGTAAAGCCGCATGTGCTCGGTGATGTGCTCGACACCATTGCATCTGCTCTATCAGGAAAGGCAATCATCTCTATTGCAGCGGGCTGGACCGTTGCAATGCTTTCAGAAGCATTAAAAGATACAGGTGCAACATATCTTCGGGTGATGCCGAATACACCGGCGATGGTTGGTGAAGGCATGACGGCATTATGCGAAGAACACACTCTCACGGAGGAGGATTTTTCCTTTGCACAAGGCATATTTGAAGCTTTGGGGCGAACGGTGATCCTTCCTGAGAGACTGTTTGACGGCGTTACGGCTATTTCCGGGTCCAGTCCCGCATATGTATACATGCTGATCGAAGCGATGATGCAGGGTGGTATTCAGCAAGGCATCCCCAAAGACACCGCGATTCAAATGGCAGCACAATCTGTGCTTGGAGCTGCACTGATGGTTCTTTCTTCCGGAGAACATCCTGCGGCTCTGAGAGATGCTGTATGTTCACCCGGGGGAACGACAATTGATGCAGTTGCCGTGCTGGAGAAAAATGGCTTCCGTTCTGCAATTCTTGAGGCAATGGATGCCTGTGCAGATAAATCTCGTAAAATGAGCAAAGGGTGAAAGCAAATCATGCAGCAGAGTCCGTCACGGAAGCATGTGATCATCTATACGGATGGGGCATGTTCTGGAAATCCAGGTCCTGGTGGGTGGGCGTGCGTTCTGAAATTTGGCGAGCATCGGAAAGAAATGAATGGATATATGCAGGAGACGACAAACAACCGAATGGAACTGTTTGCTGCAATTTCTGCGCTGGGAGCCTTGAAAGAACCATGCAGAGTGACTCTTTATTCGGATTCTTCCTACCTTGTTGATGCATTTGAAAAGCATTGGATCGAAGGCTGGCGTCGTGCCAACTGGGTTCGTAAAGATGGTACGCCTGTTCCCAACAAAGATTTATGGTTTATCCTCATGGCCCAGGCACGAAAACATGAAATCCGGTTTGTACATGTCGCTGGACACAGCACAAATGAGGAAAATAACCGATGTGATGAACTGGCAAGAAGTGCCATTGAAGAATGGAGATTAATTAATTCACCCCATGATGAAGACGGCCAGTTGATAACATTCCCTTCGGAAGGCATACGAAACGATGACAAGACAAAAAGCGGCATTTAATCGTGCCGCTTTTTGTCTTGAGAATAATAACAGTTATTAGAACATGGGTATTGGAGGATTGATTTCACTGTTTTTAGAAAATCTTCCCTTGATGGCGCGTACTCACAGCATGTCGTTGCTTTTTTCACCATTTGAATGTCCCGAATCATATTCTCTGGTGAATTCCCACGACCGACGATTTTCAGATGCGTAATTCCTGAATGATCGAGGTCATACAAAGCACATAAGCCACATCCGGTGGAGGAAAAGACTTCCGGGTCCTGGTCCATTTTCCGGGTAGACCAAGATGCATCAGAAGACAGGCTGCCGAGGAGATACGGAAGACGGCAAATGGGGGATAATTCATCGCAATGAACAGAAGCGCAAAGCGCTCCATGAAAGTGGCAGCGTTCATTCAGGACGAACGCCTCAAACTCACTGCAATGCTTTGCTGAAAGAATGCATTTCCTGATCTCAGAAACGGACAGGTGACGGTGGAATATGATTCTTTTGACGGTTGGAAAATCGAAAAGTGAAAGCGCTTCAGGATTCATCGTGAACGACTCTCCGCTTAGATGAACACGGATATCTGGAATCTGAGAATTCAGGTAATAAAGAAGAGCTGGGTCAGCAACGATGAATTCTGAAAATCCGTCAGAAAAACACTGACCGACAATATCCGTAACGATTGGGTATTGTTCTGGAAGATACGAAAGCGCATTCAAGGTTAATATGGCTGGAGCCCCTAAATCATCGATCATGGATCGAAGAACCAATAACTCATTTCTTCCCCCGATCTGTGCATGGGCATACCGTACTTCTCTGCGATTCAAGGGCGAATCCATCCCGTACTTTTCATACCAGCGGTCTGGAACGTAACCACAGAATACTTCATCTGCTCCAGCATGGATATAGGCAGGATAGTCATCAACATGTCCGAGTCCGGCTGTGATTTTCATCATATATCAATACCTCCTCAGAACAGCTGGAGAACAATCCGGTCACAACTGCTGCCCATAAGCGACTGGACATAGGAGCCATTGGAAAGGGAGTTTCCATCGAATCCCCAAAGAGTGTTATATTTTCCTATCATATGAAGGAAAGAAGGATACAGAAATGCATAGGATTTACAGGGAAATGTGCAATTTTGAGTATCATCGGATTCTGCACCCCTGTTTCCAAACAAAACAGCATTCCTGAGTGTGCATTGCAAAGCGGAATTCATGTGATAAAAAGGAAGAAAGAGCGAGAATGGAAGATTCAGAGGCGTTTCTGTCTGTTCATGACACTGTGCAGATGCACGTCTGATACCCATTTCGTTCAGTGCATGGATCCAGAAATCAGCATGCAGGGAGGAACACGCCGCAGGGCGGTGCAAGTACGCAATGCGTACATCACGAGGCACTCGGTTTAGAAGAGGGCCAAGTTCGATCTCAGCATCTGGAAAATTTTCCTGAATATAGCCTAGGAGACCCCAGTCATTTATAGATATTTCCTGGCGCGAGGGCAGATTTCCAAGCAGGTGACCGATAATATCGGTTATTCTATCAAAATTGCCCGGTGTTACAGGCGGGAGTGTCAAAACCGGATGGAGATTCTCAGACAATGCTTTGCGAAAAGCACGCAGCAGGATGTCTGCATCCGGAACAAGATGGGGACATATCATGCTGCCGAAATACAGCACTTTGATATGCAGCATAAGCGGATGCGAAAACGACGAATATGGTTCTGGGAAAATATGGGCAGGCAGATGAAGATAAGCATTTAGCAATGCAGGATTCGTGAAACTCAGTGCAGTGTTGGCAGATATCTGGTTCCAACTCGCATCCGGATGAATTGCGGAAAGCCAATTGTCCATTTGTTCTCGAATGGAAGAGGCAAAGACTGATTCCGCATCGGAAGGATACCCGACAAGATGACCGGAAATCTCTGCCATATCCATATGCGATCGCATGTCTGTATATTGAGTAATCTGAAGGATCAATTCGTGTGCATGTTGACGATAGCTCGAAGAAGATGTCTCAAGCCGTATCAGCATGTTATATGCATTTTGTTTTTCGATCTGAAGAGTATATTCATGAGGGTCCAGAAAGAGCGATACCCTCTCTTTTGGAAAATAGAAATGCAGTTCGATTGATTTACTGCTCAAAATCTGTTGTTTCCAGGGAAAGGGAATCTTGAAAGTAAACCCAAGAATGGACAGGTCTTCTGGAGAGCACTCAAGAAGTCCATCGCTTGTATGAACCATTGCGCAGATGCAGGCGGAAGAGATCAACATACCATCCCCTTTGTGTTCAGCATATCGGTTGTATGCGGAAAAGTCAATGCTGGAACTGAAACGGCAGTCGTGATACAATACAGGAGAAGCACATGTTATAACAACAATTATAAATGCAGCTTCACTCAGCGATGTACGAATAAGAGAGGATGCGTTTGATCATGCCACGTATGTTTATCATCGGGGATTCCACGGTGGAAGATAATCAGCCGCCTTTTCGCGGCTGGGGTTTTGCTATGCCTGAATTGGTAGCAGATGGAGTGGAAGTTCGGAATTATGCTTTATCTGGAAGATCTACGAAATCTTTTATTGCAGAAGGGCTTTTCAAACCTGTACAGGATGAAATATCCAAAGGTGACATATTGCTTATTCAGTTTGGCCATAATGATGAAAAGGACGATGAAGAGAGGCATACGGAC
>JAEEGL011573654.1_pt1 | contig 10308 bp, 9 predicted proteins | sample 9134231 | NCBI WGS metagenome assembly JAEEGL01 (sample SAMN16246548, study PRJNA631951) | gut metagenome | biome: gut microbiome; feature: rumen; material: fiber-attached | host: Bos | place: Iran: Karaj | collected 2018-10
ACAAAAGAAACAGATATTAAGTTATCACTTGAGTTAGACGGCAAGGGTGTATCAAACATTGATACAGGATGTGGCTTTTTAGATCACATGCTAACACTTTTAGCTAAACATGCTCGTTTTGATTTAGATGTATATTGCAAAGGCGATACAAATGTTGATTATCACCACACAGTTGAAGATATCGGCATAGCTCTAGGCGAAGCTTTCAATAAGGCAATCGGGGATAAAAAGGGTATTACTCGTTATGGTGATACAACTCTTCCTATGGATGAAGCATTAATCTTAACTGCTGTAGATATCTCAGGTAGAGGATGCTTAGGTTTTGATTTGCCACTTCGTGCTAAAAAGGTTGGAGATTTCGATACAGAACTTGTTGAAGAATTCTGGCTTGGCTTTGTAAGAAAGGCAAATATCGCTTTGCACATAAAAAAATTTGCAGGAACAAACACACACCACATCATTGAAGGTGCATATAAATCAGTTGGCCAATCTTTAAGAAAAGCCGTAAAGATTGATGAAGATTTTAAAGACGAAATCCCATCAACAAAGGGAGTATTGTAATGGTTACAATTATTGACTACGGCGTTGGTAATCTATTTTCTTTAAAAAGTTCATTTGCAGCACTAGGTGTTGATGTTCAAGTAACATCAGAAAAGAGCGCAATTTTGAACGCTTCTAAGATAATTTTACCTGGCGTTGGAGCATTTGAAGATGCATCTAAAAAATTGCATGATTCAGGCCTTGATGAAGTCTTAAAGACTTGTGCTAAAAAAGGCACTCCAATTATGGGTATTTGTCTTGGCATGCAAATGCTATTTGATAAAAGTTATGAAAATGGATGCTTTGAAGGACTAGGTCTTATAAAAGGTGAGGTTAGAGCAATATCTGAAGTTATTCCAAAAGATTTGAAGATTCCTCAAATTGGATGGAACGCTCTTGATATAAAAAAGGAAAGTCCAATTTTTAAATATATTAAAGATGGGGACTATGTATATTTCGTTCACTCATACTATGCAACAAATTGTGACGAAAGCATCATAGCAACAACTTCTTATGGAGCACCTTTAACTGCAGCTGTTCAATATAAGAACGTATATGGATGCCAATTCCACCCAGAAAAAAGTGGCGATGTAGGATTAAAAATCCTAAAGGCTTTTGTGGAGGTCTAAATGAAGATATTTCCAGCTATAGATTTATTTGATAAGAAAGCCGTTCGTCTATTTAAGGGCGATTATAACCAAATGACTGTATATTCAGAAAATCCTCTTGATGTTGCTAAGACTTTTAAAGCACTTGGAGCTACACAAATCCACCTTGTAGATTTAGAAGGTGCAAAAGATGGAACAACTCCAAATATTGAAGTTATAAAGGCTATCAAAAAAGAAACAGGACTTTTCTGCGAAGTCGGTGGTGGTATTAGATCTCTAGAGACTATAAAGACATATATTGATGCAGGAATCGATAGAGTAATACTTGGAACTGCAGCTGTAGAAAACAGAAGTTTTTTATTAGATGCAATTGCAAAATATGGTGAAAAGATTGCTGTTGGCGTAGACATTAAAGATGGATACGTTGCCGTTAAAGGATGGGTAGAAAAATCTCAAGAAACAGCGCTTGATTTTTGCAAATTCTTAGATGATATAAAAGTAAGAACAATAATTTGCACAGATATATCTAAAGACGGCGCCATGAAGGGCCCAAATTTGGAAATGTATAGAAATCTTGATAAATTGTTCAAGTTTGATATTATCGCCTCTGGCGGCGTATCAAATATCGAAGATATTATTGCTCTAAATTCGCTAAATCTATATGGAGCAATAGTTGGTAAAGCATATTATGTTGGAGCTATAGATTTGAAAAAAGCAATAGAGGTAACAAGATGATAACGAAAAGAATTATACCATGCTTGGATGTTAAACATGGAAGAGTAGTAAAAGGTGTTAACTTTAAAAACATTAACGATGTTTCATCTCCAGTTGAGCTTGCAAAATTCTATAGTGATTGCGGCGCTGATGAATTAGTATTTTACGATATCTCAGCATCATATGAAGAAAGATCTTTATTTACAGATATCCTTTGCGAAACTGCAAAATCTGTATTTATCCCTCTAACAGTTGGTGGTGGTATTAATACAGTTCAAGATTTTGATAGAGTTTTAAAATGTGGTGCAGATAAGGTATCTGTGAACTCAGGTGCTATTAAAAATCCAAACCTTGTATATGAAGCTGCAAAGCTATATGGTAATCAATGTGTAGTTATTTCAGCCGATGTAAAAAGAGTAAATGGAGTATTTAAAGTGTTTGCAAAAGGCGGTAGAGAAGAAACAGATTTAGAGGCCATTTCTTGGATCAAAAGATGTGTAGATAATGGAGCTGGAGAAGTTGTTTTAAACTCTATAGATACAGATGGTGTAAAGAAAGGTTTTGACCTTGAAATGTTAGACGCTGTTTGTAACGCTGTATCTGTTCCAGTTATTGCATCTGGCGGTGCTGGAAAGATAGAAGATTTTGTTGAATTATTTAAGAAACTACCAAAGGTAGACGCTGGTCTTGCTGCTTCTATATTCCACTTTAAAGAAGTAGAAATTAAAACATTAAAAGAGGAATTAAGAAAGAACGGAATATCTGTTCGTTTGTGAGGTAAATATGATTAATATTGATGAATTAAAATTTGATGAAAAAGGATTGATTCCAGCTATTGTTGTAGATGCAAAATCTAAGAAGGTTTTAACACTTGCATATATGAATAAAGAAAGCTTGAAAATTTCAATGGAAAAGGGACTTACATGTTTTTGGTCACGTTCTCGTCAAGAACTATGGCTAAAGGGAGAAACAAGTGGAAATTACCAACACATCGTTTCAATTACTGCAGATTGTGATAAAGATGCATTAGAAATTTTAGTTGAAAAAGATGGACCTGCTTGCCACCTTGGAAATGAATCTTGTTTTGAGAACAATTTAGTTTATCAATCAGAAGATTTACATGAATTTTCTCTACAAGGTTTACTAAAACTTATTGAGGGAAGAAAAATTGAAAAGAAAGAAGGATCTTATACAACATATTTATTCGAAAAGGGATTAGATAAGATTTTGAAGAAAGTTGGTGAAGAATCTACTGAAGTTATCGTTGCTGCAAAGAATAACGACAAAGCAGAAACAATATATGAAATTTCAGATTTGACATACCATGTTTTAGTTTTAATGATTCAAATGGGTATCTCAATTGAAGATATTCATGATGAACTTGCATCTCGTCATGTTATCGACCACAAGGTTAAACAAGAAAAGATGACAAAATAATTTTATTTTAATATTGGTCATTAAAAAGGCGCTCTAAATCGAATTAGGGTGCCTTTTTTGTCGCAGGCGCGCATTGAAAATATATGTGTGTATGTGTTAATATATATAACGATGGACACATTATTTGATTTTGCAACGAAGAATATGGCACCACTTGCCGATAGAATGAGACCAACTACTTTAGATGAGTTTGTTGGACAAGAGCATATTGTTGGTGAAAACATGCTACTTCGTCGTGCTATTAAAGCTGGCACACTAGGAAGCTGTATTTTTTATGGCGGTCCTGGTTGTGGTAAAACAACTCTTGCAAATATTATCGCGAATTCAACTAAATCAGATTTTATTAAATTAAATGCGGTATCTTCTGGCGTTCAAGATGCTAAAAAGGCAATTGATGATGCAACTCGTAATCTTCAATTATATGGAAGAAAAACATATCTATTGCTTGATGAATGCCATAGATGGAATAAAGCACAATCTGATTGCGTACTAGAAGCTATCGAAAAAGGGAATATTATATTCATTGGTTCAACAACCGAAAACCCATTTGCTTCTATGACAAAAGCTATAGTTTCTCGTTGTAGAGTTTTTGAATTCAAGAAAATTGAAGATAAAGATATCATAAAGCTTTTAAAAAGAGCGCTACAAGATAAGACAAAAGGCCTTGGAAATTATGATGTAGAAATTGAAGAAGATGCGCTAAAGCATATTGCTTTTGCGGCAGCTGGCGATGCAAGAAATGCGCTTAATTCATTAGAGCTTGCCGTTTTATCTACAGATCCATCAAAAGATGGAAAGATTCACATAACACTTGAAGTTGCTCAACAATCTTCTCAAAAACAAGTTTTATCTATAGATGAATCAGAATATTACGATATGATTTCAGCATTTATTAAATCTATGCGTGGATCTGATGCAGATGCGGCTGTATATTGGGCAGAAAGATTGATAGATTCAGGATGCGATCCATTACTTGTTGCAAGAAGAATTATAATTCATTCAGTAGAAGATGTTGGCTTAGCAGACCCAAGAGCTTTAGTTGTGGCAACATCAGCTATGACTGCATTCCAAAATATTGGTCTTCCTGAGGGAAAGAAAATATTACTTGAAGCTGCAATTTATGTAGCCGAAGCTCCAAAGTCACCATCTGTTGAATTCGCAGAAGCTAAGGCTGAAGATTTAGTTAGAAATCATCCAAATGGACCTGTTCCTATTTATTTGCAAGACCCAAATTATAAATTAGATAAAGTATCTGGGTATAAATATCCACACTCGTTTGGCGGTTGGGTAGAACAACAATATCTTCCAGATAATATTAAAGACGAAGTAATTTATGAGCCATCGCAAAATGGCGAAGAAAAATATTTGCTTAGAGCAAAAATAATGAAGAAAAATAAGGTAGAAAACAAAAAAAGAGAGGACTAAATTATGGCATTAATGCAAATTTCTCACTTATCTAAAAGATATAAGAATTCTCAAAAACTAGCAGTAGATGATATATCTTTTGAAGTAAACGAAGGGGAAGTATTCGGATTTTTAGGACCAAATGGTGCTGGAAAATCTACAACAATCAAGTGTATTACTGGTATTTTACCAATAACAGAAGGTCAAATATCAATTTGTGGTCATTCAATTATAGATGATCCAATTCAAGCAAAATTAAATCTTGGTTTTGTTCCAGATAATCACCAAATGTATGAACAACTAACAGCTCGTGAATACATTAACTTTATGGCAGATATTTACCACGTAGGAAAAGAAGATAGAAAAATTAGAGCAGATAAGATGCTTGAGCTTTTCGATTTATCTTCAGTTGTAGATAATCAAATCTCAACATTTTCTCATGGTATGAAACAAAAAGTATGTGTAATTGGTGCTTTAGTTCACAATCCAAAGCTATGGATTTTGGACGAACCATTAACAGGACTTGATCCTAAATCTTCATATGAATTAAAAGAACTTATGAAAGAGCATGTAAAAGAGGGAAATTCAGTATTCTTCTCATCTCACATGCTAGAAGTTGTTGAAAAAGTTTGCGACAGAATCTCAATCATAAATGGTGGAAAGCTAGTTATGACAGGTGATTTAGACGAAATTAAATCTAAATCTTCAGATTCATCACTTGAAGAAATCTTCTTATCTATTACTGGTGTTAAAGAAGAAGGCTCAAATTCTGAAACAAAAGAGGAAGTAAAGGACGTATTTGCAAATGACACAAACAAGTAATTTAGCAACTTTAATAAAGTTCAATTTTAAATACTATCTAAAACCTAGATTCGAAACTAAGAAAGATAAGCGTAGATATTATATTTTAATGGGCATCATTGCTGCTTCCTTATTAGTACCACTTGTTTCGTTAATTGTAGGTATTTATTCTTTTATAGTATCTTCACAAAATATAGAAGCAACAAAGGGCTTATTGTCATCGTTGTTTTCTGCATCTCAAATAGCAACATTAATATTTGGATTAACTACATATCTTCAAGTTATGTATTTATCTAAAGATAAAGAAATTTTAGCAACGCTACCGGTAAGACCATCTGAAATCTTTATTTCTAAATTGTTGACAGTAACTGTCATGGAAGGATTAATTTCTACAGTTTTGGTTATTCCATCAACTATAGTTATTGCTATAGCTCTAGGATCAATCGGGGCTCCAGTTGGAATAGCATACTATTTATTAATTCCTGTAGCAGTAATTACATTGCCACTTTTAGTTATATTGTTGATTTCAATCATAGCGTTCCCAGCAATGAAGTTCTATTCATTCTTAAAGAAGCATCAAACTATTGGAGCTATCTTAATAGTAGTTTTAATTGTTGGCATTGTTATGGCAATTTATATTCCATTATATACAAGCATGCCATCATCAAGCACGACGCCACCAGATGGAATTCCTGTAGATGATTCTATTCCTGAAGAAGAGGCTTCTCAACAAGCTATAAATTCAACTATGGATAGCATAGCAAATATTGGCGGATATATGATTCATACTAAAGCTTTAGTTGGTGCAATGTTTGGTGAAAATGTTGGAATAAATCTATTGATTTATTTTGGTATAACACTTGGCGCTCTTGCTATTGGTATTGGGCTTTCGATGTTATTGTATAGATCAACACTTCAATCTTTAGATGATAATGTTTCATCATCAGCACTTGCTAAAAAAGAATATGTTGAATCTTCTGTTCAACGTGCACTTATCAAGAGAGAATTATCTGTTGTTGGTAGAGACATGGCAAAGCTTATAAACCTTTTAATGAGTTATGTTATGGGGCCAGCAATTATATTTGTAATGTTATTCATTATGAAGATGAACTCTGGCGGTGCCGCAGAAGGGGATGCGCTTTCTATGAATGCATTTTCTTTAGGATTCGCATTTGGGTATGGAGTATTTATGATAGGCGGCTCAAATGTAGGCGCATCTGCTGGTATGTCACTTGAAGGAAAGAGTTTTGCAATTTTAAAGACCCTTCCAGTTAGAGGCGTAGATATCTTTAAAGCAAAATTGCTGATATTAGATGCTGGCGCTATGATAAGTATCTTAGTTTCTTTAATTATTACAATGATTCTGGTGCCAGGTAATATCATAGATATTATAGGTTATATTATTTGTTCAGTTTTGACTGTTGGCTCACTTAATGCCTTTGCATTGTTTAGAGATTTGAAGCATCCAAAACTTGAATGGACAATCATTAAAGATATAACAAAGAATAATATGTCAACCTTAATTCCACTTGCAGTAGCAATTCCAGAAGCAGTACTTGGAATTGGTTTACCAATTGTATTTGCTATATTCATTCCAAATAAATATATAGCATCAGCAATTACGTGGTCTATATTAGTAGTTGGCGCTCTAATTTATTATTTTGTATTACGGCATGGCGTATTTGCAAAAGTAGATAAACAATTTGAAGAGGTAGAAGCATAATGAGACATTTAAGTATCGATCTTGGAGACGTAAGAATAGGCCTTGCAATGTCAGATTCTATGGGAATTATTGCAAACGGGCTTGAAACTTATCAAAGAAAGTTCATTTATAAGGACGTTGAATATATCGCGAAAATAGCTATGGATAATGGTGTAAAATGCGTTGTTATGGGACTTCCTATAAATATGAATGGAACAAGCGGCGAAAGAGTAGATAAGGCAAAAGAATTTGCAGGTCTTTTAGATCAAAAGTTCAAAGAATTAAATTACGAATGCAAGATTGATTACCAAGATGAACGTTTAACAACGGTCTCATCAGAGCGAGTTTTAATAGAAGCTGGCATGAGACGTGAAAATAGAAAGAAGGTTATTGATAAGGTGGCAGCGACTATCATTTTACAGACATACCTTGATTGTCATCCAGGAAGGTAGATGAATAAAAAGATAAAATTACTTTCATTAAGCACATTTTTAATTGCAAGTTTAATGCTTGCAATGTGCTTTTTTGTAGTATTTTTATCTGATAGCGTTCATGCTGATGGATTTTCTGTACAAATTGTTGATGATTCGGACCACGCAACTACAATTGGCACGATAAACGATGTCACGGATATTACTTTAACTCAAATTAAAGCAAATGCTGATGAACAAGATGGCTATACTTACGAATATTACATTTTAGATGATACTCAGCCCGGCCAAAGAGGCGCAAAGATAGAAGGGAATGATCCAATTGCTGTTTCTGGAGATATGTTCATTATTCGAGTAGGTACAATACAAACTTTTAATCTAAAGATTTATAAAGATACTTTTAATGATGAACATCCTATCGAGCTTCAATTTGATTATGGCGAAAACATAAATACAAGAGTTAAAAACGAAGAAACAAGTGGCAAATTGTATTTATATTACAATAGAAGTGGACAAAAATATGAAAATACAGATTTTTCCCTTACAGGTGATTTAGATATTTGTAGAGTAGAAGCATATTTTGTGTTAGTTTATGATGATGGTGATCCAGGTGTTTGCATTAAATCAGAACTTGTTCCACAAACAGCTACGTATAATTTAGCTAAATATAATACAGAAGCAAAATACGAATACCATTATTTTTATTACGATATAGCAAATTCTGAAATAAAAGATGAAGTTATTCCTCAAAATACAAAACTTTCAGAAAATGGTTATATAAATTATGATTATCATATTAAGTTTATTCAAAAGAAAACTCTTTTAGAGTTTACGCTATCTAATAATCAAAATACAGATACAAAGACAGTTGTATATTCTGAACCATATGGCACATTATTTGCAAATCCAGCTCGTGCTGGTTATGATTTTACAGGCTGGTTTTATAAAGGTGACAAAATCACTTCAACTTCAATAGTTAATGAAAAAGCTAACCATATGCTTGAAGCCGGTTTTTCTCCAAAGCATTATACAGTAAAATTTGATCCACAAAATGGAGAGACGATAAAGAATGTAGAAGTTACATTTAATGCGCCAATTGAAGGCATTACAAATCCGCAAAAGACAGGCTATGTATTTTTAGGTTGGAAATATAATAGTGAAGTATTTGACCCAACAAAACCATATAACATTCCAGATAACATAACAGTTAAAGCAAATTGGGTGCCTTTGACGTTTGATGTCCAATATATAATCGAAGATGAAGTTATAAAAAAGACGGTATCTTTTGATGAAGAAAATGTAAATTTATCTTCGCCTAAATTAGAGTCTTTAAAAGAAAATAACATCATCTTTGGACTTTCTTATCAAGATAAAGATGGCATAAAGCTTTTAACAGGTTCAAATTTAATCGTTGAAAAATGGCATTATTTAAATGGATTTGATGTTGAAATCGTTATGATGCCAAAGACTGTTGAATATAAGTCTTTATTAGAGCTACCAAAAACTTACACATCAGATTTGCATATATATTTAGATGATGAAGCCATCATAGATGGTATTATCTCAAAGAAGATTGGGTATCATAAGCTAAGTGTAAAAAATTCTGCGGATGAAGTTGTGTATGAAGAAAAAATTACAATTAAAGAAGAATTTTCTTTTGAAACAGAAAAAGAATATAATACGCCACTTTATTTAAGTGGAATCGATGCAAAAGTAGTTGTAGATGGTGAAGAAGTTGATTCAGCAGATTTCAGAATAGATAAAAATGGAACACATACAATAGTCGTTTTAGGGGCAGATGGCTATGAAAGCACGTATGTTGTAACTTATTCAAATCCAAGTTATAAAAGAGCATGGATATTATTTGGAATTGCAATGGCAATAGGTGTTGGCGTTGCAATATTAGCGATTTTTGGAAGAAGGAAGGTTGTTAAATATGACGTCAATAGAGAATAGCGCACTTCCTATGATGATTATTTATCTAATTGCCTCTACAATCGTTATTGGATATAACGCATATGTTGAAATTGTATTTAGATTAAGAAGAAAGATTTCATATAAGAACTATAAGTTCTTTGAGCCATTCTATCTACTTAAGTTGAATATATATAACATAGTTGCTATGGGCGTTGTAGCGTTCTTATCAATTATTCTTTTTGCGCTATATATCTGGAGCAATGTTGTAAGAATATATTGTATTGTGTTTATTCCAATGATTCTTTCAATGAGCTTATTTATCTATTACGAATTCTCAAGATTGAATTATAACAATGAAGATATCATAACATTTGATCCATATTTTAGAGATTTGTATAAAATTGAAAGATCTAAAACTGCAATTTTAAATAAGATTTCTATAGTTGAAACAGACTTTAAGAAGCTATCTTCTGAATTGATGACTAAATTCAAAGCATTTAATACGCTTTTGCCAAACAAGGAAAAAGAGCAGGAATTCCAAGCATTCATTGATAAATGCAATAAAGAATTTGAAAAAAATAGGGGAGAACTTGTAAATTACAACAAGAGCGTTATTTCTCAATTTGATAATTCTTTAAACGATTTCTTAACTTTAGGCTTAGCTACAGATTACGAAATCCCAGAATTCCATACAATAGATGTTCAACAAATGTTTGGATACATAACAGAACTTAGAACAATGTTTGAAACTTAT
>JAEEGL015425723.1_pt1 | contig 10308 bp, 9 predicted proteins | sample 9134231 | NCBI WGS metagenome assembly JAEEGL01 (sample SAMN16246548, study PRJNA631951) | gut metagenome | biome: gut microbiome; feature: rumen; material: fiber-attached | host: Bos | place: Iran: Karaj | collected 2018-10
CGAACAGATTGCCTCCGCTGACGGCGACAGGCTGACAGCTCTGCTGCAGGAGGCCAGCGAGGTTTTCGACAAGCTGAAAAAACTCAGGTAAGACCACTTTTTCCGGAGCATTGGGCGATCTCCGGAACCGACCGGCATTGCGCCGTTTCAGAAGGAGAGGATTCCATTGTCGCTTTCACCCGATTCCAGGCAGAACCGTCTGGATGAACTGTATGAGTACGGTAAATCCAAAGGCACCGTTTCCTATAAAGAAATCATGGACCGGCTCACCGGAATGGATCTGGACGCCGATCAGCTTGATCATGTACTGGAAACGCTGGAGGCTTACGGCGTTTCCGTTGTGAACGAAAATGCCGACCGCCAGATCACCCTGACGGATGAACAGGCCGCGGATCAGGCGGCCGAGGCAGCCAGGATCGAAGGCGAAACGCCCATCGACCTGAGCGTTCCGGAAGGCATCAGCATTGACGATCCGGTGCGGATGTATCTCAAGGAAATCGGCAAGGTGCCGCTGCTGACCGCTGAAGAGGAAATTGAAATCGCCAAACAGCTGGAAGCGGGGGACGAAAGCGCCAAGCAAAAGCTGGCGGAGGCCAACCTCCGGCTGGTGGTTTCCATTGCCAAACGGTATGTGGGCCGCGGCATGCTGTTCCTGGACCTGATTCAGGAAGGCAATCTGGGGCTGATCAAGGCGGTGGAAAAGTTTGATTACCGTAAAGGGTTCAAATTCTCCACCTATGCCACCTGGTGGATCCGCCAGGCGATCACCCGCGCCATCGCCGATCAGGCCAGAACGATCCGCATCCCCGTCCACATGGTGGAAACCATCAACAAACTGATCCGGATTTCCCGGCAGCTGCTGCAGGAATACGGCCGCGAGCCTACACCGGAAGAGATTGCCAAGGAAATGGGCATCTCCGAAGCGAAGGTCCGTGAAATCATCAAGATCGCCCAGGAACCGGTCTCCCTGGAGACTCCCATCGGCGAGGAAGAGGACAGCCATCTGGGCGACTTCATCCCGGATGAGGATGCGCCTGCCCCGGCGGAAGCCGCATCCTTCGCGCTCATGAAGGAGCAGCTCATGGATGTGCTCGATACCCTCACCCCCCGTGAGGAAAAGGTCCTGCGCCTGCGCTTCGGCCTGGATGACGGGCATCAGCGCACGCTGGAAGAAGTCGGAAAGGAATTCAATGTGACCCGTGAGCGCATCCGCCAGATCGAAGCCAAAGCCCTGCGGAAGCTCCGCCATCCGTCACGCAGCAAAAAACTGCGCGATTATCTTGACTGAACCCTATGGCCATCACGCTTGACGCCCGCCTGTCCCTCGCATTTGATCTGTACGATCCCTGTGAGCTGGCGGCGGATATCGGAACCGATCACGCCCATTTACCGGCCGCGCTCCTGCAGCGCGGCCGCTGTCAGCATATGATCCTGACGGACATAAGCGAAAGCGCTCTGGACAACGCCCGGGGAGAGATCATCCGCCTCCGCCTGTCCGACAGGGTCACCTTTCGCTGCGGTGACGGCTTCCTGCCGCTCCGGGAAGCATGCGGGATGATCTCGGTGACGGGCATGGGCGGCCGGACCATCCGGGACATCCTGCTTGCCGGACAGGAACGTCTGCAGGGCGCTTCCCTCATTCTCTCTGCGCATACAGACCTGCCCCTGATCCGGGAAGCAGTCTGCCGCATCGGATACCACCTGGACCGGGAAGAGCCCTGTTTTTGTGCCGGACGCTTTTACCTGGTCCTTCGGGCCCGTCCCGGCGCGGCAGAGATGACGCCGCGGGAGATCCGCCTCGGCGGCCCCCTGTTCGATTCCGCCTCCGGTCAGCTGATCCCCTATCTCCGCCGCCGCCGCGATGTCCTTCAGGAAAAGCTGAACGGCCTTTGCTCCGCCGGCATGCCGGATGAGGCACAGATCGCGCTCCTCCGGGAAGACATCGCCTTCTACAACGAGTGCATCGCCTCCCCCGCACCGTCGCGGACATCATCCCGCTTCACTCCTGATCCCTGAACCCCTAATCCCTGAAAGCGGAGGTCCCCCATGACAGTATATGATTTCTATCTCCTGATGGATCAGATCGCTCCCTTCGACACCCAGGCGGAATTCGACAATTCCGGTTTGCTGGTCGGTTCCCCGTCTGCAGAAGTCTCCGTCGTCCTGCTCGCGCTGGATGTCACGGAGGCGGTGATCGATGAGGCTGTCGCTCTTGGCGCGCAGCTGATCATCACCCATCATCCGCTGATGTTCTCCGCCCGCCGGCAGATGACTGACGAGGATTACGAAGGCCGCCTCATCCGCCGTCTGGTCCGGGAGGATATCAGCCTGATCGCTGCCCATACCAATCTGGACCAGGCCCCCTGCGGCATCAACGATACCCTGGCGGAACTCTGCGGTCTCACGGAGATCACGGGTGAAGGTTTCTTCCGCAGCGGTCTGCTGCCCGAAGCGATGACGGCTGCCGCCTGTGCGGAAGAACTCGGCCGCCGGCTCGGGACGGTCGTCCGCCTCATGGGTCCGGAGGATGCTGTGATCCGCCGGATCGGACTGTGCAGCGGCGGCGGGAGTGATGAGTGGGCCTCTGCCGTGAGAACCGGCTGCGACGCCTTCCTGTCCGGAGAGATCAAGCATCATCTCGCCCTGGCGCTGGCCGACCGCGGGATCGTCGCCTTCGAATGCGGTCATTTCGCCACCGAAGAGCCGGGGATGGAGGTTCTTGCCGTTGCTTTACAAAAGGCGCTTCCTGCGTTAGAATGTAATGTGAGGGTTTATGTGTCAGAGGTTCCGGCCTATGCCTTCCCTCGCTGACCGTGACAGGCGGTTTACATGATTCCTGTCAGAAGGAGGCTCCTTGTATGGAAAAGTACGAAGCGCTGTGGGCTTATCAGACAGAAGATATGAAGGCGGACGCCATCGCCAATGCGATCAAGCGTTCCCCCACCCGCCAGAAGCTTGAAAAGGCCCGTGATTTTATTCTCGACCGGCAGAAGAAGTACAAGCAGATCGAAGAAGACGTTTCCGCCATGGTTGACCGGAAAGACATCATTGCCCAGGCCGTTGACCGCGCCAGGGAGCAGCTCCAGGTCCTGCAGACCCGCTATGAGAACGAAGCCCTTTCCACGCCTGAAGAAGTCAAGGCCCTGCTGTCAGAAGTCAGCCGCTGCCGCGACACGATCCGCCAGTATGAGGCGGAAATCAGCCGCATCGTTAAGGAGACCGACTCGAACGACAAGCTTCAGCGCAGCGTCAGGCTGGAAGCAGCGAACGCCAAGAAGGCTTTTGATCAGCTGAAAGCTGATTATGAGGAAGAATCCAAGAGTAAGAAGGGAGAGCTGGACGCCCAGCGTGCCAGGGCCCGAGAGCTGATGGACCAGGTGGATCCCGCCCTGCTGGAGGAGTACGAGACGATCAAGAAGCATATCTCTCCTCCGGTCGCCCGGCTGACCCACGGCCAGTGCTCCGGCTGCAATACATCCCTTCCCTCCGCTACGCTTTCGAAGATCAAGAACGGTGCGCTCATCGAGTGCGAGACCTGCGGGCGGATGATCATCCAGTAACACGAAGGCAAACTGAACGGGCGGTTCATTGTGAACCGCCCGTTTTCTGTCTCTCGTTCTTTTTCCTTATCAGAAGGTTCGGACCGACAGGTTCCAAAAAGGAGACCGGAAAGCCCTTTGGTCATTGTTTGACGATCTCCAGATTCGGAGAGCAGTCAGTAAATGCATTCTCCCCGATCTCGGCTGTTTCCGGCAGCGTGACCCTGCTCAGCATCGCGCACATCTGGAACGCGCTTGTGCCGATCTTCTTCAGTGATGCGCCGAAGGAAACCTCCTGCAGGCTTGCGCAGGCCAGGAAGGCGAAATCTTCCACCGTTTCCACCGTTTCCGGGATCGTGACATCAGCAAGCATCGGGTCCCCTCCGAAGCAGCAGGTACCGATACTGGTCACGCCGTCCGGGATCGTCACCTGTTTCAGGCTGGCACACTGGTAAAATGCCATGCTGCCGATATGCTTGATCGTGTTTGGCAGGATTGCCGTCTCGATCGTCAGGAAATTGAAAGCCTGGTCCCCGATGGCGACGACCGGGTGATCGTCCAGCGTATCCGGAATGACCATTTCAGCCGAAGTGCCGGTATAGCTGATGACGACGGCGCCGTCCTCGCCTTCCGGCAGCTGGTAGATGAAATCCCCGCTGGTATACTTTTCTCCCGTATCATATCCGGCGATCGTCTTGAAGTCGGCCTTGCCTTCCTCTTCCTCGAATTCCTCTTCCTCAAACTCCTCGTCGCCGAAATCCTCGTCGTCCCAATCGTCTTCCGCGAAGGTGACCGTGAAACTGAACATAACCGCCACTGCAAGAAGCAGCGCAAAGAGACGCTTTTTCAGTTTGATCACCTCCTGAATCCTATAGCTTTCATTATTATACTTCCTGTATGCAAAAAAAGCAACCTCCCTCCTGATTTCATACAGGCTATTGACGAACCGCCGAACCTGTGATATTCTTTCGCTGAAAACGTTACCGTTACCGTTTCCGGAAATCTGCAAAAACGGAGGTAATACAACCATGAAAGTCTATACGATCCGGGACATCGCCGAAATGGCCGGGGTTTCCGTCACCACGGTCAGCCGCGTCCTGAATCACCGGCCGGACGTTAACCAGGCTACACGCAAAAAGGTGGAAGAGATCATCCGCGACTGCCATTTTGTCGGCAACTCCAACGCGAGGGGCCTGAAACAGGGAAACGAAGTGATCGGCGTGGTGATCCGCGGACGCTCCAATCCGTTCCTCAGTTCCCTGGCGGAAGCGATCCTCGACCGGGCGGATACAGTGCCCGACAATTTTGTGACAGAGTACATCGACGAAAAGGACGATGAGTTCCAGACTGCCGTCCGGATGACCCGGCAGAATCATGTCAAGGGACTGATCTTTGTCGGCAGCCTGATCGATGACCGGGTCCGCGCGATTAAGGGGATGGACGTACCGATGGTTTTCACCACCGTCAACGCCGAAATGGCAGCCCTGCCCCGTGCCTCTTCCATTGCTGTGGACGATCGCGCCATGGGCCGGCTGGTCGCCGAGGAGCTGCTCTCCCTCGGACATACGCGGATAGCTGTTTTCGGGTCCAATCCGGTTGCGGGAGACTCGCTTGCCATGCGTTTTTCAGGCTTCTGTGAAGCTTATGCGGAGCGTGGTCTCACCTATGACAAAACGCTGTATCGCGAAACCCGGTTCTCCTATGATGCCGGGTATGAAGTCGCAAAGGTTTTCTTCGAGGAACGCCCGGACGCCACAGCGCTCTTTGCCATGAGCGATACGGTCGCAGTCGGCGCGATCCGCGCGCTGAAGGATCTCGGGCGCTCCGTTCCCGGGGATGTCAGCATCGTCGGTTTTGACGGGATCGACATCAGCCGGTTCATGGTACCGCGCCTGACCACGGTCGAACAGCCCGTCGGCGAGATCGCCCGCCGCAGTGTCAATCTCCTCCTGGACATGATGGAAAAGAGAGCCGCCCCGCGCCACATCCTGGTGGAGGCCCTGTTCCGGAAGCGCGAATCCATCGCCCAATGTTCACGCACCTGATTGAAAGGTAGGTATTGTTCATGCGTACCAGCGGCATCCTGATGCATATTTCCTCCCTTCCTTCTCCCGGTGGCATCGGCTCTATGGGGCAGGAAGCATACGAGTTTGCGGATTTCCTGCAGGCTTCCGGAATGACCATCTGGCAGGTACTCCCTGTCGGTCCGACCGGTTATGGCGAGAGTCCTTACCAGTCTTCCTCCGTCTTTGCAGGCAACCCGCTGCTGATCTCCTGTGAACGGCTCCGTGAAGAAGGTCTCCTGCAATTCACGGATGAAGAGGAATTCCAGCCGGAGGATCCGGAAACCGTCGATTACGAATCCGTCCGGAAGAACAAGGACATGCTCCTGCGCCGCTGTTTCGCGCAGTCCGCCGGAAGGCTCAGCGGCCAGATCCGGGAATTTGTGTCCATGAACCCCTGGGTGGAGGATTTTGCCCTCTTCACCGCGGTCAAGAATCATTTTGATCAGGTCATGTGGACCAAATGGCCCGATGAAGGCATCCGCTGCCGCCGGCCGGAAGCCGTGAAGAAGTACTCAGAACAGCTCCGCAGCGAGATCGAATACCATATCTTCTGCCAGTATCTGTTCCGCCGCCAGTGGTTCGATCTTAAAAAATACTGCAATGACCGATCGATCCTGCTCTTCGGGGATATGCCCATCTATGTGGCGGAAGATTCAGCCGACACATGGACGCACCCGGAGATCTTCCAGCTGGACCGGGCCCTGATCCCGAAAAAGGTCGCCGGCGTTCCCCCGGATTACTTCTCGGAGGACGGCCAGCTCTGGGGTAATCCGCTCTACCGCTGGACCTATCTCCGTTTCTGCCGGCACTTTGACTGGTGGGTGGACCGGATGCGCGGCATGGCCGAGCTGTATGATATGATCCGGATCGATCATTTTATCGGCTTTGCCAATTACTATTCCGTAAAGCACGGCATGCCAAACGCCCGGAAGGGTAAATGGGTCATCGGTCCCGGAAAGTCGCTCTTCAAGCGTCTGAACAGGGAAGTCCCGGGGATTCGCATCATCGCCGAAGATCTCGGCTGTGTCAACGCGAGGGTTCGCCGCCTGCTGAACTGGTGCGGATATCCCGGCATGAAAGTACTGACCTTCGGCTTCGATTCGGATGAAACCAACCCGCACCATCCGGATAATTACACAGAAAACACGGTCGCCTATACCGGCACCCATGACAACGATACGACGCGCGGCTGGGCTGAAAAGGCGGATCCGAAAGTCCTTGCCTTTGCTGAAAAAACGCTGGGCTTCAAAACGCCTGAAGAAGCGCCTGACGCCTTTATCCGTTTCCTTTTCAGAGGCCCCTGCGATACGGTGATTATCCCGATGCAGGACATCCTCGGTCTGGACGGCTCCGCGCGTATGAACTATCCCGGCACGATCGGCGGAAACTGGCTCTGGCGCATGAAACCGGACATGCTTTCCCTGGACCTGTCCATGAAATACTACCGGCTGAACAAAGAAACCAACAGATAACGGAGGAAGAACACAGAATGAATGCCAAGCAATTGATGAAGGATGCTGAGCAGCGCCTGATGACCGAATGCCACAAGGAACTTCCGCAGGCGACCGCCGCGGAACTCCACAACGCGCTTTCCGGCGCCGCCATGGACGCGCTTGCCCCCCTCTGGGCAAAAAAGGAAGCTGAGCGTTTCCCCCGCCGCCAGGCAGCTTACCTGTCCATGGAATTCCTGGTCGGCCGGCTGATCTATAACAACCTGTACTGTATGGGCCTGCTGGATGAAGTCCGGGACCTGCTGAAAGCAAAAGGCGTCGATATCGCGCTGCTGGAAGACGTTGAGGACGACGCTTTCGGAAACGGCGGCCTCGGCCGTCTGGCAGCCTGCTTTCTGGACAGCGCCGTCACCTGCAATGTGCCGCTGACCGGCTATGGCCTGCGTTTCCGCTACGGCCTGTTCAAGCAGGACTTCGTGGACGGCCGCCAGGTCGAAGAACCGGATGACTGGTCAAAGTTCGGCGATCCCTGGTCTATCTGCCGCCCGGATGAGGCCGTCGTCGTTCCCATGAAGACCGGCGATGTGCTCGCCGTTCCCTATGATATGCCGGTCGTCGGCTTCGGCGCGAAGAATATCGGCACGCTCCGTCTCTGGCAGACTGAAAGCCTCCATGAGATCGACTTTGCCCTCTTCAATACCCAGAACTACCCGAAGGCTGCCGCGGACAAGAACAAGGCCGAGGATATCACCAAGTTCCTCTATCCCAACGACACCCGTCGGGAAGGCAAACAGCTGCGCGTCCGCCAGCAGTATGTTCTGGTCTCCGCGACCATGCAGGATATCCTGCGGGGATACCGGAAACGCCATGGCAGCGACTATTCCTTCTTTGCGAAGGAAGTAACCGCCCAACTGAATGATACCCATCCCACAATGGCAATCCCGGAACTGATCCGCCTGCTGGGCGAGGACGGGGTTCCCTTTGAACAGGCTTTCCTGATCGCACGGGACACCTTTGCCTATACCAACCATACCGTCATGCAGGAAGCCCTGGAAAAGTGGGACCTGAGCCTGCTCTCCTCCGTCTGCCCGCAGATCGTTTCCATCATCCGGAAGATCGACGCCCGTTTCCGGAAAGAGATGAAGAAGCTCGGGAAAGAGATCACTCCTTCCCTGTGCATCGTCCTGGACGGACGGGTACATATGGCGGAGCTGGCCGTCTACGCGACCCACGCCACCAACGGCGTTGCCGCCCTGCACAGTGAAATCCTGAAGAACGATCTTTTTGCCGACTGGTATGCCATCTGGCCGGAACGCTTCCAGAACAAGACCAACGGCATCACCCAGCGCCGCTGGCTGGGTCTGTGCAATCCCGAACTCTGCAGGCTGATCACCGATCAGATCGGTCCGGGCTTTGAGACGGACCTGGACCTGCTGAAAAAGCTGGTCCCGAAGATCAACGCCTCTCTTTGCAATAAGTTCCGTACCGTGAAGAAAACAAAGAAGAAGCAGCTGGCCGCCGAGATCAGCCGCCGGGAGGGTGTCACCCTGGATCCGGACATGGTCTTTGACGTGCAGGTAAAGCGCCTGCATGAATACAAACGCCAGTTCATGAATGCCCTGAGCATCCTCGCGATCTACGACCAGCTGAAACGCGGCCAGCTCAGTGATCTGCCGCCGGTCGCCTTCATCTTCGGCGCCAAGGCAGCACCGGGCTATGACCGGGCCAAAGCGGTCATCCACTGGATCAACATGATCGCAGACAAGGTTAACAACGATCCGAAGACCAGGGACCGCCTGAAGGTCGTCTTCGTCCGGAACTATAACTGCTCCTGGGCGGAGAAGATCATCCCTGCCGCGGACATCTCCGAGCAGATCTCCCCTGCCGGAACGGAAGCATCCGGCACCGGCAACATGAAGCTCATGCTCAACGGCGCTGTAACCCTCGGCACCTTCGACGGGGCGAATGTGGAGATCGTCGAGGAAGCAGGCAGGGAGAACAATTATATCTTCGGCGCCACGGTGGAAGAACTGGAAAAGATCAAAGCCACCTATGACCCGAAGGCGATCTATAAGAAGAACGCCCTGCTCCGCCGGGCCCTGGACACCCTGACCGACGGCACCTTCCCGGATGACGACGGCGCGCTGAAAGAACTGCACGACGCGATTCTCAAAGGTGCGTCCTGGCACAAGCCGGATCATTACTTTGTCATGAAGGATTTTGACAGTTACTACAAGGCCAAGCTGCAGGCCATCCGCGACGCGAAGCAGGACGAGAACGCCTTTGCCCGGAAGTGCCTGATGAACGTAGCCTGCGCCGGTAAGTTCTCCTCCGACCGGACCATCCGCCAGTACGCGAAGGAAATCTGGAGCGTCTGAGTTCTTGCCTCCCGGATCAAAAGAGTCTATAATACTGACAGTACATTCCTCGGGGGGTCTGTCCATGCATGCAACGATCGAACAAGGCTTTGAAAAGATCCTGCGTTACGGCATCACCGCAGTTGAGATCATCGGCGCGGTCATTGTCTTCTTTTATACCTTCAGGGCTCTGTATCATTTGCTTCGCAATGATCACTCCGGCTGCCATAATCTGCTGACGGAAGGGATCTCCACAGGGCTGAGCTTCCTGCTGGGCAGTGAGGTTCTGAACACCATTATCGCTCCGGACTGGAGTGCCGTCGGAATGACTTGCGCCATCCTCCTGATGCGCGCCGGCATGACTCTTCTGGTCCATTGGGAGAACAAGATGGAAAAGCTGAATCATCCGGAAAGTGAATAAAAATTCATTCCATGCCCTGCTGCAGCAGGGCACTTTTTACTTGATAAACACATTATCTTGAGTTATAATACCTCCGGTTCTACAACAGGTAGAAAAAAGGAGGAAGAAAAATGAAAGAAATCAAAAAGTACCTGGCTGAGTTCATCGGCACTGCCGTCCTGGTGCTCTTCGCCTGCGGCGTTGCGGGCCAGATCTGCGCCACCGGCGTCTCCGGGCTGATCGGGACCGCCCTGGCGTTCGGTCTCGTGATCGTCGCCATGGCTTACTCCATCGGCAATGTTTCCGGCTGCCATATCAACCCGGCCGTATCCATCGCCATGCTGATCAGCAAAAAGATCTCCGTGAAGGATTTCTGCGGCTACATCGTGGCCCAGTTCCTGGGTGCCATCGCCGGTGCCGCGGTCCTGAACTTTATCGTGAAGGATCCTTCCAAACTCGGCTGCAATGCGCTCTATAACGGCAGCGCCCTGATGA